>Ga0181590_10003861_pt1 | contig 12513 bp, 9 predicted proteins | sample 071ome_34_FD_132446 | JGI IMG/M metagenome (GOLD analysis project Ga0181590, IMG submission 132446) | Coastal salt marsh microbial communities from the Groves Creek Marsh, Skidaway Island, Georgia - 071411BT metaG (megahit assembly) | ecosystem: Environmental > Aquatic > Marine > Intertidal zone... | reverse complement strand
CGTCTGTCAATTTTATGTTTCGAAGAATGTCGTTTATGTTCGACTTTTGGTGCCATGATTTTTTAACCTTTATTGTCCCGGTAGGGCGAAATTGCCGTGGCCAGTCAGCTTATCTGAAAGGTCAACGTTCCCAAGAATGGCGCGAGGATAGCGATTTATCCGCCATTGTCAAGCATTTCTGCCTATTTTTGGCTGGTCACGCCCCAGCAGGGTCAAAATGCCGTGAAGGGTACGCAGCTCCTGTTCGGTGGGGCGGGCACGGGTAAACAGGCTACGCAAATTCCGCTTTACAGCGGGCGCCATTTCACGGTTGGAAAAAAAGCCCATATCATCTAGCTGTTCTTCCAGACGGCTAAGGAAATAATCCCGATTTTTCAGCGCGGCCGGGGCAGATAACCCCTCTATGGCGTTCAGCTGGGCGCTATTCTGGCTTTCCAGCGCGGCCACCCGCCATTCCCAGGCCATCAGAAAAACTGCCTGTGCCAGATTGAGAGAGCTTGCCCCTTTTTGCAAGGGCGCTTGTGCGACTATGTCAGCCAGTACCAGCTCGTCATTATCCAGACCAGAACGTTCCGCCCCAAAGAGCAGGGCAACACGCCCGCCTGTCTGGATGCCCGATATCTGTTCTTCCAGCAACAAGCGGGTCGCCGCACGCGGTGCCATCACCGGCTTTTCCATATCGCGCGGCCGGGCAGAGGTCGCCACCATAAAACGGATATCATGCAAGGCCTCTGCCAGCGTTTCGAACAGCTCTGCTCTATCCAGAATATCTGTGCCCACCGTGGCCATTGGCCGGGCAGCCGGATTAGGCCAGCCATCGCGCGGGGCAATCAGGCGCAAGCTGGACAGCCCGCAATTTTTCATCGCCCGGGCGGCTGCCCCTATATTCTCGCCCATTTGCGGACGTGCCAGAATAACAACAGGGCTATGGGCTTGTACAAAAATCTGGTCAGGTGTTTTCATCGGGGCATGACCTCTTGAGGGCGATCACTGATTGCCGTGATGGATAAGCTTCCAGCATATGCCGTCCGCCAGCGCATTTACAGATGCATCAATGATATTAGCCGAAACACCAACCGTGCGCCAGCGAAGCCCTGAACCATCCTGAAACTCAATCAGCACACGTGTTACCGCAGCAGTGCCGCTGGTCTGCTCGCTGGGGGGCAGAATCCGTACCTTGTAATCAACCAGCTCGACATCGGCCAGCTGGGGATAGACTTTTACCAATGCCTTGCGGATAGCGGTATCAACCGCATTCACCGGGCCATTACCGACCGCCACCTCGTGATGGGTATCGCCATTTACGATGATAGAGGCGGTCGCTTCTGATTCCACCACCATCTCGCCTCTGGCATTAAAGCGGCGTTCATCCATTACCCGAAAGCGTCCAATCTCGAAAAATGAGGGGATACCGCCCAGACGGCGACGCGCCAGTAGCTCAAAGCTGGCTTCTGCGCTATCAAAGGCCCAGCCGTGAAATTCCTTTTCCTTTACTTCGCCAATCAGACCATCCAGACGTTTATCTTTGGGGTCTATTTCGATACCTACTTCGGCAAAACGAGCCAGAATATTTGACTTGCCTGTCTGATCCGAAATCAGATAGGTGCGCTGATTGCCCACAGTTTCGGGCGGAATATGTTCATAGGTGCGCGGGTCTTTCTGGGCGGCAGAGGCATGAAGCCCGCCCTTATGGGCAAAGGCGGCCTCGCCAACATAAGGGGCATGGGCATCAGGCAAACGGTTCAGGCGTTCATCTATCGCATGAGAGAGGCTGGTCAGGCGTACCAGTTTTTCTGCCGGAATATTGCTCACAAACCCCATTTTCAGCATCAGATTTGGAATAAGGGTAATCAGATCGGCATTTCCGCACCGCTCGCCAAGCCCATTGATTGTGCCTTGTACATGGCGCGCGCCTGCCCGAACAGCGGCCAGCGTATTGGCAACCGCCATGCCGGTATCATTATGACAATGAATACCCAGCCGGCATTCCGGCACCGCCTGTTTGGTAGCCGCGACAATATCAAATATTTCTTCTGGCAGGCAGCCGCCATTGGTATCGCATAAAATCACCCAGTCTGCCCCACCGGCCATTGCTGCCTTTACACAAGACAGCGCATATTCGGGATTTGCCTTATAGCCATCAAAATAATGTTCACAATCAAACAGTGATTCCTGTTTTACTGCTTTGGCAGCGGCAACAGATTGCGTGATCATCGCCAGATTTTCCTCCAGCGAGACATTAAGGGCGGTGGTAACATGAAAATCCCAGCTTTTGCCCACCAGACAGCTGGCGTCCGAATGGGCATTTAAAATCGCACTCAGGCCCGGGTCATTTTCTGCTGACCGGCCACTGCGCCGCGTCATGCCAAAAGCCACCAGCCGGGTAGTGCCGAAATCCTGTTTTTTGCTAAAGAACTGGTCATCGGTGGGGTTTGCGCCCGGCCAGCCGCCCTCGACATAATCCAGACCGAAATCCGCCAGCGTCCGGGCAATAAAATGCTTGTCCGCAACTGTAAAATCAATCCCGCGGGTTTGTCCGCCATCGCGGAGGGTCGTATCAAAAAGCCAGATTCTCTCGCCGGTCATGGTCACTTCCAAATATATCTGCACGCCCCTATTTTCGGACTTGCCCGTATTTCTTTCTATTATTTTTTGATATAACACTTGTTCTCTTAGCCTATTTAACAGGCTGTTGCAAATCCGCAAAAGCGCGGCAATCACCAAAAGACAGACCTAGCTTTTTTCCCAGCTTGTCCCGTCAGCGCTATCCAGCAAGCGAATACCCTTTGCTGTCAGGCGGTCGCGTATTTCATCTGCAAGGGCAAAATCACGCACTGCACGGGCAGCATTTCGCGCCGCAATCTCTGCTTCGATTTCTGCTGTATCCAGCCCGTCACTATCGCCTGTTTTAAACCAGTTTTCATCGCGCAAGAGATGCAGCAGATCTGCACAGGAAGCAAGTTGCAAACCGGCATCCTCTGCCCCCTTATTGGCTTCACTGGCCAATGCCTGTAGCCGGCTTAATGCCAATGGCGTGTTAAAATCATCCATCAGAGCAGCCATAAAAGCGCTATCCAGCTTGTCTGCTTGTGTTATAAATTCAGCGCGATTTACGCCTGATGCCGCGCGATACAGCTTGTCCAAAATAGTCTGGGCATTCTTTATCAGGCTGGCAGAATAATCAAAAGGAGCGCGGTAATGGCTCGATAATAACCCCAGCCTGACAGCTTCCCCCTTATGGCCGGAAAGAGCTTCTGCAACGGTGGTGAAATTGCCAAGCGATTTTGACATTTTCTCGCCCTCGACCGTGACATAGCCATTATGCAACCAATATCTGGCCATTTGCGCACTATTATGGGCGCAGCGCGATTGGGCGATTTCATTTTCATGATGGGGAAAAATCAGATCCAGCCCGCCTGCATGGATATCAAATTCTGTCCCCAAATATTGTGCGGCCATCGCTGAACATTCAATATGCCAGCCTGGCCGCCCTGTGCCCCAGGGGCTGTCCCAGCTTGGCAAGCCAGCTTCGGACGGCTTCCACAGCACAAAATCTGCCGCATCTTTTTTATAGGGGGCGACTTCGACACGCGCGCCCGCTATCATTTCTTCCAGGCTGCGCCCTGATAATGCGCCATAATCGGCCATTTTTTTCACCGAAAACAGGATATGCCCCTCTGCTTCATAGGCAAAGCCCTTATCGACAAGTTGGCCTGTCATGGCGATCATCTGGGCGATATGCTCGGTTGCTCTTGGTTCTATATCTGGCGGGGCGACCAGCAAGGCAGCCGTATCTTTATGAAAATCTTCTATAGTCTGGACACATAAGGCCTGAATGGAAATGGCACGTTCGTTCGCACGGGCATTTATCTTGTCATCCACATCGGTAATATTGCGCACATAAGTAACCTTTGGATAAAGCGTGCGTAATAACGCCACCAGCGCGTCAAACACGACCAAAGGCCGGGCATTACCGATATGAATCTTGTCATATACTGTTGGCCCGCACGCATAGATACGGACATGACCAGCCTCCAGCGGGACAAATGCCTCTTTTTTGCGTGTCAGCGTGTTATAGAGTTTCAGTGCCATATCGTTGCTATCTTAAGTAAAAAAGCTGTCCAGCGCTTAATCTTGCTGACCTTTTAGCCGGTTGATTACCCGCTTATACCCAATATAGGGTAGCAATCTGCCCATATCAGGCCCTGCATTTTGCCCGGTAATGGCCAGTCTTAGCGGCATAAACAAGGCTTTGCCCTTTGCCCCTGTCCGTTCGGATATCGCCTTTGTCCAGTTAGACCAGCTTTGTTCGTCCAGCTCGGCTTCGGGCAGTAAGCTGGCAGCAATTTCCATGAAACCGGCATCTTCTAAAACGGGGGTGATGGGCTGGCAGCAGATATCCCACCATTTTCCGGCCTCGGCAATATTATTCAGATTGCCTTTCACCACCTCCCAGAAATCGGCAGTAATGGCGCCATAGCCTGCTGTAGCAAGGGTTGGGGATGCGCTATCAAAATCGAGGTTTTGTATCAATTTTGCGTTTAGCTGCTGTAATTCACTGGTAGAAAATTTAGCCGTAGCGCGGCCAAAGCTGGCAATATTAAACCCGGCAATAATCTCTTCCAGCGTGGATTGGGCGACAACCGGATCAGATGTGCCCATACGTGCCAGCAAGCTGGCCAGTGCAGCCGGCAACACCCCTTCTGCCCGCAATTGTTCTATTGCCAGACTGCCCAGCCGTTTGGACAGACCCTCGCCATCTGCCCCTGCCAGCAAGGCTAAATGCCCCATTTCAGGCGGGGTTGCGCCCAGCGCTTCAAATAGCTGTATCTGGGCAGCAGAATTGGTGACATGATCCTCACCGCGCAGGATAGTGGTTATCTGATGGTCAATATCATCCACCACAGAGGCCAGCGTATAAATCACCCGGCCATCCTCGCGGATCAGTACCGGATCAGACAGGCTGGACATATGATAGCTGACCGGCCCGCGCACCAGATCATTCCAGGACACTTCTTCATCTTTAAGCAAGAAGCGATAATGCGGACGCCTTCCCATCTCTTCAAATTTTGCTTTTTCGGCCTCACCCAGCCTGAGGGCTGCCCGGTCATAAACAGGCGGCCTGCCAGCCATTAACTGGGCTTTGCGCTTCAGGCTTAGTTCTTCTTGTGTTTCGTAACAGGCATAAGCGCGGTCGGATGCCAGCAATTGTGCCAATGCCTCGTCATAACGCGCCAGACGCTGAGATTGCCTGTCTTCACAATCCCAGCCCATCCCCATCCATTCCAAATCCTGGCGGATAGCGGTTTCAAATTCCGGGCGCGAGCGCTCTTCATCTGTATCATCAATGCGCAGCATAAACTGGCCATTTTGCTGGCGTGCATACAGATAATTCACCAAAGCGGTGCGAAGATTTCCAACATGCAGCTTGCCGGTCGGGCTGGGCGCAAAACGCACTTTTACAGATTTCATAAGGTCTCCGATTTTGCAGGTCTAAAACCTGATGTCAGGGGAAGGCGGCGGTCGCGGCCAAAGGCTCTGGCCGTAACCTTTGGGCCAGGGGCGGCCTGAAAGCGTTTATATTCTGCGCGAAACAGCAAGGCGCTGGCCTGTTGAACTATTTGCGCATTATAGCCTCTATCCACGATGGTCTGAATATCGGCCATTTCTTCGGTCAGGGCAATTAGGATCGGGTCAAGCACATCATAAGGCGGCAAACTATCTGTATCTTCCTGATCTGGACGCAATTCGGCAGAAGGCGGACGGGTAATAATACGCTCGGGTATCACCTGACCTGCCGGCCCCAGCGCACCTTTGGGCTGATGGCGATTGCGCCAGTTTGCCAGTGCAAAAATCTTTGTTTTCCAGACATCCTTTATTGGGGCAAAGCCGCCACACATATCGCCATACAAGGTGGAATAGCCAGCCGCATATTCAGACTTATTGCCCGTTGCCAATACCAGATTGCCAAATTTATTGGATAGCGCCATCAGCAACATACCGCGCAAACGCGACTGAATATTTTCTTCGGTAATATCGGCTTGCTGGCCAGCAAAGCTATCGGCCAGCATATCCGAGAATGCCGACATCGCAGGTTTAATGGCAATTGTTTCCAGTGTCAGCCCCAGATTATCAGCAAGGGTCTGCGAATCTAGCACAGAAATATCGGCTGTATAGTCAGATGGCATCATCACCACCCGCACCGCCTCTGCGCCCAGCGCATCTACCGCCAGCGCGGTTACAATGGCCGAATCTATCCCGCCGGACAGTCCCAAAATAACGCCCGGAAACCCATTTTTGCTACAATAATCGCGAATGCCAAGCACCAGCGCGCGCCACATCGCCTCATTTTCGCTGTCAGGGGCAGAAACCTGTCCGGTAAGATGCACGCTTTGCCCGTCTTCTCGCAAGGTGACCACAGACAGGCTTTCGGTAAATTGCGGCATCTGGCAGGCAAGCTTGCCGCCCAAATTCAGGGCAAAAGACCCGCCATCAAAGACCAGCTCATCTTGCCCACCAACCATATTTACATAGATAAAGGGCAGCCCGCTTTCGGTCATTCGGGCTACTGCATGAGACATACGCTGATCGGTTTTGCCAGATTCAAAAGGTGAGGCATTTAGCGATAAAATAATTTCTGCCCCGGATTCAGAAAGGGTCTCGCACACATCCGATGACCAGATATCCTCGCAAATTGCCAGACCCAGCCGCCATCCGCGCAAGGATACAGGCCCTTGCAAGCTACCAGCAGTAAAATGCCGCTTATCATCAAAAACGCCATAATTGGGCAGATTTACCTTATGCCGCGTAGCCTTTATTGCCCCGTCATCCAGCACAAATACTGCATTAAATAACCGGCCGGCATCGCGCACAGGTGCCCCGCAAATAATGGCAGGCCCGCCATCTTTTGTTGCAGCAGCCAATTTATCAATGCCCGCTTCTATCTTCTTCATAAAATCGGCACGCAAGACCAGATCATCAGCCGGATAGCCGGATAGATACATCTCTGGTGTCAGGATAATGTCGCATCCCTGCTCTGCGGCACGGGCGCGCATTTGCAATAGTTTTTCGATATTGGCATCCACATTGCCAAGATGCGGGTTTGCTTGCACCAGCGCAATTTGCAGATCCGTTTTAGAGCCTGTCATCTTTTTTGAACCCTATTGCTTATTTGGCCGATGGCCGGCGGTGCAAAAACTCGCGCCCGGCCTTTACCAAAGGCGTGCCATCATATTCAATGATATCTGCTGTAGCATAGGTCTCAGACCATTTTTCAGGCAGGAACGAGCCTGTGCCTATCACATCTACAGGCGCTTTTGCCAGCGAAAATACACGGCATTTATCCGGCCCAAACCCGCTGGAGGCTACCAGCTTTACCTTGTCAAATCCGGCTTTATCCAGCTCTTCGCGCATATACCAGATAGCCGCCGCAGACACCCCTGTTCCCATCAAATGTTTTAGCTCGCTTTCCGAGCGATAGCCACGGATCGCCTCAGGCACATTGCGCTCCAGAACCGCATAGGAACTTTGTGTATCCAGCCCTTGCAAAAACCGGCCGCCATGCGTATCCAGTCGCACGCTTAATTGTCCAGCCTGTGCCAAATCGTGGAAATGACGCGCCACTGTCAGCGCATCTTCTCGCTCACATCCAAAATAATCGACCAGAACAGTCAAGGGCTTTTCCGGAAAGCTCTGATGAAACATTTTAGCTGCATCCAGCGTATTACCCGCATAGCCGATCAACGCGTGCGGCATCGTGCCCATCCCGGCATCTTGGCCAAAATAACCGGCAGTGGCATCTGCAGCACATCCCAAAAAGCCTTTGGCAGACACCTTTGCTTGTGCTTTTTTTGAACCGACCGATGCGCCATAGGCCATCAATTCTGCCATTTCAGCCCCGGCACAATGACGAGCATCCATTGCCAGAAACCCGACCTCTGGTAACTCAACACACATCTGATAAGCATTATAGGCAGCCACACAGGCACTGCCCAATCGTTGCAGAAAAATGGTTTCCAAATCTACCAATTGCGACATCTGGCCCGAAATATATAATAGCGGCTCTCCTGCCCCTACCCATGCGCCTTCTTTATGCAGTAATTCTATTTTAACCTCAGCCTTTCGGCTGGCAGCCATCCCCTCCAGCCAATCTATTGCCAATTTTGGCGCCAGGGTAACCGGACGGCGCATAAATACCGCATAGGTTACCTGCTTATCGCCGTGATCGCGCACAATTTTACGTGCCAGATTAAAATAGCTGTCTGTATAAACAGGCTGCTGCTCTGGGCTGGGCCCTTTTGCGTTATTCACCGTCACAATAATACCAGCTCCCGGCTCTTTATCGGTAAAGCGTTTTTTACCTGAACAATCAGACAGCTTGCTTTAACTTGCTACTGGCATCGCGCCGCTTTTTCATCAGATCTGCCAGCAAAAAGGCCAACTCCAGAGACTGTCCTGCGTTCAGGCGCGGATCGCAATGGGTATGATAGCGGTCGCCCAGCCCTTCTTCGGTCACCTCAACCACCCCGCCGACACATTCGGTCACATTCTGGCCGGTCATTTCAAAATGCACCCCGCCCGGATAAGTACCTTCTTCGTCATGGGCATCAAAAAAGCCCTGAACTTCCCTGAACACATCTTCCACCCGCCGGGTTTTATAGCCAGAGGACGCCTTTATGGTATTGCCATGCATCGGATCGCAACACCAGACAACAGACGCGCCATGTCCCTTAACCGCCTTTAACAGAGGCGGCAATTTGCTGCGCACATCATCTGCCCCCATTCTGGCTATCAGGGTTAGACGGCCAGGGCTGTTTTCCGGATTAAGCCTGTCAATAAGTCGAAGCAGATCATCAGGTGCCAGGCTGGGCCCGCATTTCAGGCCGATAGGGTTAGAAATGCCGCGCATATATTCAATATGCGCCCCTTCCAGCTGGCGGGTGCGGTCGCCAATCCAGATCATATGGGCAGAGGTCGCATACCAGCCTTTTTCATCGGTAATGGTATCGCGGCGGGTCAGCGGCTCTTCATAATTCAAAAGCAAGGCTTCATGGCTGGTAAAGAAATCTGTTTCTGCCAATGCCCGGCTGGTACGTGCATTTACCCCACAGGCATTCATAAAGGCCAGACATTCATCAATACGCGCGGCCAGCTCGGCATAGCGATGCGCCCCGTCCGAAACAAATTCGGTTGTCCAGTCATGCACGGCGTGCAAATCGGCCATGCCGCCTTGTGAAAAGGCACGCAACAGATTCAAGGTAGAGGCAGATTGCTCATATACCCGTAACAGCCTTTCCGGATCTGGTTCCCGCTCTGCCGGGTTAAAGCCGATGCCATTTATCATATCCCCGCGATAGGACGGCAGCTCCACCCCGTCTATCACTTCTACAGGTGAAGAGCGCGGCTTGGCAAACTGGCCAGCCACCCGGCCAATTTTTACCACTGGCATGGAGGCCCCAAAGGTTAGCACCACCGCCATTTGCAAAAAGACCTTGAAACTGTCTCTAATCATATCGGCAGAAAATTCAGCAAAACTCTCGGCACAATCTCCGCCTTGCAGCAAAAATCCCTCGCCATTTGCCACAGAAGCTAATTGACCACGCAAATTTTGTACCTCGCCGGCAAAGACCAGCGGGGGCTTTTTGGCCAAATTTTGTTCGACCTGTTTTACCTGATGTGCATCTGCATATTCCGGGACTTGCAGAATGGGAAAGTCGCGCCAGCTTGAAGGTGTCCAGCTCATGTGATTTTCGGTGATGCCCTTTTTCAGGCAATCCACCGCCTCCTGGTTAGAATGAATGGCCTTAAAATAGCGAGATCAGACGCTAAAAGCAAAGGAAACTGAACGCTTTTTTTGTTGAGGCTCAAAACCTGGTCTAGGGGCGCGGTGTGCGCATGGTAACAAACTCTTCTGCAGCAGAAGGATGGATGCCGATAACCGCATCAAAATCCGATTTCTTTGCCCCCATTTTCACCGCAATCGCCATGCCTTGCATTATTTCTGCCGCATCCGGGCCGACCATATGCACGCCAATGACCTTTTGGCTGTCTTTGGCAACAATCAGCTTCATATAGGTTTTTTCCGGTCGCCCTGAAAGGGTGTTTTTCATTGCCCGAAAGCGGCTCTCAAAGACATCTATTTCACCATATTCAGACAGGGCCTGCTGCTCGGTCAGCCCGACAGAGGCAATATTGGGCTGGCTAAACACTGCAGATGGGACATTATCATAGCCTATATGACGGGCGATGCCGCCATAATGGGTATCGGCAAAGGCATGACCCTCGGCAATCGCAACGGGGGTAAGATTAATCCGGTCAGTCACATCGCCTACCGCATAGATAGACGCAATGGAAGTCTGGCTCCATTCATCGACCATGACCGCGCCACGTTCATTTATTTTAACACCTGTTTCTTGCAGACCCAGCCCCTCGATATTCGGGCGTCTGCCAGTTGCAGCCATCACCTTGTCCGGGGTCAGGATATGGCCATTATCCAGCACCACTTCATAGGCTGCATCTGTCTGTTTAACCTCTGTGATGGTGCGGCCGGATATCAGATTTATCCCTCTGTCTGTCAGGGCTTCTGCAATATGCCGGCGGACATCTTCATCAAATCCACGAAGCGGCAAATCCGCCCGGTAAACCAAATCAACCCGGCTGCCAAATCCGGCAAAAATACCGGCAAATTCAAGGGCTATATAGCCGCTACCATAGACAACAATATGGTTTGGGCGCTGTTTCAGATCCAGCGCTTCATTTGATGATATCGCAAATTCATCCAGCCCGGGTACAGGCGGGGCTGAGGGGCGTCCGCCTGTCGCAATTAATATCCGCTGGGCTCTATAGCTGTCTGTGCCAACCGATACGCTATTTGGGCCAGTAATTTTACCCCACCCCTCTATCAGAGTTGCGCCGGCATTTTTTAACAAATTGCGATAAATGCCTTCCAGCCTGTCTATTTCCTTATCCTTGGACGCGATAAGCTGGGCCCAGCTATGGCTCAGCCCCTCCATCTGCCAGCCAAATCCGGCCGCATCTTCTGCCTCTCCGGCAAAACTTGCCCCATAAACCAGTAATTTTTTCGGCACACAGCCGCGAATGACACAAGTCCCGCCTGGCCGGTCACCTTCGATTACGGCTACCCGCGCCCCATAGCCAGCTGCGATACGCCCGGCACGCACGCCCCCTGAACCTGCCCCAATCACAATCAGGTCAAAATCAAACTGGCTGGTCATCTTCCTTCTCCGCTTATCTTATGCCTTTTTGCCAGGCAGTTATTAGTCTCTTGCCTGAGTTAAGAATAATTGTCCAGTGGGGCAGAAATAATCACTGCCCTGTCAGGGAGGAAAGACAGAGCAGACAGCCGATAAAGCAAATAGAAAAGCCCGCCGCTAGGCTTCGTCGATATTTTCCATTAAATGCGCAATTCTGAAATCTGCCAGATTACAAGCAGGCAACCTGTCTTCCAAAAGCGTGTTTGTGTCATATAAATCTGCAGATTTCCCCTGCATTTCATGAGCAAATAACATACAAGCAGCGGCAAATGTCTGGCACTGCAGAGGGCTATGCTCGAGCGTTGATGGCGGCAATATCTGAAAATAGGTCTGCGAGACTGAACCGGTTACACATCCCATACCCGCTGGTACAGCAAAGGCAGAGGGGCTGATAACGCCCACATCTTCTGTCAAGAGCAGGGTCAAAAAGAAGCTAGAAATAACCCGCTGCCATCGCGGGCAAAACTGCAATAAACCAGCAATCTTCCATCTTCTATGCATTCGAGCTGCAGGATTACCGGCGAGGCTTCGGGATAATATAAGAATTTACCCCCTTCCATTGCGCGTAATTCCCCTGAGAGATAGGCTTGCATTTCTTCTATAAGCATTACATATCCTGTTTTGTCATTTTTCCTGAAAACAAAAGCAAAATGATTAAAAACATATTAACGCAGCAGAAAACAGTTATACAAAAGACTAGATCGAAAGGGTTAGTTTTTGACAAAAAACGCGGCCGAGGCAGTTTACATCGCGCCTACTCTGGCTAAGATGATAGCCCTGACACGCATCGGCAAATTCTGGAGACAGCCATGACCTTTATCGAAGCAGGCGATCTATTGTGGCAACCTCAAAACCCTGAAAAAACACAAATTTATCAATTTGCGAGCCATATCAAAACCCGGCATGGCTTTGACTGGCACAAAGAGTATGAACAGCTCTGGCAATGGTCGGTGGATGCCCCGGATATATTCTGGTCAGCCTTATGGGACTGGCACGGGGTTATCGGGGATAAAGGCACGCGGCTGTTAATTGACAAAGATAAAATGCCTGGCGCGCAATTTTTTCCGGATGCCCGGCTGAATTATGCCGAAAATATGCTGGCAGATGCTGATGACCGTCCGGCCTTTATCGCCTATGGCGAGGATGGCAGATGTACCCGCCTGAGCCGCAAGGAATTGCGGGAAAAGGCGCTGTCAATGGCTGGCTGGATGCAGGCAAAAGGCATAAAAAAGGGCGATCG
>Ga0181590_10003857_pt1 | contig 12521 bp, 9 predicted proteins | sample 071ome_34_FD_132446 | JGI IMG/M metagenome (GOLD analysis project Ga0181590, IMG submission 132446) | Coastal salt marsh microbial communities from the Groves Creek Marsh, Skidaway Island, Georgia - 071411BT metaG (megahit assembly) | ecosystem: Environmental > Aquatic > Marine > Intertidal zone... | reverse complement strand
GCATAAAAGCGCACATCACAGTGACCATGCTTTTAAACAAACAAGGCTTATATACTGGCGATGCCGCTAACTATGTTGGCCAAGTTAGACTTGCAAATTTAGGTGTACCTAAGTCAGCCCGCATGTCCTTCTCCCTTGCTAGTCAGTTGTACAACTGGCAATCCATAGGCAATAGCAACTGGTTTAGCCCTCGATCAATGAATAGCCACAAAGGCCATTTTGGTCATGTGTTATTGATTGGTGGTGATTACGGTATGGCTGGTGCTATCAGTCTCGCTTCGAGTGCTGCATTGCGATGTGGTGCTGGTTTAGTCAGCGTGGCGACCCGCCCAGAACATGTTCCTATTGTGGTGGGCCGTCAGCCAGAGGTTATGGCGCACGGTATTGAGTCAGCCCAACACCTAAAAGGTTTAATCGACAAGGCCAGTGTCATTGCTATTGGCCCTGGGCTTGGTAAAGGCCCATGGGGACAACAGATGCTGCAGCAGGTTATGCAAAGCAATAAGCCTGTGGTTTTGGATGCAGATGCGCTTAACCTCATTGCGGATGGCAATATTCCACATAATTTAGATGAGCGCATTAGTGTCATGACCCCGCATCCTGGTGAGGCTGCACGCTTACTAAAATCCAATACTCAAGAGATTGCTCAAGATCGCTTTTTTGCGGCTAAAAAAATTGGGGAACAATATGAAAGTATCGTGGTTTTAAAAGGAGCAGGCACTCTTGTGGCATCTGCTGATCAGGTAAATATTTGTCACGACGGTAACCCGGGCATGGCCAGTGGTGGCATGGGGGATGTGCTCACTGGCATAATGGTCGGTATAATGGCTCAGCATGAGATAGAATTGGCCAAACATGGTCTCGAAGTGGCCACCGCTGCCACCTGTTTGCATAGTGCCGCTGCCGATGAAGCTGCAAAAGCAGGTCAGGTTAGCTTGCTGGCCAGTGACTTGCTAGAGAGTATTCGTCAGCTGTTAAATTGACACCATTGAGACGTATTCATGGAACCGCTTAAACAACAATTTGCCAATGAAGCAGACATGTTAAACTGGACCAAAACACTGGCACAGAAGGTCATGCCTGGTCTGGTTATCCATCTCAAAGGTGATTTGGGAATGGGTAAAACCACGTTTAGCCGAGGGCTCATTCAAGGTTTGGGGCACAAGGGCAATGTAAAGAGCCCCACGTACACCTTGGTAGAACCTTACGAGCTTGGATCCCTAAACGTCTATCATTTTGACCTATATCGTTTAGCGGACCCAGAAGAATTAGAGTTCATGGGGGTCAGGGATTATTTCTCGACTGATACTCTGTGTTTAATTGAGTGGCCAGAAAAAGGGGTGGGTGTGTTACCCGAGGCGGACATCGAACTCATAATCGAACCGTGGCAACAAGGGCGAGAAGTGACCTTGAATAGCCACAGTGACAAGGGGCAAGCTCAACTGAAAGCTTGGTTATCATCACACTAAAATAAAAAGACACGACGTGCGTACTGTATTAGCCGTTTTATTAATCACATTTTCTGTTTTATCACTTGCTGATGTGCAAGGGGTAAGGCTATGGCACGCCCCTGAAAGCTCACGTTTGGTGTTTGATTTGACCAGTGGTCATGATCATAAAATTTTTTCGTTAAAGTCCCCTAATCGCTTAGTCATCGACATTGAAAACAGCAAAATGCTGGACACCTTAAAAGACTTAGATTTAAAGGTGGGGCCGGTTAAAAAAGTGCGCTGGGCCATGCGCGATCACAAAGATTTGCGCATTGTGTTGGACTTGCGAGAATCCATAGAAGCGAAAAGTTTTCCTTTGCCTCCTAACAAGCAATATGGTCATCGCCTAGTGGTGGACTTAGAACCTAAGTCCGGTGCGTTTAAACCCTTGGAAATTACCAAGCCAGTGATTGATGCTCAACAAGCTGAAAATATGCAACGGGATTTAATCGTTGCTATTGATGCCGGCCACGGTGGAGAAGACCCTGGTGCCATAGGACACGGTGGGATATACGAAAAGCGGGTGGTTTTGGCCATCGCTAAAAAACTCGAAGCCTTACTGAAAAAAGAAAAGGGCTTTACGCCTAAGTTAATTCGTACAGGGGATTATTACATCGGCCTTCGCGAGCGCACGCAAAAAGCCAGAAAATTTAATGCAGACTTATTTATTTCGATTCATGCTGATGCGTTTAGTAGTCCCCGTGCCAGTGGCAGTTCGGTGTTTGCACTCTCTCAACGCGGCGCAACCTCAGAAGCGGCCCGTTGGTTAGCCGATAAAGAAAACGCCTCGGATTTAATTGGTGGTGTGGGCGGTGTCAGTCTTGATGACAAAGAGGATTTACTTGCGGGTGTGTTACTAGACTTATCCATGACGGCCAGTCTGAGTGTGAGCTTGGATTTAGGGCAAACCGTGCTCAATAGTATGGGCGGCGTTTCTAAATTGCATAAACGTCGTGTGGAGCAAGCGGGCTTTGCAGTATTGAAATCTCCGGATATTCCGTCATTGCTGATCGAAACGGGGTTTTTATCAAACCCAGGCGAAGCGCGTAAGCTGAAAACCAGCCACTATCAAAACCAAATGGCACGCGCTATTTTTAAAGGCATTAAACGTTATTTCACGCAATCTCCTCCCCCTGGCACGTACTTGGCGAGCGTTCGTGATAAAAATAATCAAATAAAAGAATATGTCATTGCACCGGGCGATACGTTATCGGTCATTGCTCAGCGACACTCCACGTCCATGGCCATGTTAAAAGAACTCAATGGGTTAAAAAACAGCATGATTCGAGTGGGCCAAGTCATTAAAGTACCTGCTTCTTAGCAGGCCATTCATTTAACGAAATAAGAACTCCATGAAGCGTATTGAAGTTTTAAGCCCTCGACTTGCTAACCAGATAGCCGCTGGTGAAGTGGTTGAGCGCCCAGCAAACGTGGTGAAAGAACTGGTCGAAAATTCGCTGGATGCTGGAGCCACACGTATTGAAGTGGACGTAGAACAGGGCGGCGTGAAACTAATTCGAATTCGTGATAATGGCTACGGAATCGAAAAAGACGACCTGCCATTATCACTTAGCCGACATGCTACCAGTAAAATTAAAAACCTAGATGATTTAGAGTCGGTACAAAGTTTGGGTTTCCGCGGTGAAGCCCTAGCCTCCATTGCATCGGTTTCACGCCTAGTTTTAAGCTCCCACGAACAAGACAGTGACGAAGCGTGGCAAGTGCAGGCAGAAGGCCGTGACATGGCCACAGAGGTCAAACCCTGTGCTCACCCTGTGGGCACCACCATTGAAATGCGGGATTTATTTTTTAACACGCCTGCACGTCGTAAATTCTTACGCACTGAAAAAACCGAATTTAATCATTTAGAAGAAGTGGTCAAACGCATGGCGTTGAGCCGCTATGACGTGGCATTCCAGTTACGACATAATCAAAAAGTGATTCATAGTCTGCGTCCGTGTACTTCAGAATTTGATCAAGAAAAGCGTGTGGCCAGTTTGTTGAGTGCGCAGTTTATGAAAGAAGCGGTGCGCATTGACATGGAAGGGGCAGGCTTAAAATTGTGGGGCTGGGTAGGCTTGCCAACTTTTAGTCGCAGCCAAGCGGACATGCAGTACTTTTTTGTAAACGGACGAATTGTGCGCGACAAACTGGTGGCTCATGCGATTCGCCAAGCCTATCAAGATGTGTTGTATCACGGCCGTCACAGTGCCTTTGTTTTATATTTAGAATTAGACGCGGCGCTGGTGGATGTGAATGTTCATCCAACTAAGCACGAAGTGCGTTTTCGCGATGGCCGTTTAGTCCATGACTTTTTATTTCGCTCGTTGCACCGAGCCTTAGGGGAGGTTCGCCCGGAAGCACCGACCCCTGAGCAAACCCTTCAGCAACAACCGCAAGTCAGTGGTATTCAAGCGGGTGAATTTGCTGGGCAAAACAATATGCCATTGCAATCTGCCTCTTCACCGTCGCAGCCTTGGCAAAGCACCTACACCCCTAATTCCGCGGGCATTGCCCCTGGTCAAGTGCAAGAGCAAATCAGCCAATATGGCCAGCTTCATCAAGGAGCTACGGCGGTGTTGGATCGTTCACCTCAGGCGTCACCTTTTCAGCCCAATAATACTGAGGAGCAAGTGGTGCCACCTTTGGGGTATGCCATTGCCCAATTACATGGGATTTACATCCTCTCGCAAAACGAACATGGCATGGTGGTGGTGGATATGCATGCCGCCCATGAACGCATCACTTATGAGCGTTTAAAAACCGCCTATGATGAGCAAGGTATTCCATCCCAGCCTTTGCTAGTACCTGAAACCATTCATGTTAGTCAGCAGCAAGCGGATATTGCTGAGCAGCATGCTGAAGAACTCACTAAGCTGGGATTTCAGTTAGAGCGCATTGGCCCTGAAAGTTTGGTGATTCGACAAATGCCAATCTTATTACGCAATGCGAACAGTGAAGCCTTAGTGGTAAAAGTGTTAGAAGATTATCGTCAGCATGGCAACTCAAGACATATGACTGAGTTTCGTAACGAAGTACTTTCCAGTATGGCTTGTCATGGTTCGGTTAGGGCAAATCGTCAACTAACCATTGCAGAGATGAATGCCTTATTGCGGGATATGGAAATCACCGAGCGAAGCGGGCAATGCAATCATGGTCGACCTACGTGGACGCAAATGACCATGAAAGAATTAGATAAACTTTTCATGCGTGGGCAATAATATGAGTGAATCAACAAGCCCATTGCCGCCAGCAATTTTTATTATGGGGCCTACGGCATCGGGTAAAACGGCCTTGGCGTGTGCACTGTATGATGAGCTAGATTGCGAATTGATTAGTGTTGATAGCGCCTTGGTTTATAAGGACATGAATATCGGCACAGCTAAGCCCACCAAAGAAGAGTTAGCGCAATACCCCCATCATCTAATTGATATTCGTGATCCCAGTGAGCCTTACAGTGCGGCAGACTTTCGCGAAGATGTGCTGCCTTTAATGGCGGATATTACTGCACGGGGGAAAATCCCCGTGTTGGTGGGTGGCACCATGTTGTACTTTAAATTCCTGTTAGAAGGTGCGGCGGACTTGCCAGAAGCAGACGAAGCCATACGCAAACAGATTGAAGACGAAGCCCTCGAGAAAGGTTGGCCTGCCATTCATGCAAAGTTAGCCGAAGTAGACCCAGAGTCTGCCCAGCGCTTAAACCCCAATGATCCACAACGTTTACAGCGAGCATTAGAGGTGTACCAAATCACAGGCAAAACCTTAAGTGAACATTGGGCACAACAACAAGCGCAAGCCATTCCCTACAACGTAGTCCAGTTCGCCATTAGTCCAAAAGAGCGACAAACCCTTCATGAGCGAATTGAGTTACGTTTTAAACAGATGCTAGAGCAAGGTTTTGTAGAAGAAGTGCGCAAGTTATATCAACGAGACGATCTACATGAAAATCTGCCGGCTATTCGAGCCGTTGGCTACCGCCAAGTATGGGACTATTTAGAAGGTAAACTCAGTTACGACGAAATGTTGTTTAAAGGCATCGTTGCTACAAGGCAGTTAGCTAAGCGCCAAGTCACTTGGTTAAGGGGCTGGAAAGACTTGAATTGGCTAGAAAGCGAAGACCCTAATTTGGTGCGTAATGCCCTTAGTATTATTGACTCTCAATTGCATTTAGGTGGTCGCGTATCCTAAGCAAGATGAAAAACCCCAGAAAAGCCACTTTTTTTGCAATAAGCGGTAATTCCGTGCAAATTTTGGTTTATCTTTTTTCATTCGTCATTAAACTGTGTGAATTATAGTTCGTACTAATATTAATCTATTAGTAAAGAACGTCTAAAAAAATTAAAAAAGAACAAATTTGCCTATCTCTGCTGAATTTCATCAAAATAAAAAGGGCTTTTGAGCGGTTAAACGTTCCCATGATTATCTTTTGATGTGAATCACTGGTTAATTATTTGTAAAGGCGCGTAAAGATTAGCGCCTTGTGCCTTGAAATTAGTAGAATCACGGGCCATAGTTTGGCATAGTCCCGCGCACAATTGCTTAGGGCATGGGCGATTAGCTCAATCACCAGGAGATAAAAATAATGTCAAAAGGGCACTCCCTACAAGACCCTTACCTGAATGCGCTTCGTAAAGAGCGTATTCCTGTGTCTATTTTTTTGGTAAATGGTATCAAGCTGCAAGGTCAGGTTGAGTCATTTGATCAGTTCGTCATTGTATTGAAGAACACAGTTAGCCAAATGGTCTACAAGCATGCCATTTCTACTGTTGTACCGTCGCGTAACATTCGTTTAGTACCGACCGATAAAGACGAAGAGTAACGCTTATTCAAAAATAGCTCGAACGATTGACGCTTAATGGTGTCTATTGTCGGGCTATTTTATTATTTTCTTGCCTGAATTCTTTTTGAGTATTCTAAGGCGAGCCATTTTTTTGAGGTAGACCTTGTTTTTTGATCGTCCTGATAGTGGCGAAGGTGCAGTACTGGTCCACGTTGATTTCCCTGAAGGAGACGACAGGGAAGACCCCCGCGAATTTGAAGAACTGGTGCGCAGTGCTGGTCTTGCCCCTCTTGCTTTGATTACCGGCACCCGAAGTGCGCCTGACCCCAAAACCTATATAGGCAAAGGTAAGCTTGAAGAAGTCAAAGAAGCCGTTGACTTTTGTGAAGCTGAATTAGTGCTATTTAACCATGCATTATCTCCCAGCCAACAACGTAATTTAGAAACCGCCCTAGACTGTCGAGTGGTGGATCGTACTGGCCTAATTCTCGATATTTTTGCTCAGCGTGCCCGTACCCATGAAGGTAAGCTGCAAGTGGAATTGGCCCAGCTACAATATCAAGCCACTCGCCTCGTACATGGTTGGTCCCACTTGGACCGACAAAAAGGCGGTGTGGGTATGCGTGGTGCAGGTGAAACGCAGTCTGAGGCTGACCGCCGCTTACTCAGAGACAGAGAAAAACTGATCCATAAGCGTTTAAAGAAAGTACAAAGTCAAAGGGAACAAGGCAGGCGCGCTCGTAAGCGCTCGTCAACGCCAACAGTTTCGTTAGTGGGTTATACCAACGCAGGTAAATCTACATTATTTAACACCCTGACGAATGCAGAGGTGTATGCGGCGGATCAATTGTTCGCAACCCTAGACCCAACGTTACGCCGCTTGCCTGTTCAAGGTCTAGGCGAGGTAGTGCTGGTGGATACGGTTGGTTTTATTCGACACCTGCCTCATAAATTGGTGGAAGCGTTTAAAGCTACCTTGCAAGAAACCCAAGAGGCCGACTTATTATTACATGTGATCGATTGTGCCGATGACGACCGTGCTTTAAATATGGAGCAGGTTGAAATTGTGTTGGATGAAATTGATTCATTGGATCGTCCGACGGTTCAAATTTTCAACAAAATTGATTTAATGCCAGGACAAAAGCCGAGAATTGATCGCGATGAAACGGGGAAACCTTGGCGCGTTTGGGTGAGTGCTCGACAAAATCAAGGTTTAGAATTAATCAACCAAGTAATTGGTGAGCTACTGACCAGTAATTTGTTGGAGCAAACCATTGAATTATCCCCTAAAGAGGGCCATTTAAGGGCTATGCTGTATGAGCAAGGGGCAATTTTGAATGAAACCATTGGTGAAAATGGTCAGTTTGTCTTAGACGTTCGTATAGAAAAAGAAGATATGCTTAAAATGCTTTCTCGGGTTGGAATTCCTCAAGAGCGATTTATTCCACAAGAAAAAGAATTTTGGCAAGAATAAACGCACCGTTTGTCGCATCTAAAAAAACAAACGGTTATGATTTGCAAAAAATAAACAATCAAATGGAGTGCTTATGGCTTGGAATGAGCCGGGTGGCGGTAATAACGATAAAGACCCGTGGGGCAACAACAATCGTGGCGGCAATCAAGGGCCTCCAGATTTAGACGAAGCCCTAAAACAATTGATGGATAAACTAAATGGCATGTTTGGTGGTAAAAAATCAAACGGCAGTGGCGGTGGCAGCAATAGCGCAGGCCCTGGTGCTGGAGGTCTATTTGGTTTAATTTTTTTAGGCCTTATTGTCGTTCTTGGTTTTAAATCCGTATACACCATTGATGAACAGCAACGTGGCGTGGTTCTGAGTTTAGGTAAATATGACCGAACCTTAGAGCCGGGTCTGCGATTTGTTATTCCCTTCATCGAAGTGGTCACGCCCGTTAACGTCACCAACGTGCGTAATGCTGAACTAAAAGAATTGATGCTTACTCAAGACGAGAACGTGGTAGAAGTTGCTATGAACGTTCAATACCGTGTTGTGGACCCAGTGTCATTCTCATTACGTGTTGAAGACCCAGAAAAATCACTCGTGCATGCCGCTGAATCCGCGTTACGTCACGAAGTGGGTTCCACCAACATGGACCCTATCCTAACCAGTGGTCGTAGTGTGTTAGCAGCTGATGTACGTGACCGTTTGCAAACCTACATGAGCAATTATCAGACGGGTATTGAAGTGGATAAAGTGAACATCAAAGATGCCACTGCACCACAACAAGTGAAAGCCGCGTTTGATGACGTGCAAAGTGCAAAATTGGATAAAGAGCGTTACGTGAACGAAGCAGAAGCGTATGCCAATACCATCGTGCCTGAGGCCCGTGGTAAAGCGCAGCGTATGCTTGAAGAAGCGAATGCCTATAAAGAACAAGTAATCGCTCAAGCAGAAGGTGAAGCGGATCGCTTTATTAAACTTCATGCTGAGTATCGCAAGGCACCAACCGTTACTCGTGAACGTCTCTATTTGGACAGCATCAGTAAGGTATATGGTAATGCCAGCAAAGTGCTTGTGGATGTAGAAGGTGGAAACAACATGATGTATCTGCCGCTTGATAAAATCATGGAAAAATCTCGTAGTTCAATAAGCACGTCGGGTACGACCGCTGACTCTGATATTTCTGGAATTGCTGATCGTGTGGTTGAAGAGTTACGTCAGCGTCAAGCCAATCGTGTTAGGGAGGGCAGATAATGAGTCCTAAGTCTATTGCCTTAAGCGTTGTAGCGGCCATTGTAGTATTGGTTGGTTTGTCCAGTGTGTACATGGTGAATGAAACGGAACGCGCGATTAAGTTGCGTTTTGGTGAAATCATTAACGATGACATTCAGCCTGGTATTCACTTAAAAGTACCAATGATCGATAACGTTAAAAAGTTTGATGCACGTATCCTAACGTTAGATGCTCGCCCTGAGCGTTTCCTAACAGCAGGTAAGAAATTCCTAATCGTGGATAGCTTTGTTAAATGGCGTATCGAAAATGTTCGTGACTTCTATAAAGCCACTTCTGGTGACCGCTGGAGAGCGGCTAGTCTACTGGCTAACTTAGTGAACGATGGTATTCGTGCCGAGTTTGCTAACCGTACTGTACAAGAAGTGGTCTCTGGTGAGCGTGATGAGTTGATGGTTCATCTAACCAAAGTTCTGAACGAACAATCTGAAAGCCAGTTTGGTATTAAGATCCTGGATACTCGTGTTAAGGGTATTGACCTACCAGAAGACTTGATGAACAACGTGTATCGTCGTATGTCGGCGGAACGTGAACGTGAAGCACGTGAACTTCGCTCGCAAGGTAAAGAGCTTGCTGAGGGTATTCGCGCTGATGCGGATCGTCAGAAAACGGTTCTAGTGGCAAACGCTTATAAAGAATCTGAGGTCACTCGTGGTGAAGGTGATGCTAAGGCATCTGGTATTTATGCCAAGGCCTTCAATCGTGACCCTGAATTCTATGCCTTTACCCGCTCCCTCAAAGCCTACGAAGAGACCTTCAACGGCCAAGAAGATGTTCTATTGCTGAAACCGGATAGCGACTTCTTCAAATACATGAAGGATACCAAGGGTAAATAACCAGTTGAGCTCTGGCGACAGACATCTGCTGTAAGGCCCGCTTATGCGGGCCTTTTTGTGTCCAAGCTTGGCTAGCGACACCTGAGCGCCGACTCCTGACTTCTTCTTTAAGTAAAAACCGTGTAGAATCCGCAAAACCGAGATAAGTCTCGGTTTTTTTATGTGACCCTTATGATAGACAGCTCAGTTTGGCAGCAATTTCTGATCGCATTTAGCTTGGTTTTGGTCTTAGAAGGCATAATTCCCTTTCTATACCCTAGCCGTTGGCGTCGCTTGGTTGTGCAAATGGCCTCCATGGACGACAAAACCATGCGTATCATTGGCTTAATGAGCATGCTCTGTGGTGTGGGGCTGTTAATGATCGTTACTTAGAGATTAAGCGAGTTCAGTATGAATCAAGCCGATCGCTGGTTGTTACCCGACGGTATCGAAGAACTCTTGCCTCCAGAGGCAAAGCAACTGGAAGCCATGCGTCGCACCCTGTTAGATACCTTCTCTAACTGGGGTTACGAGTTAGTTGTACCTCCTCAATTAGAATTCCTAGAGTCTCTGCTAACCGGTGTTGGCAGTGATTTGAACCTGCAAACCTTTAAGGTAACCGACCAGTTAACCGGTCGCCTGATGGGGGTGAGTGCAGATATTACGCCGCAAGTAGCTCGTATGGATGCCCATAGCTGGGCGAAAGAAGGCATTAATCGTTTAAGTTATTGTGGCCCTGTTTTACATACTCGCGCTGGCTCATTGTTAAGCTCACGTGCGCCCATGCAAATTGGAGCTGAATTGTTTGGTGAGTCTGCTCCTTGCGCGGATGTAGAAATCCTCTCTTTATTGGTTGAGAGCATGCAGCGTGCAGGTCTTAAAGACATTCACTTGGATGTTGGGCATGTCGGCATTTATAAAGCCTTAGTGGAAAAAGCCCAATTAAGTGCGGAAGCGGAAAAACAAATTTTTGAAACCCTAAACAATAAGTCCGTAACGGAATATCGTTTATTGGTTGAAGAGCACGTCAGTGCACCTGAATTGCAAAAGGCCTTTATTTCTTTGTTGCAGCTTAACGGTTCAACCGATGTGTTAGAAAAAGCCAAAGCCCTAGAGGCGGTAGCTGATGTGTCTTCATCTTTGGCTAACTTAAGTGAGATTTGTTCTACCTTGCAGTCTCGTTTTGAAGGTGTGGATATCTTCATTGATCTTGCAGAACTGCGTGGTTTTGATTACCACACGGGGATTGTATTTGCGGCGTATGTCGCAGGCCATGGACAAGCGGTAGCGCAAGGCGGCCGTTATGATGACACGGGTGCGGTATTTGGTCGTGCTCGTGCGGCAACAGGGTTTAGTGCGGATCTGAAACAATGGGTGCGCATTGTGAATAAACAAGCAGAAGCAGAAGACGGTATCTTTGCCCCTGTGGATGCAGACTGGTCTGTGGTGAGCGAACTTCGCGCTCAAGGCAAGCGAGTCATTAGTGGGTTATCACAGACTGATAATCCGGCAGCCTTTGGTTGCACTTCGGCATTGGTCTTAAAAGATGGCCAATGGATTGTGGAAACTGTTTAAGAATTACTACTGAGCAAAACCGACTATGGGCAAGAATGTCGTTGTACTAGGTACACAATGGGGTGATGAAGGTAAGGGTAAAATCGTTGACCTTCTCACTGAAAAAGCAACTGCGGTTGTGCGCTTCCAAGGTGGCCATAACGCTGGCCATACTTTGGTAATTGATGGTGTGAAAACCGCACTGCATTTGATTCCATCTGGTATTTTACGCGACGGTGTAAAGTGCATCATTGGTAATGGTGTGGTATTGGCACCGGATGCATTGCTAAAAGAAGCTCGCGCTTTAGAAGAGCGTGGCGTACCTGTTATGGAGCGTTTGGTTATCTCTCACGCTTGTCCATTAATTCTGCCTTACCATGTGGCACTTGACCAAGCCCGTGAAGTGAAGCGCGGTAACGCTAAAATTGGCACCACTGGTCGTGGTATTGGTCCAGCCTACGAAGATAAAGTGGCCCGTCGTGGTTTGCGTGTGGGTGATTTGTATCAGCCTGAGTTTGCCGACAAGTTAAAAGAAGTTATGGAATTCCATAACTTCTCGTTAAAAAATTACTATGGCGTTGAAGAAGTTAGCTACGAAGAAACCCTAGCTTCTTGCCTTGATTGGGCTGAGCAAATCAAAGACATCGTTGTTGATGCGGTTGATTTAGTGCACACCATTCGTGAAGCTGGTGGTGACATCATGTTTGAAGGTGCCCAAGGCACGTTATTAGATATCGACCACGGTACTTACCCGTTTGTAACCTCATCAAATACCACTGCAGGTGGTGTAGCGTGCGGTTCAGGTGTAGGCCCTCTGTATCTTGATCAAATCATGGGTATCACCAAAGCGTACACTACTCGTGTGGGTTCGGGCCCATTCCCTACTGAATTATTTGATGAAGTGGGTGAGCACTTATCAACGGTTGGTCATGAAAAAGGGACCACCACTGGGCGCTCTCGTCGTTGCGGTTGGTTCGATGCGGCATTAGTGAAGCACGCCATTCGTGTTAACTCAGTGAACGCAATCTGCCTAACTAAGCTTGATGTATTGGATGGCCTAGAAACCGTTAAGGTGTGTGTGGGCTATGAAGATGCAGATGGTAATCGCCTGAATGTTCCGGCTTCTGCGGAT
>Ga0181590_10003852_pt1 | contig 12525 bp, 4 predicted proteins | sample 071ome_34_FD_132446 | JGI IMG/M metagenome (GOLD analysis project Ga0181590, IMG submission 132446) | Coastal salt marsh microbial communities from the Groves Creek Marsh, Skidaway Island, Georgia - 071411BT metaG (megahit assembly) | ecosystem: Environmental > Aquatic > Marine > Intertidal zone... | reverse complement strand
TATAAATTATATAAATTTTATAAAAAAAACATATAATTATTTATATAATATTTAATTTATCATTTTAGATTATAATTTATTATTAAATTCATTAAATTTTACTTTATTATTTAATATATTTTCATTATATAATAATTTATATTTATAAAATATTCTTATTATTTTTTGTTTATATAATTTTATATATAATTATATTGTAAGTAATAATTAATAAAACAATGTAAGATATAATTCAACATTTAAATTAGATAAAGCTTAATAAGAAATTATATTTCCATCTAATTTAATATAATAATTTGAATAATTTAAAGTTGGAAAATCTATTTTTAATTTATTTAATAATATATTAGTGTTTTTATCTTGTTTTTCTATAATTTCATTAGTATTTGTTATATTTTTATAATAATTAATATATGCTAAACAATTTTCATGTTCTATTATTATTATATTTTTAATATTATGTAACTTAATTAATGTATCTATATTTTCTTTACAATAATTATACATGTCATCCTTTAATTTAAGAGAACATCCAGGAATAGTTAATAAATCATATTTTTTAAACTTATTGTTACAAAATGTGTGCAATTTTTCTATAATTCTATAATCAACACAATGGATTACTAAATTATCAGTTTGTATTATCATTTTAAAATTATTTTATATTTAATCTTTAAATATATATATATAATCTTTAAATATAAAATAATTTAAAGATTATATATATACATATTTTTTAAAAAAATAAAAATATATTTAATATTTAATATTTAATATTTAACATTTAATATATAATTATGGGATATTTAACATTAAACGAATATAGTATTAAAAAATTATTTTTTAATGAATATAAAAAAAAATATAATATTACTCAAATAAAAGATATTGATAATTTTATTAGTCATGATTGGATGACAAATAATAATCTAGTTGTTAAAATTGATAATGGTTCAAAACGTAGAGGAAAAAACGGATTAATTGGATTAAATAAAGATATTTTAAGTATAAAAGAATGGATTTTAGAAACAAATAAAAAATTTGAATATAATCAACAATATATTATTGAAGAACAACAAAATATAATTGAAGAACATTATATTTCTATACGTCCATATAATAATGATTATAATGAAATTATATATAATACTAATGGAGGAATTAATATAGGAGATATTGATGATAATAAGTCATGTAAAAAATTTTTAATAAGTATTAATTATAGTGATGAAATTATAGAACATATAAATTGTGATAAAGAATGTATACATTGTATTGATAAAGAATTAAAAGATTTATTTGAAACTATGCCTATTATAAAATTCATATATAAATTTTATATAAAATATCATTTTGTATTTTTAGAAATTAATCCATTAATTAAAACATATAATAATGAATATATTCCTATTGATTTTGCTGCAAAAATAGATGATTGTGCTTTATATTTATTTGATGATATAATTATAAATATGATTCAAACACATGACAAAATAATTAAAAATGAAAATGAAAAATATATTGAAGATTTAGATAAAACTACAGGAAGTAGTTTAAAATTTAAAGTACTAAATAATCAAGGTAATATATGGACTCTAATAGCAGGTGGAGGTGCAAGTGTTGTTTATACAGATGCTATTATAAATAGAGGATATAAAGAACAATTAGGAAATTATGGAGAATATAGTGGTGACCCAAGTAAAGACTTAACATATAAATATACTTGTACTGTATTTAAAGAAATGCTTGATGATAATAACAACATTAATTTTAATAAAATTAATGATAAAAAAATTTTATTTATAGGCGGTGGTATTGCTAATTTTACTGATGTATCAGCTACATTTGAAGGAATTATAGAAGCAATTGATGAATATGCTAATCAATTAAATAAATATAATACGGAAATATGGGTAAGAAGAGGAGGCATTAATTATAAAATTGGATTAGAAAATATTAAAAACATATGTACTAAAAATAATATTAAATGTCATATTTACGGAATTGAAGTACCTATTACTGAAATAATTAATTTAGCATTACCAAATAATTCCAATAAGTCCAATAATGAAAACAATGATAATAATGACACTAATAACAATAATATAATAGATGACAATAATATAATAGATAGTAAAATGTTTAATAAAATATTATCTAATTATAAATGTTATAATTTTGATCATGACTCTAAAATTTTTATTTATGGATTTCAAACTAAAGTAATACAAAGAATATTAGATTTTGATTATATATGTAAAAAAAAAGAACACTCTATATCTTGTATTATTGATTTATCAAAAAGTAAAAAAATAAGTATTCCATTTTTCTTTGGTACAAAAGAAATATTAATCCCTGTATATAATAATTTGCATGATGCTATAAATGATTTTAAAAATACAAAAAATTTAATTAGTTATTGTAGTTTTAGATCTACTTATAAAGAAATAGGAAATATAATTGAAAAATGTAATCAAATTAAAACTATTACTATTATTGCAGAAGGAATACCTGAATTATATTCAAGAAAATTAATAAATAAAGCAAATAAATATAATAAAATGTTAATTGGACCAGCGACTGTTGGAGGTATTGTAGGTAATACATTTAGAATTGGAAATACAGGTGGAGAAAGTATAATTGATGCTAAATTATATAACAGAGGTTCTGTTGGATTTGTATCTCGAAGTGGAGGAATGTTAAATGAATTATGTAATATAATTTCAAAAAAAACAGATGGGGTATATCAAGGTATAAGTATTGGTGGTGATAGATATACTGGATTAAATTTTATTAATTTATTATTAAATTATGAAAAAAATCCTAATATATCAATGATGATATTATTAGGTGAAGTTGGAGGAATACAAGAAATTTTAGTTGCTGATGCAGTTAAAAAAGGATTAATAACAAAACCAATTATTGGCTGGTGTATTGGTACAAGTTCTAAACAATTTGATGAAAATATTCAATTTGGACACGCAGGTGCAAGTGCTACAAATAAATATGAAGATGCTATATATAAAAATAATTATATGAAAAATAGTGGTAAATTTGTACCAAATAATTTTGAAGAAATTAGTGGTTTAATTGAAGATATATTCAATAATAATACAAAAGATATATATAAACAAAATATTATTAAAATTGAATATAACAAATTACCATATGATTATGATAAATTGAAAAAAGATAATTTAATAAGAAAACAAAGCACTATATTTAGTTCTATTACTGATGAACGTAAAGAATTACATTATAATAATACATGCATTACAAATATAAAATATGGAATAGGTGAAGTAATAGGACATTTATGGTTTAAAAAAATTTTTGATAAAAAATTATGTAAATATATTGAATTAATAATGACTGTAACAGCAGATCATGGTCCTTGTGTAAGTGGTTCTCAAAATACAATTGTATGTGCAAGAGCACAAAAAGATTTAGTTTCAAGTATATGTTCTGGTTTATTAACAATTGGTCCTAAATTCGGAGGAGCTATAAATGATGCTTTATATTACTTTTATAATAATTGTAAAAATAATATATCACCACAAGAATTTATAAATAATATGAGAAAAAATAATAAAAATATTCCAGGTATAGGACATAAAATTAAAACAAAAACAAATATTGATAGTAGAATAAAATTATTAGAAAATTATGTAAATGAAAATTTTAATAATCATACATATTTAGATTATGCTTATAAAGTTGAAAATATAACTTTAAAGAAAAAAGAAAATTTAATATTAAATGTTGATGGTTTTATAGCTGTATCATTGATAGATGCTTTTATTGAATCAAAACAATTTTCACAAAATGAAATAGAAGATATTGTTAATAATGGTATATTTAATGGATTTTTTGTCTTAGCAAGAACAATAGGATTAATAGGACATTGGAATGACCAAAATAGATTAAATCAAGATTTATATAGAAATAATGATGTATGTTATTTATAATTTATAAAAATTATAAATACTTTTATTATTAAAATATTTTTCAATATCATTTCCTAATTCATCTGGACCACAATATAATACAAGATCTTTATATGTATATGAATTTATAAAATTATCTAATTCATTTACTGAAAATTTTTTGTTTTCAGTAAAATAATTAATATTATTAAATTTATTTAATATTTCATTAAAATATATGTAATTATTATTTTTATTAATATTAAATATATTAATTTTTCTATTAATCATATTATTATGATTTAATAATCTTATAAATGGTGTAATACCTGTTCCCGCGCATATTATATAAATATTAGTAGATAATAATAAATATATTGGCTTATTATTTTGATAGATGATATCATTTGAATAATTATATATACCATATATTCCACTTACTTTTATAGTATCATTTATTGATAAATTATTTAAATATTTTGTTATTTTACCATTTTCATAAATTTTAATAAATAATTCTATACTATTACTATTTTTACATATTTTTATTGGTGTATAATAACGAAATTCATTTTTATCATTATATATTTTAATATGTTTTAATATTGAAATATTAAAAAAACGTTTAGTATTATTTTGTATAGTTATTTTTATTAATTCATTATTAATTTTATGTTTTTCTTTAATAATAAAATTATTTTTAATATTTTTTTGGAATAATTTATTAGAAAAATACTTATATTTTATTATAAGTATTTTATTATAAATACTATTAAAAAGTACTTTTATATAATATTTTAATTTATAAATTTGTAAATAAATATTATAATATTTATTTTCACTTATATTTTGTTTTTTATTATTTAAATTTATAATACCAACTTTTAATGTATCTAATATATTATTTGCTGATTTACTATGACCAATATCATTATATTCATTTGTAACATCTTTTCCTATAGAATCTATTAATACATTATCTCCACCTGGATGATTTACAATATATTCTTTAATATTTAATATATTATTATTAATTATAATATATTTTTTTCCATTATTTATTAATTCATATAATTCTTGTAAATTATTTAATTTTAACATATTATTTGTATATATTAAGTTAAATATATAATTTATTTATTATTATTTTTTATTATTTATTAAACTTATTTTTATATATTTATTTAAAGAGTAAAATTGTAATTAAATATAATAGAAGAATACATCATTTAAAATAATATTTATATATGGATATGGATATTTTTATTACAGGATATTCTATTAAAGCGCCACAAAGCGATAGTACTAAAGAATTTTATGAAAATTTATTAAATGGAAATGATATGACAACTGATACAAAAAGATATCCAAAAGATTATTTAGGATTACCACCAAGAACAGGAACATTAAAAACTATTAATAAATTTGATAATAAATTTTTTAATATGAATATGAAACAAGTTGAAAAAACTGATATAATTTTAAGATTAATTCTTGAAATAACACATGAAGCATTATTAGATGCAAAAATACCAATTGGAGAACTAAAAAATTCAAAAACAGGTGTATATGTTGGTCATTGTTTTAGTGATTATTTAGGACGTACATCAAATGATAAAGAAAAAAATGGTTATGAATTAGTTAATGGTGCTCATTGTATGATAGCAAATAGAATAAGCTTCTTTTATAATTTAGAAGGACCAAGTTATGTTGTTGATACTGCTTGTAGTAGTAGTATGACAGCATTACATAATGCTGTTCGTGATTTAAAATCAGGTACTATAACTCGTGCAATTGTTGCTGGTGCATCTTTGACATTAGACCCTAATAAAAATGCTACATTTAATGCTTTCAATATGTTAAGTCCAGATGGTAAATGTTATACATTTGATAAAAAAGCTAATGGATATTGCAGATCAGAAGGAATTGGAGTTATAATTTTAGAAAGTTCTCAAGAAGTTAGCTATGGTTATGCTTCAATATTAGGTACATCAATTAATAGCGACGGTTTTAAAGAAAAAGGTATTACATATCCTAGTTCCAAATGTCAAACATTAAATATGTTAAATTGTATAAAAGAAAATAATATTGATATAAATGATGTAAATTATATTGAAGCACATGGTACTGGTACAAATGCTGGTGATCATAATGAATTAATTGGTTTGACAAATATATTTGGAAAAGATAAAAAAAATATACCAATTGGTTCCGTAAAATCTAATATGGGACATGCTGAAGGTGCAAGTGGTATAATGAGTATAATTAAATGTTTATTAATGTTTGAAAATAATATGTTATTTAAAAATTTAAACTTTACTGAAACAGCACATGAACCATTATTAAATGGAACATTTAGAGTAGTAACACAAAATGAACCATATAATTTTAATAGTATTGCTATTAGTAATTATGGATTTGGAGGTTCAAATGGTTTTGTAATATTAAAAAAAGGTAATATAAAAATTATTAGTGGACAAAAATCTAATTCACTTAATAGTATTAGTACTATCAACAAAATTTCGACAGGTGAAGAATTAAATAGACTTAATAGTAAAAATAATATTATTATAGATAATGAAAATAGTAATATAGAATATGATTTACAAAAATTAAATGAATTAGATAAAATTGATACTAAAAATAATAATATTAAAAAAAATAATTTTATTTTTAGTAATTCAAACAATAGTATAAAATCTATAAATGAAAAGTATGAAGATTATGAAGATTATGAAGAATATATGATTGAACAAATTGGTTTAGGAAATTATAAGAAATACAGTTATAGAGATGGTAATAGTATTTTTAAAAAAATACATAAAATTTGTTTCTTATTTGGAGGTCAAGGTAGTCAATGGAATAATATGGGTAAAAATTTATATAAAACTAATAATATATTTCGTGATACAATTAATAGATTATCTAATTATATAAAAGAAAAAGATAAAAATATTAATTTACAAAATTTATATGAAAATGGAAATGAATGGATGAATAAAAAATATTCAGGTTTAGGTATTATTTCATATCAAATTGGATGTATAAATATCTTATTAGATAAAAATATAAAACCAGATTATTATTTAGGACATTCTTTAGGAGAAACTGTTGTTGGATATATATCAGGAATACAAAATGAAAAAGAAACAATTTTAATTGGATTAATTAGAAGTAAATTATCTGATTATATACTTACAAATAAATCATTATTAAAAACAAAAAATAATTATTATAATTATGAGTTGGTAACATCATATGATACAAATAATATATATTATGTTGATACTAATACACATAATTTAAAAGATAATGAAGAATTATTTGATATGAAAGGATTAATGAGTGCTGTTGGTTTAAGCTCTAATGAAATTATTAATGGAATTGAAGAACTAAATCTTAAAAATACTTGTGTAGCATGTTATAATAGTCCGAACGGGCAAACTGTTAGTGGTACATATAATGAAATGATATTATTAAAAAATTATTTAGAAGAAAAATATGAAGATTTATTTTGGAGAGATATTCCAACTGATAATGTAGCTTATCACGCACCATATTTAAAACAGTTTTATAATTTATTACATAATAAAATAATTGAATTTATTGGTATTAAATTTGATAATAAACAAGAATTACCAATTAATTGGTTATCTACAAATGGTTGTGAATATTATGATAGTCATTATCATGTACAAAATATTACTAATCCTGTATATTTTCAAAAAGCTATAGAAAAACTACCATTAAATACTACTGTATTAGAAATTGGACCGTCTTCATCTTTATTGACACAAATTAAAAGAATTAGAAAAGATTTAAATACAATTGAAATAGTAAAGAGATTAAATATAGATAGTGAAAATAATTATAATAGTATTGAAGCATATTTATGGAAACAAGGTTATGATATTAGTAAATTATTTAAAAAATATATTAAAAATGATACACGATATCATATTTTAAAAAGATATCCTGAATTATGGGACCATAGTCAAGATCATCGTATTTTTACATATAAAGATTATGAATATATTTTAAATACAGATACTAATAAAATAAATACAATTACTTATAATTTAAAAGATAAAGATAATTATTTATTAGATCATAAAATAAATGGAAGAAGTCTATTTCCAGCAACAGGACACTTATATAGTGCTTGGCAATATTTAGGTTTAGATAAAGATATTGAATTTAAAGATTTTGAAATTAAAAATGCTATTGTAATTTCTAAAGATGATATATTAAACTTTGTAATAAATATTTGTGGTGATATTATTAATATTTTATATAATGAACAAATAGTAGCTACTACTAAATTTACAGTACATGATGATAATTTAGATTTAAAAATATATAATGACTATTATAATGATAATGATATTGATACTATTTTTATTAATAGATTACAAAAATATGAATTATATAATCATTTTAAAAGATATGGTTATGAATATGAAACTAATTTCCAATTATTAGAAAATTCAACTTATGATAATAGAAAATATAATATTATTACAATTAATAAAAGTAAAAATATAATAGCATATTTAGATAATTTATTACAAACTTTCTTAATAGATACACAAAATTTATCATTACCTACATTAATTAGAAATGTTAAAATTAAAAATACTATATTAGATTTAGAGCAACAAGATACAAAAGTTATTGTAAATAAATCAATTAATTCTATTATGACAAATAATTGTATTATAGAAGGATTAAATATTACATTAGCAACACAAAGACAAAATGATAAATTAGAGCATTATATTGACGAGTTAATAAAAATTGGTGAAATAATTGAATATAATGATGGAGAAAATAAAATTTTAATAGATGAATGTAGAAATATTATTAATTTTGCTATTAATAATATTAAAGATACAGATATATATATGAATTTAAATCAAAATATTAAAGATTATTATAAAACAATTACTAATGATTGTGAAAATATTAATTTAAATAAAAATGAAGAGCTATATAATTCTAATAATTATTATAAATTAATATATGATATTTATACCAATAAAGATGAATTATATAAATATATTAATAATGGATTATTATATTTACAAAATAATGAAAATTATAAAAAAATATTTAATGAAAATATTTGTACAAATAAAGATATATTAAAAAAATATTTATATATTATTAATCAAGAACAAAAAACACAAAAAATAATTGAACTTGGATATGGAACTAATAGTACAAGTAATTTGTTAATTGATAATAATATTGAAAATATAGAAAAATATGATATGATTGATATAAATAAAAAAATAGAAGTATCCCAAAAAATAACACCTTACATATCTTCAAATAAAGTAAATATAATTAATAATGATTTTAACATTTATATTGATAATTTAGAAAAAAATAAAGAAAAAAATAAAGAAAAAAATATAAATTATAATGTATTAATAAGTTCTAATTCATTATGTTATACACACGATCCTGAAAATATATTAAATAAATATATAAATTATATGGATAATAATAGTTTTATTTTAATTGAAGAGCAAACAAATAATCATCTTTTAAATTTATACGGAATGTGTGAGAATATAGTAAATTATAAAAACTGTAAATGGTATGGTAATGATTATTGGTTAAATATTATTAAAAATAATAGTAATTTAAACATTATTTCAATTACGACAACTAATAATAGTATTATCATTTTATTAAAAGTAATTAAAAAAGTTATTGATAAAAATATTATTTATAAATGGCAAGATATTGATATTGAAACATCCAATCCGCAATTATTAATTGATAATTATGGAGGAATTAGTTTAACTAAAACTTTATATCAAGAATATCCATTAAATTTAAATTTATATACATTAATTGATTTAGATAATGATATTAATAATAATGATGATTTAACAAATTATCAAGAAATTTTAAATTATAATTTAAAATATAATATTAAAATTAATAATGAAATATATATACCATACAAAAATTTATTACATAAATTAAATAATAATTCAATATTTACTTCACAAAATCATTATGAGCTAACTATTACTAAACCAGGAGATTTAAACACTATTTCCTGGCAAAATATTGATAAAAAATCTACAAAAGTTGTGTATTCATCACTTAACTTTAAAGACATTATGTATAGTTATGGTAAATTAAAACTTGAAAAACCAAGTTTTGGTTTAGAATTTTCAGGAATTAATAAAGATGGAAAAAAAGTAATGGGTATTACTAATACATCATCAATTTCTACAAGTGTTGAACCAAAATTAGAATGGGAAATTCCAGATTATTTAAATTTAGAAGAAGCAGCAACTATTCCAGTTGTATATTTAACTTCTTTATATGCATTATTTGAAAAAGCACAATTAGATAAATTAGAAGAATTTAAGAAAAATAATGAAATAAATGTTTTAGTACATGGAGGAAGCGGAGGTATAGGACATGCTGTAATTAATATTTGTAAAATAAAAGGTTATAATGTATTTACAACTTGCTCAGATAGTAAAAGAGAGTATATGAAAAATACATTTAATTTAGACAATAATCATATTGGAAATAGTAGAAATGATACATTTAAATATCATATGTTAAGTGCTACAAATGGAGAAGGATTTGATTGTATAATTAATTCATTATCAGGGAAATTATTAGAACCTACACTTGAATTAGTAAAACAAAATGGACATATTTGTGAAATTGGTAAATATGATTTACAAAATAACACTAAAATTGGTATGAAATTATTTGAGAAAAATATATCTTATCATGCTTTTGATATGGCATTACTATTTAATGATATAACTTATCATAAAAAAATGTTTAATTTATTAAATAATGCTTTGATTAATAATTTAGTAAAACCATTACCTGTAAAAATATTTAATGCTAAAGATGCACCAAACGCAATTAGATATATGTCATCTGGAAAACATATTGGAAAAATTTTAATTAATATGCAAAATTTGGATATTCAAGATTTAAATATTAACTATAAATATAATACATATGGAACACATATAATAACTGGCGGAACAGGAGGATTTGGAATGGAGTTAGCTATTTGGCTTGTAAAACATGGTGCAACAAAAATAGTATTAACAAGTAGAAATGGAATAATTAGTAATTGGCAAAAATATAGATATAATAAATTAATAAATACTATAAATCCAAATACAAAAATACCATCTGACATTTTAATTGATAATACAAATATTTTAAATAGTAATGATTGTAATACATTATTAAATACTCATAAAAATGATTTAAAAGGTATATGGCATGTTGCTACAATATTAGATGATAAATTATTTAATAAAATGGACGAAACATCTTGGGATAATGTTAAAGATATCAAAGTTAATGGATTGAAAAATATATTAACTTATATTGAAAACAATGATTTTCTTGAGTATCAATTAGATAATATTGTTGCATTTTCATCTGTATCTTCAATGGAAGGAAATTTAGGACAAACTAATTATTCGTATTCAAATAATGGTATGGAACAATTAATTAGAAAAAGAAATATTAATAATAAAAAAGGTTTAGTTATACAATGGGGAGCAATTGATAATGTAGGATTAATAGCACGTAATAAAAAAATTGCTGGAAAAAATTTAGAAAATAACTATGATTTACAAAATATTGATTCAAGTCTCAATTGTATTAATACATTAATATACTATAATGGTATTATTTCCAGTTATAAATTATCTATTAAAAATAATACAAATGAAATATTAATATTTAGTTTAGAATTATTAAAAGAAAAAATTTGTAAAATATTAGGAGGAACTATTAATGATTATAATAATAATGAATCATTACATTCTTATGGATTAGATTCACTATCAACAACAGAGTTAATAAATTGGTTAAATAAATTTAGTAAAAATAAATTATCTCCAACTATTATAAATGCAAATACGACTATATTAGATTTATATAATATAGTAAGTAAGTAAAAAAAATAAATATTTTTTAACTATATTATATATTTAAATTTATATAATATTATATTATTATTGTTATTTTTATATATTTACACTTTTCTATTTTTAAATTTCATGGCTATGAAAGCAAAAATTTAGGTTTTATAACTGAAGATAATATTAGTAGAACCAAATGGAACTTATCAAGTAAAAATTAAAAATATTATACAAATATTGATGAAAAAACATTATATAAATACTAGATATATATATATATGATTATCCATATAATGATATTATTAAAATTTATAATAAAAATAATTTAAAAAATAAAATAATTGAATATTTCAAATAATTTTATTGATAAAAATAAACCATGTAAAATAAATATTATAGGAATATTATAATAATATAATACAACTCTATATGTTTATTTTTATAAATATTTTCATTTTTTCATCATTTGATTTATCATTTGCTTCATCATTTTTGGATCAAAATCTTTCATCATTTGATTCATCATTTTTGGATCAAAATCTTTCATCATTTGATTCATCATTTTTGGATCAAAATCATTCATCATTTGATTCATCATTTTTGGATCAAAATCATTCATCATTTGATTCATCATTTTTGGATCAAAATCATTCATCATTTGATTC
>Ga0181590_10003848_pt1 | contig 12534 bp, 10 predicted proteins | sample 071ome_34_FD_132446 | JGI IMG/M metagenome (GOLD analysis project Ga0181590, IMG submission 132446) | Coastal salt marsh microbial communities from the Groves Creek Marsh, Skidaway Island, Georgia - 071411BT metaG (megahit assembly) | ecosystem: Environmental > Aquatic > Marine > Intertidal... | reverse complement strand
CATCTTGTGGCACTCTACGTTCAGCAATATCAAGTTTTGAAATAATTTTTATTCTTGTAACAACTGCGTTATAATTATCTGTTAAAAATTTAGTATGTTTATCAATTGTTTTTAACATTCCATCAATACGATATCGAACTTTAGATACATTTTTAAAAGCTTCTATATGAATATCACTTGCTCCAAGCTTGATAGCTTCTGAAATTACAGTGTCACTAAAATTAATTATATCCGACTCTACTTCTAAAGGAACAATATCTTTTTCTACATGAACTTGTTCTATTTTCTTATTTTTACTGTTGTTTTTTTTAGATTGAATTTCATAATCGTGTTTTTCTATTTTTTCTAAAAAACCAGTTATATCAGAAATACTGGCAGCAAATAATTCAGGAGTTTTTTTAGTAATAGTTTCTAAATTTTTAATTAAACTTAATTTAGAGGCATCTGGAATTGCTATTTTAATAACTTCATTGCTAACTTCAAAAGGAACAATTGTATTTTCTTTTAAAAATCTAAAATCGATTAATTTTTCTAAATCTGGTGACACCGAATAATCCTGCAAATTTGCAATAGGTAAAGAATAAGTGTTAGATAATAAATTTAAAATTTTTTCTTCATTAGTAAAATTCAATTGGAATGCAATATCTAGTTTAGATTTCCCTGCCTCATTACTTATAGTATTAATTTGATTTACATGTTCTGTATTAATCTGTTGCTGATCAAGCAGCATATTAATAATATTTTGTTCGCTTTTTTGATCTAGCTTTATCATTAATCAATAACTCTAGGAGCTAAAAATATTAACATTTCATCCAATGTGTCTGAACTATCTTTGCCTTTAAATAAATTTCCAATTACCGGTGCATCACCTAAACGTGGAGTTTTTGTTTTACTATCTGATTGGTTGTTAATTTTTATGCCACCGATGACAACAATATCTCCATCGCTTACTAATAATTTTGTCGTAATTTCATTAGTTTTAATTGCAGGTTCATCTGAGCCTGCAACTTCTGTCGGAGAGTCGTTATTAACCACAATATCCAATAAGACATTTCCATCACCAATAATACTTGGGGTCACTGTTAATGATAATGCTGCCTCTTTAAACTCTGTAGTGGTTGTGCCGTCTGAAGTCACTTGGTAAGCAATTTCTGTACCTTGGGTAATTTTTGCCTCCTGATTGTTTAAAGTAAATACACTTGGGCTTGATACAATTTTAGTGGTACCTAAACTTTCTAAAGCTTCAATTTCAACTTTTAAAGCAGAAGCACCCATTTGTTTTAAAATGCCAATACCACTTGTGGCATTTGTAATTTGATTACCAGTTAAAGTTCCTGCGGCAGCACCAAGAGTAACTCCTGCTGAGGTTGAAGCTGCTCCTCCGATAGTTCCTGAAATAGTGGTTCCAGTATCACCAGTACCTCTTCGTGTCATACCTCCAATTCTAGATCCAAGTGCTGATTGAAAAGTAGAATTCGCTTCAACAATAAACGCTTCGATTAAAACTTGTTTAGTTTTAACATCTATTTCTTTTATAACTGAATCTATTACATCTAAATCACTTTTATGACCTCTTACAATTATTGATCGTGTTGTATTTTCTTCTGTGATTGTTACATTTTTTAAAGATCCTGTGCCCTCTGCCCCGGCACTTGCACTAAATAAACTTTCTAAAGTTGTTTTTGCTTCACTTGGACTTAAATAATATAATCTAAAAATTTCTGCAAGAATTGGTTCAACACTATCTTCTAGTTCTATTTTTTTCTTTATGGCATCTGCCCGAGTTGCCTTAAAGGTTTCTTGTGAAGTTAATTTTTCAGGAGTATGAACTCGAATAATTCTATTTCGAACATCAAAATCTGCACCTAATGTTTTCATATCTAATAAAGTTTGAAAAGCTACATCCCAAGGAACATTTTTAATTCTAGCATTGACTGTGCCGGTCACTTCTTCACCCACTAAAATATTTATTTCTCCAATTTCAGACATTAAAGACATTGCCTCGGTAAAATCAATATTGTTAAAATTAATACTAATATCTTGTTTTAAATTTTTATAGTCACTTGGAATAGAAACATAATTTCTAACTTCTTCTGTTGTAATCGTTTTTCTTTTTTTTTCTTTGTTTACAATTTGAGTATCACTTGGCTTAGGACCTGCTTCAATAATTCTTCTCACTTCTTCTTTACCTTTTTGAACTACTTCATCTGTATTAATTAAAGGCTCTGTTCCATGTACTGATTTTGTTTTATTACCATTAGGAGTAGTACAATTAGTTAGCAAAACTATTGATAATATTAAGATTGATAGCGATTTAAGATAATAGTTCATTATTCTACCGGTATTATTTGATTGTTCATAAATACTTGATATTCATCTTCATTATTTTCTATAAAAATCCAATCTTCATAAATACGAGTTAACGTTGTTTGTTCAGCTATTGTTTCATTTTCACTAAATTTCATAGTAGCTCCATTTGCCATAGCAAACACTGCTATTTTTTTATTTTCACTTAAAATTGTTGCAACTAATCTCAAATTATTAAGAATATTTTTATTTTCCTCATCAAGAGAATTATCTGAAATAATATTGTTGCCTCCAGTGTTGGCGCTAGAAAAAGGATCTATCGCAGGTAAATCATCCTCTAAGGTAGTTAGTTCTGTATGATTTTCTGCTTTTATGTTTTGTGAAAAAATAAAAATTATTATTAGAAAAATAATTGATAAATATTTATTGATATTCATTTGCTAACCCCACTATTGAAATAGTTCCTTCCGAAACTATTATGCCTTTTAAATTTTGATCTACATTAATTTGTTCTTTATCAAAATTTATTACTTTATTAGATTTTGCCAGAGCTCTTCTAAATTTCAAATATCCTAAATAGTTTCCCTGAATTTTGTAATCAACAGGAATTTTATAATATAGCACTTGAGTTGAAGTGTTGCCACCCTCATTACTTTGATTATTATTTTGATCTAACGCTTGATTATTGGGACCTACAGCTATTGGATCTTTTTTATCTAAATTAATAATACTTAACCCATTCGTTAAAGCAAAATTACTAATATTTTGATAAAGTCCCTCTACTTCTTCACGACTGTGAAATAATTTACTATTTTGATCGTACTCGGGCTGTAATTTTTTTATATTGTCTCTTAATTGTACAATATTACTGTTAAACTCTTGAATTTTTTGCAAATTGTCTTCCATTTGTAAGATCATTGTTTCTTGATTTTTTACAATTGGATTTAAGAATAAATAATAAAAAATTAAAAAAGCAACTATAGAGATAAGACCTAATGCTAATTTTAAAATAGTTTTTTTGTCTTTAAATATGGCTGAGTCTAAATTAATTTTTTTGAAAAATTCTTTGATATCCATATCTTTTAATGATGCTAAATCCATTACACTTGCTCTTTCTGAAGTTTACATAAAACAATAAAACCTTTTGAATTACTAGATTGTCCATTCTGTTGATCGGGCACATTCATTTTTACTAAAGATGCTTGATCTATTGATGGTTTTTGATTTAAATTACTTATAAAATTAATTATATCTTGATCAGCAAACGCAGTGCCTTCAATCAAAACTTGATCCACTCCATTAAAATCTAATTTAGTAAATTGAACTCTAATTGGAACACTTCTAGTAATCTGAGACAAAACTTTATAAGAAACTACTTGATTTGAATTAACTAATTTACCTAATTCTAATGATCTTCTCATCTCATTATTAGTTTTTAATAGCTTATTATGTTGTAAATTAATGCTCTCAAATTCAATTTGAATTTGATCAAAATTGACTAATTTTTTTTTATTAGAATTAATTTCAAGAAATGAAAGTCCTGTTAAAAGTAAGTAAATACCGGCAATTCCAGCTGCTAAACCTTTAAAAGCAAATCCTGAAATAAACTTCATTCGATTTTGTTTTTTTAAACTTTCTCTATTAGGTAATAAGTTTATATTTTTAACTGCAGTTACAAACTTATAATAACCAAAAATATCAAGTTTTCTAAAAGCAAGACCCATAACAGAGGTAAAAACAGATTTATTTTCTATCTGCACTTTTTCTAAATTATAGGATGGAATTGAAGTCTCATTTAAAGGGTCAAATAATTGAATTGAAGTACCTGGTAAATTTTTTCTAAATAAATTTAAAATTTCCTTAATATTATTTAAATTACTTACAACTTTAATATTATTAATTTTAGAATCGTATTTACTTTCATAATCATTAAGAGCTTGTTTAATTTGCATTGCATATCTTCGAATAACATTAGCACCTTCGTCAGTATCATTTATTAATTCTTTAATATTTTTAATGAATTGTTTTTCTTGTTGTCTTAAAAATACATCTGTTATAATAGGGGTATTTTCATGAATGATCATTAAGTAATTATCATCCAAACCTAATTCAAGAATTGCAGATGTTGATTTTTCACTAGCTTGCACTGCATTGTCGAATGAATTTTTTAATGTAAAACATTTAACATCCATAATTACTGGATTTAAACCAGCTTTCTTAATCATCGATGTATAGGAATTAACATCAGAAAGTTTTGACGCAACAAACAAAATTTCCATTGTGTTATTTTTGGAATTTCGGTTTATGACTTGGTGAAAGATTGAATAATCATTTAGATTGTCAGTAAGTTGTACTAAATTTTCCCACAAACTATCCGTTTCGATAGCATTAGTTAATTCCTCTTCAGTCATTAAGGGAGAGGTAACCACTCTAATAATTGCGCTAGTGACTGGAATAGATATAGCTACATTAGGTGTAGTAATTTTAGCATTTGAGAGTGCTAATTTAATTTCCTCAGAAATATATTCTTTTGACTCCAGTAAATTTTCATTTAATTTTTCCTTATCTAAAAGCCGGTATGATATTTTATCTAAAATCCATTTTTCATCATTATTTTTCGAAACTTGGGCTACAGTGATTGCATCTCTTGAAATATCCAATCCGGCAATTTCTTCACCAGCAACAGACATTCTACTAATTCTGTCACCTAATAATTTGTTAATAAAATTTTTTAATTTAGAATTACTTTTTCTACCTAAGTCTAGTGACTGTGTTTCACTTGTTGTGTTTTCTTTTTTTTTAAATAAGGTTTTTATTTGTTTAATCATATAAAAAAGAATTTTTTATATGATGATAGTTCTCACAGTTGAGATTATCAATGTATAAGTTAAAATTATCTCAAAATTGAGAAAAATTAATGTATTTTGAAGAATTTTCATATAATCTTAATTTATGATTGAAATACTTGAGAAACTAAGTTTAGAATTCAAAGATATTTCTGATTTTCATTTAAGAGCTAATTCTAATCTAGCTTATAGAAGAATTGGTGACATCATCATTGACCCTAATGTTTCTATCACTAATGATGATATGCAAAATTTAATGGAAACAAAATGCAATCCAAAAGATATCGAAAAATTTAAAAAAACTAATGAACTCGACTGTGGTTTTTTAATAGGACAAATTAGATTTAGAGCAAATTTTTTTAGAACCTTGCAAGGGATCGCTGGAGTTTTTCGAAGAATAGAAACTAAGATTCCTTCAATGGAAAACTTAAATCTTCCTCCAATTTTATATGATGCGGTTGATGCTCACAAAGGTTTAGTTTTAGTTACAGGCCCAACTGGTTCTGGTAAATCAACAACACTCGCAGCTATCATTAACCAAATCAATTTGTCTCGATCTGCAAATATTATTACTATAGAGGATCCAGTTGAATTCATTCATCATGATCAAAAAAGTATTATCTCTCACAGAGAAGTAGGAAAACAAACTGAAAGTTTTTCAGCAGCATTAAAAAGTGCTCTAAGAGAAGATCCAGATGTTATTTTGGTTGGAGAGTTAAGAGATCTTGAAACTATCGGGTTAGCTTTAACTGCTGCAGAGACAGGTCATTTAGTTTTAGGTACTTTGCATACCAGTGGTGCACCTAATACTATAAATAGAATTATAGATGTATTTCCTAGTGAACAACAAGCACAAATCCAAGCTCAACTTGCCGAAAGTTTAAAAATGGTTGTTACACAAAAATTATTTAAAACAAAAGATGGCTCAGGTCGAATTGGCGCATTTGAAGTTATGGTTTGTAATGCACCAATTAAAAATTTGATTCGAGAGAGAAAAATTCATCAAATACCATCCATTATGCAAACCGCACAAAGAGATGGCATGATCACAATGGAAAAATCTATTGAAAATTTATTAGCGAGCAATCTCATTAATCAATCGGATGTTACTTAGTAAAAATAAAAAAGGTTTTACTTTAATAGAGCTTTTAGTGGTTGTTGTGATAATTGGGGTAATAAGCGCAATATCATATCCAAGCATAACAAAATGGGTTGCAGATAGAGAAGTAAGAAAAGAAGTTTATGATGTAGTTTCATTTATAAGAGATAGAAAATCAGATGTGTTAGAGGGTAAATTTGGAATGATTCAAGTCTTATTAAAACCAAATATGGAAACCTATACCATGAGTAATCAAAATTTTTTTAACGTATATAAAAGTATATCTACAAATAACACTTATAAACAAAATAAAATCTGTGACTATGGATACAGACAAAATGGTTTTATAAGAGATTATTCTAGAGAAATAAAACTTAGTGTGTCAAATAATGAGAGTAATGTGCATGTTTACCCAAATGCAGCCCACAATCCAGTAACCACAGGCCTTTGTATTACAAAAGATGGTTCAATTAAATTTATGAGAACCAATATTACTGAAATAGATCCATCTACCAATAAGATGGTGGATGTATTTGTATTTTGTTCAAAACAAAATACTGATCAAAATTCCTGTAAACTAAATAGTAATCATGAATATCGATATAAAATTTGGATAAATAGATTTGCTGAAATAAAAATTTTAAAATTTATTAAAAATAAGAATAACTGGGTGACTTATGATGGATAACAATAAAGGATTAACTATAATAGAATCTTTAGTTTGTTTAGTGATAATTGGTATTGGTTTTATTGCAGTTACTCAATTAACTGGATTTGCCATTAGTTCTATGGATAGATCAATAGAAACAAACAAATCAAATTTTTATTCTGAAATGATTATTGAGGATATGATTAGTGATCCAAAAAATATTTCTTTTTATGATAATTTTGATGAAACTTGTACAATGAATATTCTTTCGGGAAATAATTTATACGACCTTCAAAAAAATAAATGGCGTTTAAAAATAATGCAAAATAATTTTATAAAAATAGATGACAAAGCAAAACAGCCAATTTGTTCAAAAGAAGATAATAAAAAAACATTTGTTAATTCTAATTCAGTTCAAACTACTGGAAAAATAAATTATTTTATTAATAAAGGTAAAAGAAAAAAATATTTAGGTGTGGTAATTAAATGATTAAAAAAAAAAACAATGGTTTTACTTTAGTTGAAACTTTAGTGGCAATTGTATTGGGGGTAATAAGTGTTACTGCTGTATTTTATTCTTATCAATATTTTAATAATTCTTATAAAGGAGTCATGGATAAAGCGGCTATTAGTAATTCAGCAAGAGTAGCTTTAACTTTAATTACAAGAGATCTTAGAAATGCTGGATACAAAGATGTTAATTATACACGAGATGCCTGGACAAGAATCATCGAAGCAAAAAATAACTACCCCAATAACTCTCCAGGGGACATGTTAGGTATCTATTATAACACTTCGCCAAATGATCGAGTAAGAATTTGGTATTACATGAAGCAATACAAAAATAATAACGCATTTTATCTGACACGAGCTTTAGTAGAAAATCCAGTAACAGCTGGGAAGATAATTTATGAAGATGAAATAATTGTACCATATGTAACTGATTTTCAAGTGGTTTTAAAAGACCAAAATGGAAATGAATTAATGCCAGTTTGTTATTATTGTGGTCCTGAGGAACTAAAATATGGAACAACTGATCAAGGTCGTGACAATCAGTTTAAAGTACACACAGCTGAGATTTACTTAACTATAAGATCTCCAAATGAAATTTATAAAAAAGATAGAAAAATTGAGATTTTAAATCACAATGTGACAACAGGCAGAAATATAGTTTTTAATGATCGCTATCATCATGAAACTTTTTTTACATCAGTACACACAAGAAATATTAGTAAAGTAAGATGAAAATTAATCTCAAAAATGAGAAAGGCTTTGCAATAGCCCTAGCACTTCTGCTAATGTTGGTTATGGCATTAATGGGTACAACTTTAGTGGTGATTGCCTCAAGTGATCAAAAAGCAAATACTCAAAAAGATGTCAATCAACAAGTGTTTTATGCTGCAGAAACTGGGATTAGTGAAGCAAAAAAATGGTTAGCAATTAATTCTGCAAATTTAAATTTAGGTAGTAACCCAAATGGAAGATTGTCTTTTTGTAAAACTTATCATTTTCCAAATTTAAACCAAAGTACTATTAGAGCAATTAACAACTATGTTGAACGAAAAACATTGGATCAACTGATCAGTGGGAATGCAGATGAAATCAAAAGATTTAAAGAATATTCTTATGAATACTTTATAACACGCACACCTGATCAAAATGGAAATACAGCCTTACTGAAAACAAAAACTGTGTCATCTTCAACTGGAACAGATATTTCAGAAAATAACAACTATTCTTCTAATGCAACCTCACAAGCTGGCTTTTATACAATTTTTTCTTGTGGCAAAAAAAATAATGATGACACAATTGTTCCAATAGAAGCAGTAGTAACGGTAGGTGGATGAATTTATTTATTAAAATAATATTTTTATACTTATTTTTTTTTCTATCGAAAGCTTACTCGTGTAATTTTAATAATTTAGATATTGATAAAGATATTAAAAAATTAGAAATTGATGAAATATTTTTAATCAATCAAAATGTTTATAATGATTATGGAAAATATTTTTTTCCCATAGAAGCATTTTGTGAAAATAACTATCAAGGAATAATAATAGATATTGATACTTTTAAAGATAAAATTTTCAAAATAAGTTTTATTAATCAAATTAGCTCTGAAAAAAAAGCTTTGAGTATTTCAATAAATGAATATGCAATTAATTTTAATTTTGAAGAAAATAATTCTGAAAAAAAAATAATTAAAAGTAAACTACAATCTAAGAATAAACATTTTAATTACACATATCTCTTAAATGAAAATGATGAAAATTTGGAAATATTTGAAATTATAGATCCAGAAACGAATAACCTGTTTAGAGAAACTTTAAATATAGATGAAGAACAATGATAAAAAATTTTAATAAAACTTTTTTTTTAATTGTTTGTATAATTTTTTATTCTAAGTTTGCTTTTTCAAAATCTCCCCCACCTGGAACAGGGACTGCAGACGTGCCCGCTAACATCTTAATAATGTTAGATAATTCTGGTTCAATGTCTTGGGATGTTAATGGCAATGAAAGATATGCTAATAGTAGTTATGTCAATCGACCTTATGATGTTGTTAGAGATGATAATGGAGATATCTATGTTTTTAGTTTGAATACTAGAAAGATAACTGTGTTAGACGATGATGGAAGTTTTAAAAGAGAATTATTAGGATATGGCCCAGGTAGATGTGATAAAGCCTATTATGGTTTTAAATTTGATATTTATGGAGACAATATCTATTTTCTAGATAGCTATGACAGAAAAATTAAAGTTATTAATAAAAATACAGGTAGTTGTGTTAACTCAGTTAATACATGGGAGAGAAGATATGGTTATAATCAAAGTATAACTGTAAATGAAAATTACATATTTGTTGGAACTTATAACAGTGGCATAAATGTATATGATAGATCTTCTCTTAGATATATCAGAACGTTTACAAATAGCTTATGGTTTGATCTACATGATATTGCTGTAAATAAATCAAATAATAAAATAGCAATAGCAGTTACGGGCTATGGTTTGGTTTGTGAACATAGTTTAAGTGGATCTTTAGTTGGCTCAACGTGCTCTCAAGTAGGTTTTGATAGATCAACAACTGATATTTATAATCAAAGATATAATTATTCTAACGGTTATCATTATAGACCTGAAGGAGTAGACTACGATGTTAATGGAAATATTTATACAATTGATAGAGGTACATATAAACTTCAAAAATTTGACTCAAATGGAAATTTTTTAAAAGTTTATGGTTCATATAATAATCCTTGGAGACTTCCTTATGGTTTAAATGTTGGAAACAATAATAAAGTATATATTGCCGGGTATTTAAACAATAGAATTTATGAGTTCAATAATCCAGTTGGAGGAAACTTATCTTTAAGTAACACTTTAGTTGGAACCTCTCCTTCAAGATTAGATATAGCAAAAAAAGTTATAAAACGAATTGTATCTAATTCAGAGTTAACTGATGGAGCTAATTTTGGTTTAATGGAATGGGGTCACCCTTATAGATGGATTAGATCTTATTCGATGATGAATAACCCTTACCAAGGTTGGCGTTACAATTGGTATGGTACAAGAATGTTGGTAAGAATAACTCCAACAGGCGCACAGCAAATTTACAATGTAATTGATAATGTAAAAGCTGGGGGTGGTACTTATTTGTTAAACGCTATGAATCTTGCTCGTCAAGAATTTGCAGGGCCGTATTCTCCAATAATTAAAGGAGCTGATTGTCAGCAAAACTTTTTGATAGTAATCAGCGATGGTGATTGGTCACAAGCTTCTTCGGTAAATTCAATTGCAAGTCAAATGGCTAGACAAAATCCAAGTATTAAAACTTTTGCCGTTGGTTTTGCAACAGGTGGGAATAAACCTAATTACACAAATTTAGCCTCTGCTGGGGGAACTGTTACTCCTCTTTTTGCTGAAAATGAAGATGAATTGTTTGCAAAATTAACAGAAGCAATTAAACAAATTACAGGATCCACTTTAACTTTTACAGCCCCAGCAATTTCTACAGATGCAAGATCAAATGATTATATTTATCAATCAACTTTTACATATTCTAAAAATAATCAGTGGAAAGGTTTTTTAAAAAAATATCAACTTAACTCGAATGGGTCATTTGGAAATATGATCTGGGATGCAGGAACTTTATTAAATAATAAATTAGCCACATCTAGACAAATCTGGACAGTAGGTGCGGGTAATGTAAATTTAAACAATGTCACAACCTCAAATCTAAGTATTTTAAAAAATAAATTTTTTACAACTACTGCAACTGACTCTGAAGCAACAAAACTTATTAACTTTATCAGAGGTTTAGACTCTTATGATGAAGATGGTGATGGAAATACTAATGAAAGTAGACATAAATTAGGAGATATATATCATTCTAATATAAATATAGTTGGAAAACCTAGCGCCACTGTACAATATACAAATGAATTTCAGACAGGTTTTTATAGATCCCAAAATGGATATTCAAATTTTATGGCAAAACATTTGGGAAGACGTGAAACAATTTATGTTGGTGCAAATGATGGAATGCTACATGCATTTGATGCAATTACAGGAAATGAATTGTGGGCCTTTATACCCCCAAGCCTTCATACAAAACTTTCAACAATGATTTCTTCTAAAGCTAATTCTACGAATAGTATTTATGGTGTCGATGGCTCTTCTTCGGTTAAAGATATATATATTAATGGTGAATGGAAAACAGTTTTGATCTCAGGTCTTGGTGCGGGTGGTCATAGTTTCTTTGCTCTAGATATTACTGACCCCAATAATCCTAAACATTTATTTACCATAAATAATGACAGCTCAAATGGCTTAATTACTTTTTGGGATAAAAATGGTGATGATCAAATATTTGCTCATGACTCATCCATGCTTATTGAAAACGATTATAGAAAATTAGGTGAGACTTGGTCTGCTCCTAGAATAGTAAAATTAAAAATAAATAATGTTGATAAATGGGTCGCCATCGCTGGCGGTGGCTATAATGGAGCAACTAATCCTAATTATGGTTCAGCAGTATTCATTATTGACTTAGAAAATGATGGTAAACTTATAAATAAAATTGACATCGAAGACAAAACTTCAATTGATATTGTAAATTCAATTCCATCTGATTTAACTATAATTACAGCTGATAGTACAGAAAACGCAAAATATTATGGAGCTTTGGTTTATGCGTTTGATTTAGAGGGAAAAATTACTAAAATTAATTTAACTGATAAAGGAACTTTATATGATCAGACTCAAATATTTGATACAGAGTCTAACACTACAAATGGAAGATTTTTATACAAAAAAGCAAGTGCCACGATCATTGATGACAATTTATGGTTTTATTTCGGAACAGGAAATACTCAAAAATTACAAGATAAAAGTGCTAATACCTTAAATAGATTATATGGAATAAAAGATAAATATTTTCCAATTTTTAACTCCGTTTCTTCTATACCAACAGTTAGACAATGCAAAACAGCTCCTAATTGTCCAAATTCTGCTGATACAGGATGGTATGTGGATTTAAAAAATGGTCAAAAATTATCGGATGAACCAACTATCGATAATGATCGTGTATATTTTCCAATTTATGAGCCAACTGAAGGTGCTAATGTTTG
>Ga0181590_10003845_pt1 | contig 12537 bp, 12 predicted proteins | sample 071ome_34_FD_132446 | JGI IMG/M metagenome (GOLD analysis project Ga0181590, IMG submission 132446) | Coastal salt marsh microbial communities from the Groves Creek Marsh, Skidaway Island, Georgia - 071411BT metaG (megahit assembly) | ecosystem: Environmental > Aquatic > Marine > Intertidal... | reverse complement strand
GGGCATAAGACGGATTTATGTTGAGATCCAGCGAGAGTCCGGAGCATACCACTTAATCGGAGAATCGAAACGAGCGGCCGGAGACCTCTCCCTGCCCTGCAAGACCCTGTTGTCCGACGAAGTTGCGCTGATGCTCGCTACCGCCAGAAGGTCTCGTCAGGTCAGGATCTTGGTTCTCAGACTCGGGCCCGCAAGCGAGAGAAGCGCGCCCTGACGACCCACACCCTTGGGCCCTGGTCTCGCAACTTAATCTTCCGCCTCACGCGCGCGATTAACTCTTCAAGACGTAACCCTGTCGAGCGAGCGGAAATTGCCTCACTCGATCTCCCGTCGCATTGAATATTGCATTGGCGACAGCTGGTCCGATTGCGGTGGTTGATTGCTCGCCAACGCCGGTCGGTGGTGCATCTGAAGGCATGATATGAACTTCCACCTTGGGCATTTGATGAAACCGAAGGGGTAGATAATCGTGGAAATTGCTCTGTTTGACTTGCCCTTCACTGATATCAATCGCACCAAACGCAACCGCGTTGAGGCCGAGCATGATACCGCCATGGATCTGAGATTCGACACCGAGCGGATTGACCGCAAAGCCGCAATCGACCACGCAAACAATGCGGTCGACGGTATAGGTGCCATCATCAGCGACCGTGACTTCGACCGCATTAGCGATGGGTGAGACTGAATAGATGCGAGCAGCCATGCCGCGGCCTCGGCCTGTCCTCATTGGCGCATCCCAATCTGATACGTCGCGCAACTTCTCCAGGAGCGGCCGCATGCGAGGATGTTCAGCGCAAAGTTTTAGCCTGACATCCATGGGGTCTTGGCCGCCTTGATGCGCTAATTCGTCGAGAAAGCACTCGTAAGCCATGCCGGTGTGAGTGTGTCCCACGGCTCGCCACTCGTGGGGATACACACCGACTTTGGGTGGATTGTGGCTCTCGATCCGGTGATGGGGAATTTGGTACGAAGTGCCGTAGGGAAAGACGCCAAAGGGCTCTTGAAGGCAACCATCCAGTGAGTAGATATCCATTCCTCTCACCATATAAGCAGGGTCATGCTTTGTGTGTTGCATGATGGACTGCCCCACAACACGTTGATGCCAAGCAAGGGGAAAGCCGATGTCGTCGACGCAGCCTTTGAGACGGTGAACGAACAAGGGTCGATAGTGCCCACCCTGGCGGATATCTTCTTCTCGCGACCAGATGATTTGAACCGGGCGCCCCTCGCCCTCGGCCGCTTGAACGGCTTCAACAACATAATCCGCGGTCTTGCTGGCGCGCCGACCGAAGCTACCGCCCATCAGCGTTCGGTGAATCACCACTTGTGATTCATCAAAGCCGAGTGCCTTCGCCGCAAGCGTTCGGTCATTGCTTTGATACTGGGTGCCCACCCAAATGTTGCACTGAGTGTCTGTGACCTCGGCTGTGCAATTCATAGGTTCCATGGTGGCGTGAGCAAGATAAGGCATCTCGTACACGGCCTCGACGACGTCCTTTGCCTGCCCCAAGATTTGTTCGGCGTTGCCAATGTCCTCCGCCAGAAGCCCAGGGGTTTGGCTCAGCGCCCGATAGTCATTAAAAAAGGCCTCGGTGGATAAGCTCGCGCCGTCCCCCTCATCCCAGGTGACATCGATCAGTCGTGCGGCCTTTTGTGCGGTCCAGTAGTCATGAGCCAGTGCGACAACGCCTGCATCGATCGCCTTTACTTTAACGACGCCCGGGACCGCCAGTGCGGCTCGCGCGTCGAAACTTTTTACCTTGCTTTTAAACACATTCGGTCGCTTGATGGACCCATACAGCATATTTGGGCGTTTAACATCGATGCCGAAGATGGCCTCCCCGGTAACTTTTGCCCGGCCCTCGATTCGCTTGGTGGGTTGACCCAGCTTTTGAAACGCATCCTTTGATTTGAGCTCGACCTGCTCAGGCGGTTTCAGACCCAAGGTCTGGATGACTGGAATCAGCGCCGCGTAGGTGGTTGAGCGTCCATCGGAGGTGCTGATCTGAGATTGGGCGAACGTCAGCTCACTTCCATCAACATTGAAAAAGTGCGCTGCAGCGGAGAGAAGCAGCGCTTTGGTCTTCGCGCCAGCGGTGCGCATCGGCAGGTAGGCGCTAGCGGTTGAAACTGAACCAGCGGTCAAATACTCGCCAAACAACGGGCTGTAGTATTGCGGCTCGGTCGGCGCGCTCTCAAGGCGAATAGATTCCCAATCCAGCTCTAACTCTTCAGCCACCATCATGGCCAGGCTGGTGTAAGCACCATTCCCAAATTCCGCATGATTCATCAAGATCGTGGTACTGTTGTCTGGATTGATTCGAATGAACGCGTCGGTCACCAGCGCGCTGTTTTCGGCATTGCTAGACGCGCTCGAAGCAGCTTTGGAGATCAGGGGCAACTGAAAGCCGACCAACAGCGCACCCGCAGAGATCGATGAGGATTGAAGGAAAGATCGTCGAGTGAATGAGTTCATGCGGATACCTCCCGCTTCGCACCCAACGTCGCTGCTAGATGAATCGCCTCGCGTATGCGCTCGTAGGTGCCGCAGCGGCAAACGTGACCCTGCATCGCCGCATCGATCTCAGCATCGTTAGGTTTGGGGATCTTCGCCAGCAAGGCTTCGGCGGCCATCACTTGGCCAGACTGACAGTACCCACATTGGGCAACATCAACGTCCAGCCAGGCTTGCTGGACGTGGGTCAAGGCGCCTGCCTTACCCGCAAGGTGCTCAATGGTGGTGATGGCTTGGTCCTTCAAGCTGCCCACTGGCATCAGACAGGACCGGGCCGGCTCACCATCAATGTGGACGGTGCACGCGCCGCAGAGCCCTGAGCCGCAACCATACTTTGTGCCCGTGAGTCCTAGATGATCCCGAAGCACCCACAGTAGTGGCGTGTCATCAGTGACTTGGACCTCATGAATCTGTTCATTGACTTTGAGCTTCATAGGCTTTGAATTCTCTTTAACTTTTGCTGGAGGCGTTGTAAAAACCTAGCAGCCGGTCAACAGACCATCAAGCAATTTTAGCTGCGGCGTTGTTCGGCTCTGAGCGTGCCCAGGAGCCGCTCCTTCAAGCCTTAAATCCAAACTGTTTGTCCCGCTGAGGCGCAACCGCTCGCACGGGCAATGAGATACGTTATGGCGACACACTCTGAAATTTTGCTCACGAACGCGAACATCATTGATGGACAGGGTGCTGCGCCGATCCATGGTGCGATCGCGATTCGAGACAATGTCATTCTTGACGTAGGCGAGTCGTCATCGATGAGCGGCCTGCTGTCGCCAGAGACATCGACCCTTGACCTCGGTGGGCTCACGGTCATGCCCGGGTTGATCGATAGCCATTGCCACATCACCTTTGATGAGCCTCAGACAAATGACGAGCTCTTTTTTCATCGACGAGAGGGCCTCGCTGCGCTGGTTGCTTCAGTCAACGCTCAAAAAGTCTTACGCGCGGGATTTACCTCACTGTTTGATGCGGACTGCATTTTTGATGCGGGCATCGACTTACGGGATGCCATTGAAGCGGGTGTTGTGACAGGGCCGCGCATGACCACGGGGGGCAACGTACTCATTAATTGTGTGGGAGGCACGGCCAGTCGTCTATTGCCGGACAGAGGGCGGCGTGGCTACGGCATGATTGTTCATACGAAAGACGAAATCGTGACGGAAATTCACCGGCAGGTGAAAGCCGGCGTCGATTGGATCAAGGTTCATGTGAGTGGTATGCCGATCAGACCCCACGGACAGGTGGGTGAAATTCAAACTTGGCAACTCGATGAACTGAAACTCATATGCGATACCGCTCACCAACTCGGCGTGCCCGTGGTTGGACATTGCCGGAATGCGTCGAGCACTCGAGATGCAGCCATCGCTGGATTCGACATGATTCTCCACGCCACTTACATGGACGAAACGGCTGTTCAAGCGGTGATTGACCATAAAGTTCCTCTGGTGCCTACCTTCACCTTTCAAGCCAACCTTGCTGACTACGGCGAAGCGATTGGTGCAGATTCGACGTTGCAAGCGATCTTTCGAGAGGAAATCGTTCAAAGCGCCGGCCCACTCACCGAGGTTTTCAAAGCCGGCATACCCATTTTGTCGGGCAGTGAGAGCGGGTTCTCGCTCACGCCTTATGGGCATTGGCATTACCGTGAATTGAAGATTCTAGAGGCGGTTTTAGGGATGAGTGCGCTTGAAGCGATTCGAAGCGCAACGCAGCATGGCGCCATCGCCTTACGTGCGCAAGGCCAGCTGGGTGTCTTGGCCAAAGGCTATTTGGCTGATCTGATCTGCGTCGAAGGGGATGTGTTGTCAGATCTCGATTGCCTGGGCCGGCCGGGCACAATCCGTCACATCATGAAAGATGGCCGGTGGGTCGATTGTACTCAACCGTTGCCTGACGCATGGTCGATTCCCGGCTGGCGAGTGAGTGAGTTTTCATCCGAAGTGTTGACCCGTCAGCGAGCTGAGCAAGCCTTGGGGCCGCTGTGAGCACCCTTCGCATTCAGACCTATCGGCTTTGTGAAGAGGCGTTAAAACATCCAGCGCTACGTCAGGCACTGTATGACGATGGGGCGATCCTAATGCGGGATGTTTTAGTTAATCTCCATGGCGTCGCGCATAAAACCCGGCGGCGCGTTGAGGGCCAACTCTTTCGGCGAGCCTATTTTCGTCGGTTGGAATTGGAGGTGTTACCTCAATTCATGAGCGAAGCCTTGATGGATGCATCGGTTCGACCCGCTCTGGAGTTGAAGACACTAGCCTATGACTTAATGCTGAAGGTGTCCTTGTTGTTTGCTGGCATCGATCGTCAAACAGGCACGGAAGACGAGTCGAGCCACTTGAGCCATCTGCTTGTGCGACTCGGTCAAGCCGCAACCCTAGGCCAATATACGGGTGATCGGCGTGACGCGATAGAAAGCGATATCAAAGCGGCGATGAGCGAATTTAATGCTCAGTTTTTGCAGCCGTCGAAGGCTCGCCGGCTGGCCGAAATGTCCAGGACCGATGCAAGCGTGCAAGATGACGTCCTCTCCTTGCTACTCAGGCACCAAGACGAACTGGCCATGGATGATGAAGCGTTGCTGCGCGAGATCGCTTTTTTCTACCTCGCCAGTGCCCACACTTCGGTTCATTCGATTGTTCACGCATTTCATGAAATTCATCGTTGGCTTGCCAAAACGGGTCGCAGCGTGACGGCGCTAGTGGAGGATCCGATCACCCTGCAGCGATGCGCTCACGAGAGTTTAAGACTTCATCCTTCGAGTCCGGAGGCGTGGCGGGTGGCTCTCGAGCCGATTGAACTGGCCGATGGAACGCGCATTGAAGCGGGTGATCAGGTCATTATTGAGCTCGAGACCGCGAATCGAGATCCGTCTGTGTTTGGCGAAAATGCAGCAGAATTTGAACCCTATCGTCCCCGACCTGCCGCACTGAATCCCTCCGGACTCTCGTTCGGGCTGGGTATGCATGTGTGCATCGGATTGAACCTGGTTGCGGGAACGATTTTGCGAGACGGACAGTCTGTAGATGAAATGCAGCACCAATTTGGCTCGATGTCGGTGATATTAAAAGAGCTGTTGGCTGCAGGCCTCCGCCCAGATGCCGATCAACCAGGGACCAAAGATCCCCAATCCAAACGAGACACTTGGTTGACCTACCCGGTTGTTCGGCAGCCCATCACTTAGCCATGCCACAAGTTCTAACTTCCTATGCAGATGCGTTGCCCTTGCTACTTAAAAGGGACGCTCATCAAGCCATGTACCGACGTTGTCCAGCCTTGATGGCTAACGTCATTCTAAATTTGGAAGGAGACCGGCATCGTGAGCGTAAGCGATTGATGTCACCATTGTTCAGACGGACATCCTGCCAGGCCATAGAATCGTGGTTAGCCGAAGTGCTACTGCCCCAACTGGACCATGACTGGTGCGGAAAATCCTCACTGGACCTGCCGAGTTGCACTGAAACGGTGATGTTCCATGTCAGCTCAAGGATGTTGGGTCTGGGTGATTTAACGTTTGATCCTGCATTGCTCGAATGGGTATCGGTGTTCAGCGTGTCTGCCACGGCAGCGCAGTCCGCGCAGCATGAAGAAGCGCTTAACCGCGCGCTGGATGATGCGTTGGAGCGATTCAGAGCAGATTACTTTGACCCCGCCTTTGATGCGGCCAGCCCGACACGCGAGTCTCACACCTTGCTTCCGATGTTGAAAGCGGCTTGGGTCGACGGGCATTTGGATCGCGCTCTGTGTGTGAAGGAAGCCGCTTTTTTCCTTCAGGCCTCGCTTTTCAGCACGTCAAACGCTGCCGTCCACGTGTTTCATGAGTTGGCGTCATGGCTTGAAGCGAACGAGGCGCAGCGATTACGTTTTATCGAAGAGCCGCTCTGGGCCCAGCGATGTGTGATGGAGGCGTTGCGATTGCATCCTGCCAGCCCCGTGATGATTCGAGAGCTCCATGGGGATCAATTGGAAATTGATCTGCTCTCGATCAATCAGGATCCAGAGGTCTTTGGCACGCATGCAGCGATATTCTGGCCCGATCGGCCTGTTCGCCACTTAAGATCGTTTTCGGGACTGAGCTTTGGTGCAGGACATCACAGTTGCCCGGGTCGTGAAATTGCTGCGGGTCTTGTGAGGACTGAGAAGCGGCCGGGAGACCCAGCCCAAATTGGGGTGATCACACGGATGCTGAAACATTGGGTAGCCCAGGGTATGGTGCGGGATCCCAGTCGAAATGCTGAGCGAGTGCGGGACACAACGAGATCTAATTGGGCATCCTACCCCGTGAAGTTTGAGCCCGGTCGTGCCGCGGTGATTCAAAGAAGGTGATGACATGAAGGCAATCGTAACCGGCGCAGGTACCGGTCTTGGTGCGGCGATCGCAGAACGACTCGCGAAGGAGGGATATGTTTTAGGCCTTCTTGACCAGGATGAAGCAGGTGTGACTTCGGTGGCTGAACGGCTGAATGCCAAAGCCTTGCCGGCTGATGTGGCCAGCCCAGAGGCGGTTGCTGAGGCGTTTGACGCGTTTGGTCCTGTTGACCTCTTGGTCAACAACGCAGGCATTGCCCGGTTTGGCCCATTGCTAGAACAATCGGCGCTCGATATGCAGGCGGTGATCAACGTCAATCTCCTCGGCACAGCCATTTGTTCGCAGCAAGCGGCAAGGGGGATGGCAACCCTAGGGGGTGGCTGCATCATCAATATGTCCTCGATTAATGCAATTACGCCGGGTCCTAACGTTGGCCTCTACGCTGCAACGAAAGCAGCGATTCAAAATCTCACCGTTCTTCAATCTATCGAGTGGGGACCGCTCGGTATTCGGGTCAATGCGATTGCGCCAGGATTCATTGATGCCGGGATGTCAGCCCCGTTCTTTGCGAACGAGTCCATCAGAGAGAAACGAAGCCAAGGCGTGCCCCTAAAAGCGCTCGGCACCGCCGAGGATGTGGTCAATGCGGTGGTGTATCTTCAGTCTGATGCAGCGCGTTACGTGAGCGGCCATCAGCTCGTGGTCGATGGCGGCGTGGTGGGTAGTCTGCTTGCTCATTTACCCAGAGATTAACGCAAGGCGACATCATGAATGTAGACTCGATTGGACTGACTACGCATCTGGCACTCGGCAGGCGTTTATGTGGCGGGCTTGGTCTGATCCATTGCGGCGGCGCCTCTTGGCCGGGTCGTTGCGGTCAACAGCATCTTGATCAGTGCCGATCAGCAGAGGGCATGCGTCATGAGCCATCTTGAGCACCAAGTGATATTGAGCGGCGGCATCAACCATGTGTTCGAAGAATCGTCCTCCGTCCTCGAGACGTTGGGACGCAGCCACGGATTCATCTCTCATCATGTGAGGCACCCTGATCAAGCCTTTGAATTACTAAAAACAGAGGCCATCAAACTGTTCACTGTAAACGCGCTTTTTTGGGAGATGCACGGAGAAAAGTATGATCCCCATCGTGAGCAGTGGTATTTCGCCATCAGCGATCAACAGCAAGAGATCCTTCAAACGTTTGTATCAAGGGGCGGTCGGCTCTTAGGTTTGCATACGGCAAGTATCTGCTTTTCCAATTGTCCGGATTGGTCGAACCATTTAGGCGGCCACTGGGAGTGGACAGCCTCGTTTCATCCGCCCCCTGAGCCCCTTGAGATTACGCCCACGCCCGAAGGCGAGCGTATGGGCCTTAAAGCCTTCACAACGATTGATGAGCAATATTGTTCGCTCCATCGAGCTGAGGGCACAGTGCCATTGATGACCGCAACCAGTCGAGCGGGTGTGACCGAGACTGTAGTCTGGTGTCGGCAGGTGGGTAGATTCAAGAGTGCCTATTCGGCGTTGGGCCACGATGCTCGAGCCATGATGAATCAGGTGACCTCGGGGCTGTTGCCCCGACTCGTTGAATGGCTGCGACAGGATTGAGTGATGCGTCGATTCGAAGGGCAATCGTTTTTGGTCACCGGAGGGGGTTCCGGAATCGGCGCAGCGACCGCGCGCGTGCTTGCGCAGGAAGGTGCTTTGGTGACCATCTGCGGGCGCAGGCGTGAGCCGCTTGAAGAGGTTGCTTCGGCTTTGGGCGTTGCATGCGCCTATGCGCAAGGGGACATTACGGTGGATGGAGACCGTCAGCGAATTGTTGACCGTGCGCTCGCCCATGGCGGAGGCCTGGATGGTCTGATTAACAATGCGGGCAACATGTATCGCGCGCCATTAACGGATATGAATGAGACCGAGTTACTGAATCTCTTTCACCATAATGTGGTCGCTGCCGTTATGATGGCTTCGCTGTGCACGACTGCGCTTGCCGAAAGAAAAGGCAGCGTGATCTTCATAGGTTCCATCCACACTCGACGCGCGTTCCCTGGCGCAAGCCCTTACGCGGGTACAAAAGCGGCTGTTCAGGGATTGACGAAGGTTCTGGCTGCCGAGCTTGGAGAAAAAGATATTCGTGTGAACTGCGTACTCCCGGGCGCCGTTCCAACCGAAATTAATGAACGTGCAGGGTTGGGCACGGCAGCCGAACTTGAAGCGCGCATGCATGCGCTTGCCCCATTGCATGCGCTAGGGCGAATCGGGACCGCAGAGGAGGTGGCTGAGGCCATCGCTTATCTTTTAGCGGCCCAATGGGTGACGGGCGCGATGCTCGATGTCGATGGGGGTCTGGGCCTCGGGGTGACGCCGCTCTGAGGAGAGGCGTTCTGGGTCTTCTCGATCTTCTAGCATCGGGTCGAGCGATGTGCGCGATAGGCATTCGGGTGCCTGCGCCAGGCAGCAGTTAATCTTGCGCGGAGGTAAAGCGATGGATTTGACGACGATCTCGTTTGGTTGGACGACCTAGGGTTCTGACCGATGGCCCCTGCGCTTTGCGCAACTCGGAGGCGTCCTCTCTCGCCTTTAAGCTCGCTTCGGTCTCTTGAAAAAGCAGGGCTGCTTGCGGTGCGCCTCGTCGCACTTCGGAGAGCGCAAGAACGATTATCGTGCGTTCATCAAAGCCCGCTCGGTATCGTATTTCGTCGCCGACGTTAATTTCTTTAGAAGGTTTGGTGCGCGCACCGTTAACCTCGACTTTGCCGCCATCGATTGCCTCTTTGGCCTTGGCTCTTGTCTTAAAGCAACGGGCGGCCCAGAGCCATTTGTCGATTCTGACACCGCTCATCGAGACACCACGAGACTCGTGAGACGATTGACACTGGGAAACTCATCGATCTCACGGATGGGACGGGAAATATCAGGCTGACTCACGGCAACGCACTGACCGATCCCGAAGGCTTGGGCGGCTTTGAGCACATCCAGATTGTCGTCAACAAAAAGTGCGCGGCTTGGCTCGAAAGCAAGCCTATCCTGGATCGCATGCCAGTAATCCACCGATTCCTTGGGTTGACCGAAAGCGTGACTGGAGAGGATCTCGTCGAAAAAGTCTGCAAAAGGCAGCGCTTGCGCGTCGAGGGCGGAGACTTTCAAGTCAATCAGATCTGGGTGTGCATTCGTCGCGAGCACGGTTCTGATGCCTCCTGATTTCAAAGACTCAAGGAATTCGAGCGACCCCGGGCGGTATTGAATGGGGCCTGCGTATTCAGCCTTAAGCGAGAGGATATCTATCTCAAAAACGCGAGACCAGTGGTGAATGTCATACCACGTCAGCGTCCCTCGAACCGATGCCAGTGTCTGTTCAACGAATTGATGGGCGGCAAGCAAGGAAATATCCCAGCGTTGGGCGAACGCTTGGGGTAAGAAGTGATTCCAGAAGTTGTCGTCATATCCGAGATCGAGCAGCGTCCCGTCCATATCGAGAAGCACGATTTCAGTTGGCGCTGGTTGTGTTTGAGGCTCGGTCGATAGCATAGGGTTGGCTGGCTTTGCAGAAATGACGGGTCGATCGGCTGACGTTTCAGTGTACCCTAACGGTCCAAGTGCAGGAGTGGCAAAAAAATGAGAGAAACACTGGAAAGGATCGCAGTCGACGCCGGTAAAGCCATTCTTCAGGTGTATGAAACAGCCGATTTCAACGTCGAAATGAAGTCGGATGATTCCCCATTAACGAGAGCTGACCTCGCGTCGCATGCGGTGATCGTGAGCGCGCTCGAACAAGCCTATCCAGACATTCCCATCCTTTCAGAGGAGGGCGAATTACCGGATTTCGCAGTACGGTCTTTATGGAAGCAATATTTTTTGATCGATCCTTTAGATGGCACGAAAGAGTTTATCGCCAGGAATGGGGAATTCACGGTCAACATCGCATTGATTGATCAGGGGGTTCCGGTAGTTGGTGTGGTCCATGTGCCCGTACTGGATGTCACTTATTCTGGCGCAATACTTGAGGAAGATCAGGGCGCCTGGCGAACACGTGCCGGTGTCAGAGAGCCCATAGGGGTCCGCCTTTTTACGAAGCCTCCAGCGTCTTTAACTGTGGTGGCAAGCCGTCGTCATGGCGCAGAAGCGCTTGATGCCTTGCTCAGCACCTTGAGAGCACGAGTGCCGGACGTTGGGCTTGCTAACATGGGCAGCTCCTTAAAGCTTTGCTTGGTGGCTTCAGGGGAAGCGGATTTTTACCCCAGGCTGGCACCCACCTCAGAGTGGGACACAGCCGCAGCGCATGCGGTGGTTTTAGCCGCCGGCGGCGATGTGGTGGATACCGAATTTGCCAGCCTCCGATACAACACAAAAGCGCCAATCTTGAACCCCCACTTCTTGGTTCTGGGCGACCCATCGCTGGACTGGCAGGCGCTCATTACGCCCTAAGCCTCAGGTAGCCTCCGCCGGTTCAGCCTGAGGTCTTGCGATCAATCGAACCCGAAATGCGCGGCTCTGTATTTGACTCAAGCGTCAGTTGCGATGGCTGGATCAGCAAATTGCACGGCGTGAAGGTCGGAAAAAAGTGGGCCGGGAGTGAGAGGAAGCAAAGGCAGGGGCTTGGTCTCAGCTAGCCCAGCTGGTTGTGTATCCGTCCTGCCGAGGAGAACACATCTGATGCAACCAGCTGGAGCTAGTGAGGGTTGCAACTATAGAGCCGAATAATGGGGAGAAACCCTGAGGAAAAGTGGAAGTTTCTCAGCCGTTGAATGGTTGACATCTTCATAAGCTTTCCGAGCCTAATTGCTCGCTTGCAACCACCAACCACCCGTCATCGGTGAGGCTTACCTTGATTCGTCACTATCGCTACGAATTCGGGCGTAACAACGATGCCCTGAATAGTGACGGGTATCAGATTCACCGACCATCGATCCGCGTTGTGTCGCAATCGAGTTTGAGACGCAGCCACGAGCGATCTGATCCGAGCGCAATCCCCAAAGATGACGACCTTCATTAACCTCATGAGCCTATGAAGTCTCTAATCAGAGGTGCAAAGGGGCAAAGGGGCAAAGGGGCAAAGGCGAGAAGTAGCGATCTTCGGGATCAAAGGTTATCAAATCGAACATAAGGTCCCGTTTTTAGGTCTTCCCCGCCTTGATCTTGCGCTTAAACGGGCGAAACGCGCGTCAAAAGCCGACAGAACGCTTGCCTGCACTGGCTAAATCAGTGTTATGCTGCCTCATACATCAAATCTATGATGGTAATTAAACGTTTTCGGCGTCGTCTTTGCTTGCTAAGCGGCGATAGAGGTTCGGCTCACGTCATGCCAGCTGAAAAGTTGGGCATCTTGGTCCGAAGGGGTCTGATACGGTGCCCACTGATCGGCATTTGGCGAGTTCATTGAGCGGCCCGGGTAAAGCGGCCCTCTTGGCTCGAAGAGGAAGCGCACAAAATCTAGATGAATCGCTGACCAAGAGTTTGGTTCGCACCGTAAAAGACTCGAATCGGCTACGGGTAATGTTTAAGCCGGCGCGTTCGTTGTCTGAGGCCTCGCAACGGCTTGCGATGCCGAGCAAAAGGTCGTGGGCACCTCCCAAAACGGATGCACTGCGAATCGACCAGGATCGGGCGAACAGAAGCAAAAAAAGAGCAACAAACTAAAGCAAGAGTAGGTAATAGCAGCGAGAAGCAAACGCCCGATGGCCAAAGTGAGAAGGTAGAAGCCAACAAATCTTAAATAGAGGGT
>Ga0181590_10003834_pt1 | contig 12552 bp, 25 predicted proteins | sample 071ome_34_FD_132446 | JGI IMG/M metagenome (GOLD analysis project Ga0181590, IMG submission 132446) | Coastal salt marsh microbial communities from the Groves Creek Marsh, Skidaway Island, Georgia - 071411BT metaG (megahit assembly) | ecosystem: Environmental > Aquatic > Marine > Intertidal... | reverse complement strand
TCTATCGCAGCTTTGATCGCGTCTTCTGCAAGGACACTACAGTGGATTTTGACGGGTGGGAGGCAGAGCTCTTTTGCGATGTCGGTGTTTCTAATATTTGCAGCTTCATCAAGACTGCGACCTTTAACCCATTCGGTAAGGAGGGAGGAAGAAGCGATAGCACTTCCGCATCCGTAGGTTTTAAACCTAGCATCTTCGATAATTCCATTTTCATTCACCTTTATTTGTAAACGCATAACATCACCGCAAGCCGGGGCACCAACCATGCCAGTGCCCACGTCTTGCTCTTCTTCATCGAAGCGACCCACGTTGCGCGGGTTTTGATAGTGATCTAATACTTTTTCTGAATATGCCATTCAGTTATTTATTAGAACTGTTTAACAATACCAAAATAGGCTTGCTTCTCATCAGCCATAGCTGATTCATCATCTGCTGTAAAATCGACATAACCTACTTCGAGGTCAGACTCGAGCTTGGTTCCTTCGAAGATTTTGTAGCCTTTTGATACACGCCAGTGAGTACCGACTGTATCATAATCGCCATAAGAAAAATCGAAGTGTCCGAATACAGACGCGTCTACCTGCCAATAATCAGGAGCTTCATCAAGACCGAGGAAGTATGTTACAGCAACGTTCTTTACTTGAACCTTACCGAATACTTCTTCAACATCGAGAGGTGATTCACTAGCGAATTCATCCATAGATGCATAGTTATAGTCAATGTAGCCACCAGTTACAGAGAAATCTTCACCGCCGATTTCTACCTGTGCCCAGTAATCATATTCAATATCAATTTCGGTGCCGTAGTCTACTTGACTAGCCCATACACCTGCTGACATTCCGTTGTGTTCTACATGAACATCTGCGCTGATGGCAAAATCATCCATCTGTGACACGCCACGAAAGATGTAGTCGGTACCAACACCAACTGAACCACCTAACTCTACAGCTTGTGCACTAAGACCAAAAGAGGTCAGAATAACCGCCAATACAAGTTTAAGATTTTTCATGTTATCTCCTTTTGTTGAAAATTTACAAAGAGTTCTATTTTGGAACTCAATTTTATTTATAAAAAGTTGAGAAATAATTGAAAAATAATTAAACTGGGAGATTAATATTTTCGAAAAAATCTTCTGGGATTTCGCCGTCATGTTTAAGCAATGTTTCAAACTTACGGCGTGTGGTAACAAAATTCATATGAGCTTTAGGAAAAACAATCCATTCGGTTTCTCCTTGCTTTCTATATGCCATTAATTTACCAGCACGATTTACGGCGTAGGTATGATTTGGGATAGGACTATCCCATACGGTAATTTCTTTCAAAATTTTCATAATGTAAAACTCAAATTAAATTTTAAGTAATGCCACCTGCAGACTTTGCAATTCGGTAGACAATTCACTAATCTGTGAAAGTTTTTGTTCTTTACGAACTGCTGTTCGTTCTTGAAACAACTCGCTAGCAAGTAATTTCATTTTTTCAGAACGAGTTTTGATAGCAGCAGCAATCGATTCCTTGTCTGCAGTTTCTTGTTCAGTAACCATTATGCCCCTTCTAAAGCAGCCTCCATTTGCTGCCTAAGTTTATGTTGTTCTTCTTTGAGAACAGAAATAGCCGTACGAATATGGCCAGTCGTTGTAGGTTTGACTTGCAATTGAAGATCTTCAATAATTTCAGTCAAGGCATCATATTTAGTCATCATATTCATTATCACCTCTGGTATTTAATTACAGTAAAGCCATTAATAGTTTTTTCGCCTTCGGCGACGTTAATAGGTTGCAACTCAATCTTATCACCTTTTTTCAAATCCAATTTTTGAATCACTTGAAAAGGTAAACGAACCATATCGCCTTTTTCTAATTCAGTAACGTATTTGTCCGTTACAAAAACAATTCTTTCAGAACTCATGCTATGTCCTTATATTTATGCAATTGCTTTTTGCAAATTTGTTTTTTCGGTTTCAAGAACAACGTAATCACCAAAATAACTTTGGAATGCTTCAAGAAAATCTTCAAAGGTTTTTGAACAAGAAAGCTCAATGAAAACTCTCTCTGAATCAAATCCTAATTGTTTTGACATCCTACGAGCAATAAGAAGCAGCACTTCCTCATCGCCTTCTGGTGTATCAAGATCAATAAAAATTGGATAATTGCGCCGGCCAATTTTAAAAATTACATTATTTAATTCATTTAATTCATTGTTCATTTCTTCGATCCATTGCCTGTTCTTTTTTAAGCCGTTCATTTTTTGGTAGATCTTCATCCTTCCATGGAGACACTGATTCGTAATCCTCGCCATTCCTTCCACGAGTATCATTGCCGTCGCTATTTAATTCAGTCAATTCTTGCTGAAATTTTACATAACTCTTGCTCATAAGGTGCACTCCTTTTGATTTTGAATCTATATATCATCTTTGAGTTTTTTGAGATCTTCGATCTTTTCAAGAATCTCTTCGAGGATATCTTCATCGGTTTCTGTATCAATTTCTATTTCAATTTTGATTTTCATTAAGCCGCTTCCGCAAATTCAATAGCAAGATTAAGAGCATCAATCTTTTTCTTTGCATTTGTACCGAACCAAGCAGACGCCATGCGAGTGTCATCAGATCGACCTAATTCGTGATCGGTCAAATAAGTAACTGCATTATATGCATTCCACCAAGAACCGGGACGGAATTCAGCGCCTGGCTGAGAATTAACAATCTCAAGCGCCTGCTGACCAGTCCTGGATAAAGTTTTGTTGTCTTTGGTTGACTTTCCAAAAACTTTGACAAGGAATCTTTCAAAGTCATAGTCGGTATATTTCTTATCACCTAAAGTCTTAGCTGCTTGTTCAAACATTTCTAACTTTCTATGACCGATTCCTAAAATACGTTTAACTTCAGCAGGATCGAAAATACTGCGATGAGAAACTCGAACTCCTGGCTGTCCTTTTTCATTTAAGGCAACAACAAGAGTATTATTACATACGACACGTTCAACGACAAATTTAATGTCAATCGATTTTCCGTATTGATGAGGATTTGAAAAAAGAAGATAACCTTGAACTTTATCGCCTCCGAAAATTTCAAAGCTTTCTTGTACATCAGCAAGTGCCCAAACAATCCGTCCTTCACGTAAGGATCCTGCGGTATCCATAATCATATCACCGCTTGAAACAAATTCCGTGAAAAAGTCAAATGCTTCAGCATTTTGTACAGGATTCCAATCATCGCCTACTGAAGGAGAAAGAATTGTATTATCAGATGTACGTATTAAAGAATTGGTACCAGTTGCAATTTTGTTTCCATCAATTTCAATAAAGGTAGGAACTTTGCGAACCTCCCAATTCAAACCTGCAGCTTCCATCATTTCTTGTGGTGTTAGGTCATCACCAACTGCAGTTCCTAATCGATGCCATGGAGTACCCGCAGATCCACGATATGCCATTTGAGCTTGACCATTTACAATTTCAAGATTGTGCGCCATTACGATTTCCTATTCATTTCAAAATTATACGACTATTATATCCTAAATTTGGAGTCTTGTCAACTATTTTTTTCATTTTTTTTCATATTTTTTCAGTGGATCGTCTGATTTGCACGGTTCCAGACGTCCGTCATCATAGAATACGTATATACACCTAGTCCAGATCGAATACAATCAATAGCATGAGGAAATGTACTTCCATCTGAAACTCTAACAGGTTTTGCAAATAGCATAAGACTAGCATTTCTAAAAACTTCCATAATGAAAAAATGAGCTTCTCTTTTTGTTGTAAATGAACAAGCTCGTTCTAAATTTAATGGGTTTGAAGATGTCTTGGAAAACATTGCATACATATACTTATGTTCTTCGTCATTAATAACCTTAACTAAATTAGTTACATCAATTTCTTCCTCAGCACGCTTGTCGTTATAATCGTACATTCCTAAAAATATACCAAGTCTCTTATCGACGATAACCCATCTATCCGTGTAATTCATTATACTTTTTTCTTACGGCTGAAAAATGCTCTAAGTAATCGTGCGGACAAAATTGAAAAATTTGCGGTTCTGAATCATCGACACCTATGAATATAACTCCGTTACGAATAGGCACTTTTGTCATTTCATAAAACGCCATTGCATAGAAACAAACTTGCATAAAATAATTTTCAATTTTGTCAATTGTCTTTGGTCGTTTTGACGTTTTAAAATCAATGACAGATAATTCGCCATCCCATTCGGCAATGCAATCAACTTGGCCTGCGCATTTTAAAACATCGCTATACAAAAAGCATTCTTGAAACCAAACGTTATCTAATTTGTCATCAAGAATTCTTTTCATTTGATTAAACATAAACAAGTTTGAAGGCTGAGCTTTCTTTGCGTAATCTTCTTCATTATTGATATAGTCTTCGCAAAGTTTGTGTACCGCAGTACCTCTTGTAGAAGCCTGTCGAGATATTTTATTAGCAACTTCTTCGCCGACTCTTTTACGCCATTCCATGAGTTCCTTTTTACCGAGGATACTTAATACAGTCGTAACAGAAGGATATGCTGAACCATCAGGCGTAAAATATCTACGTCCTTCTTCAGTGGTTTTTCTTGTAAGCGTAGGGAAAACGATCCCGTGATCGATATGTTTAAATGTTTTCATAATGTCTAATATATCAAATTTTAAAGAGAATGTCAACCAATAAAAACGTTTGGAGCTCCGGAGATAACAGCGCCTAGATCGGCTGAATCGCCAATTCTTGCTGCAGGAATTCCTCCCATTAATACTTTTGTTGACCCGGTATTAACAATCATACCAGGATGAGGAACACAGCTGCTTCCTGGTAACCAAGTATGTGTTGGATCTAATGTTGCGCCAACAACCGCGCCTAAAACTTCGCCTACCAAAACTGTTGCTTGTAATGTTGCAACAATTGGAGTTACTGGAGTACAAGGATGGCCTGTTGCTACTACATCTCCTATTCTTGCGGCTGGACTCATTTTTTTATTCCTCTTATTATAATTCTGTTGGAAAATCCGAAGGATCGACAAATTCAGAAGGATCGGCAGGTGGATTAGAAAAAGTATTAAACAAAATTAAACCTTCTTGTGAAGACCAAACAAGATCTTGAGTATAAGTATAATTTGATGCAGGAGTTCCCGCATCTTTTTTCAAATTAAAAACATATTCTACGGAATTTGTGTCAGGATCTGGTGGAGTCCATTCAAGAACAAATTCGTTATTTGATAATAGATAATTCCTTGCAGACAATATTGTCATTTCATTTTCTGTCGTTTCGCCAGTTTCAGGAAATATAGTTAAAAATTTATAAAGTTCTCCAGGAAACGGCTCAAACGCGGTTGAGCTTGTAACATTTATAGTGTTATTAGATACTTTTGTTGCCGTTGTGTATATAGGATCACTAACAACGTTAACATCAAGCAACGCGGTATTTGCGTATGTATCAATTACACCAGGCATATTTTCAACTTCAGTCGAAGTATTAGCATAAAATTCAATGTTATAGCTGTATTCTTTTAACGATTCATTTGAAAAAATAGAAGGTAACAAGGTGGTCGTGGGGTCCGCAATGTACCCCACTTCCGTATAATTACCTCCAATATTTGTTATCCTATAATAAATGTCACCGATTGCCATTACACTGCCTTAAGATATCGCTCCGGGTTATAACCTTCCTTTGCTAATATATATTCCTTCACAAGACCAGATCTAACAATATCGTTAATACCGAAATTGATTACTCTGAACGAAGGAATTTTTTCTAAGACATTTAAGAATCCCGGTAGACCTGTAACATCAGCTCGATTTCGAGACATCTGTAAATCATCTTGTTTTGTGTCTCCACAAAAAATGATTTTTGAGCATTCTCCTACTCGAGTAATAATACTATCTAATTCGTGTAATGTCATTGATTGGCATTCATCTACGATGATGATTGAGTTGTCAAAGGTAAGTCCTCTGACGAATGAAGAGGTGGTAAATTCTACCATATTTTTTTGCTTTAGGATATCCCAAGCATCTCCTCGTTGGAAAAGGTCTACGCATATATCTGCGTATGGGGTTGTAAACACTGCCTCCTTTTGTTGTTTATTGCCGGGCATAAAACCCTGCTCCCGCGTCTGTACGGCTGAGCGCACGACGATGATTTTTTCATAATCAGGCTTTGATAAAATGTCTCTCAAACCTAGGTACATTGCACACATTGTTTTTCCTGTGCCTGCAGTACCAACCGCAGCGATGTTATACCCCCTTGCATAATCATCGAAGAATTCCTCTTGCGAGGCAGTTAACGGATCGATCCGTCTCATATTAAATCGATTATTTACAATGTAGTTTGTGCTACTTTCCATCCTCCTTTTTTCTTTCCGTGAGAGCCTTCGTTGCTGTTTAGACATAGGGACCTCCTTGGACTTCTTAAGTCAGAAGTCATTGATGGTGTTTTTTATTGTTCTACTCCCTTTATGGGTACCTTTTACTTCTTTAAGAACATCACGAAAACTCGCATCAGGCTTTTTAAGCCCAAGGCGTACTGGGTCACCGATTCCCAGAAATCCGGTAATTATTTGCTGTATATGAGGATTGGCTGCTAGGTATTCTTCCTTTGCAGCAATAGACATGAGTTTTGAAAACTCTTCTTGTGTGTTGTTATTTCTAAAATCGTATGTTGGCATAAATCTCCACCTGCAAATTTATTTATACAATTGCTTCATACAAGTCTTGCCAATTTTTAATACGACGTATAGAAGGACTGTTAAAATCTTTGTTATGAGGATGATGTATTAAATACGAATCCAAACCTACGGCAAGACCAGCAATCGCATTTTCAGGTTTATCTTCAACCCAAATACAATCACTATCTAAATACGGTTTTAAAGCTTCATCTTTATCAGCCCCACAATCAAGACATACGATTTTTTCAAAAACTCCTACACCAAAAAGAGTTTCTAAATTTTTCCGTCGAAGAGCTTTTGCATAAGGATTTAAACTTAATGAAGTAATGCAATGGAATACGTAACCAAATTCTTCATGTAATTTACGTACATATTTAATTGCATCTTTATAAGGAGGAAGATAACCTATATTTGCAGATTCATTAAAATGACGGACTAAACTTTTTGAAAAGTCTTTTTCTAAGTCGAATGCTTTATGGATTGAATACTGACCCCACTTTTTTGGCTCATATCCTTTTTCACGCATCCAATTATAAAAACCATATTCCCAATCCAAAAGAACACCGTCGCAATCGGTCAAAATGACCTTTTCACTGATATCGGCACCACGCCACATAATAAACTCCAAACGTTAATTGCAGATCCATTATATCCTACAATTAACGTTATGTCAATAGTTTTTTTAAAGAAAATCTTTAAAATTTGATAATTTTTCGTTCCGGCGATTGCGGCGGTTATATTTTTTGCCTTTATTTGACTGTTTTTCGCGACGACGGTCTTCGTTAAGATCGCCCCATTCGTCGTTAAATTTATTGTTGTCAAATTTTCCGTTACGAAAATTTTTGTACCTCTTACCCATTGTTACACAATCCTAGTTTCATAAATGTCTGGAAATATTTCTTCTAGCAATTTTTTGCTCAAACCTTTAAAAGGTTTTTGGGATATCATATGAACAAGCATTTCTGCATCGTCATTATCAACATCCTCAAGTAAGCTGATAAATAAACTTTCTCTTTTTAATTGAGGAAGATTATCGTATCCTCCGCCTTTAACAAAAATTCTTAATCGCCTTACTTCTCCATACAACATATTTTGAACATCTATATAATCATTCTTTTTCCATGGGGGCGCAGTATTAGGAATTAAGAATTCTATTTTTTTGTCGTACGTCAATCTTAAAATTTGTCGAAGCTGCAAACTATTATTTTTTCTAAACCAATCAATTTTTTCTTGTTTGGTTTTTAAGTCTGCAATCTTATTAATAATTTCAGATAAACTTAATCTCATCGGCATAATTAAAAGTCCTGTATATCACTAAGTAAGTTTTTCAATTTGTTCATAACAAAATAATTAAAAAGTTTTTCCCTACCAATTGTTTTTTCAGAACGATATTCTGATAATATTTTTTCTTTATATGCAGAAGGAATTTCAGAAAGATCGATCATTCTTTTGTTGCGCTTAAAACGTAATGCCGTTTCTGCGTCCTGACAAGCATCGCCTTTCATGAAACTTTCTAATCGTTTTTTAGTCATTGGCTTTTGTCTTTCGCCAACGGCTAAACAATTGTCGGCGCTGAGGATATTTGGAACACCGTCTCCAACGTCTCCTTTTAAAATGTGTTCTTGCAAATATTTATCAGGAGTATCGTTGCGGATCCATCTTTTTCTTACTGGATCAAATTGAGATACATTTGCATAGGTGTGCAATTGAATATAATCTTTATCACCAGACAAGATCAAGAATGGTTCAGAACCCATATTCAATTCGGTACCATATTCATGGACAACAGTACCAATAATATCGTCTGCCTCAAGGCGATCAATATTGATTACTTTATAGGGAAAGTTTTGATCTAATTCATCACGAATTTTATGAATGATTTCAAACAAACGATTCCAATCAAGTTCCGATTCGTCTCTTGACTTTTTTCGATTTGCTTTGTAATAAGGAAAGTAATCTTTACGCCATACATTTTTACTATCACAACAAATTACAAAATTTCCATAATCCTTAGAGAATTTTTTACGATTGTGTAAAAGAGATGAGAGAAACATATGACGAATGAGATTTTCATCAGGTTCAATGTTATGATGATTGCCAATGCTTGCAAACAAAGACGCCAGCATAACTTGGTTGTAGTCTACTAAAATAGCCATGTTTTATCCATAATTTAATTTGAAGATCTATTATATCAAAGATCTGTTTCAATGTCAACCATTTCTTCTGCGGTTATTGTTTGCTTTGCAAATTCTTGCAGTGGATGTTCAACACCGCTTGAAAGCAAATGGAGAGACCGTATTGATTCAAAGACCAATACCATTGAAGGGAAATACTTATCGATGTCTTTATTAAAATCGCACCCGGATCGAGTCAATTCGCACAAAACATTTTCCCAAAGTATTTGGGCGATTTCATCTGAATAACTTGTTTTGTATTCTAAAAGTTTTGCCTTGACTTCTTCAGGAGAGCTAGGAGCATCCATGATGCTCATCTTTGGAAAGTCAACAATATTATTAGTCACCTTTCAAATTCCTTAAACAGGCATTCCACAACGTTCTGAAAGTTGCAATATTATTTCGTGCTAAATTAAAACGATCAGACGTTGTAAAGGCATTAAAATAGTTCTGATCTTCATTAATAGTTTGAATAAGTTTTTTAGCAATTGAATAACAATAATTTGCATGCGCCTGTCCATCTTGATGCCAATCATACATAATTGTTGCGTTGCTAGCAGTCTCAGGAAGTGCTCCTAAATTTGGATGCACACAAATACATTGTGACTTAATTGCTTCAATTAATGCAAGACAAGAAGTTTCTTTCCAAATGCTAGGATAAAGAAATACATGAGATTCTTGAAGTTCATGGATAATTTGTTCATTCGAAACAGTTCCATGATTGCGCATTTTAGGATGAGCGTCGATCATATCAAATAATTGTTTATAAGGCTCGTCACGCTGATCCCATCCGTAAATTTTAAATGAAGAATATACATCTAATTCAATGTTATCAAATTCTTTACACAAAGCGTCGAAAATAGGAACTAACAATTCCAATCCACGATGAGGTGTTGTATGATAAATGAATTTAATTGTTGAAGTGTCTTTATCTTGAGGACTATAATTTTTTTCTATTGCATTATAAACAACTGAACATTTGTCATAAGGAATTTGAAAACGGTTGATATAATGATCACGTTGCCAAGCGGAAACAAAAACAAAATGGTCAAATTTTCGCCAACCCATATTATGAAGGATATCCATTTCCGGATCCTCGGCCAAATCATGCGCGTAAAGAATGTTTTTTACATCATCATACATTTCTCGCGGACGTGAAAAATGGATAGCGAAATCTTTTAATAACGATTCATCGACGTTATCAAGTAAACGTCGTCTCATTAATTCGCTACCACCCATTGCATTTTTTGACAATTCGGACTCTATTACTTGTCCTTTGTATATACAACTCATACTTTTTCAACCTTTTCAATACTTTCCAAAAAATTTATACGAAAGGATCTCCAACCATTATTTTCTAAATCGTATACGGAAATAACTGTCCTATCCTTTTCAGGGTGAGGTTCAATAGCAGAATCAAGTTCTGACAATTGCGGATATCTTGTTTCGGCAGGGTGAATAACCTTAGAAGCTTCAGGAATCATATCTTCCAATAATGTACATTTCATTGTACGTTTTTCGCCGTTCACTTTTTCAAATTTGATTACGCAAACGTTTTCTTTTAAAAGCTCAACGATCTCTGCGGGTTTCATAATACAATTTCTCCATATTTTTTATCTTCAATTCTAGAATAATCAAAGATTTCTTCAAGTGTCAATTTACTTCCGACATCTTCCCAAAAGTTTTTTATCAAATCATAAGAACGAACACACGCCTCATCTTGTCTTTGGTATTGATATATATTCATTGATTTAAAATCAAATATGTTATGATTAAACAGCGGAAAATGCCACACTCTATCAAAACCTAACGGATGCATAAGAACGTTGTTCTCTGCGGAAAACCAAGGAGGCATTCCTTTAATATAAGGATTTGGCATTCTCCAGTGTATAACATCATCATCTTCAAAATAAAACTTAACTAACTTTCTTGCATACTTTCTAGTGACAACATAACACTGTAATCCATGATCATAATATTCTCGCCATCTTGGTACCATAATAGGATCCTTACACCAACGGCTCCATGGGTCATCCCAAACCCCGCACAAATGTAATGCACCCCATTTAGTGCCCATTCTTTTTAAGAATTCTTCAAATGTAAAATTCCAATGTTGAACTGTAGTAAAATCAACATCGTCTTCAAAGAAAACTCCAAATTCATCATCGGTTGTTTCTAACCATTGTTTAATAGCTAAAAGATGAGACGACGTCGTTCCTTTAGCGATGTCTTTTATTTTAATTTGATCTCCGACAAAAGTAACAGATGGATTTTTATCATCCCAACGGTCAAACATTATAAAATTAATATCCGATATTCCATAATCGGCAAAACAGTTTATTGTGTATTCTTTTCTATCGGGTGCCTCGTTTAAATTAATTACATTAGGCCGCGGCATTCCTTTAAATTTATTCATAAAAAACTTATAATTTAACAGCCAATAAAACCAAAATTGCAAATAAAAGAAGGTTAGTAAAAAATAACTCAACGGCTAAAATAGTATGATACCACAGCCATCGCGATTCGTATACCTTTTGGACGTTTTCATTTTCGGTGGTAGGTAATTTATCAATGGCGTCTAACACAGGATCATAAGGTTTGCCATCAATCCATTGTATAATTTTTTTAAGCATAACGTGCCTCGTTTCTAATACAGGTTTGAACGTTTCTTAATGCGCTATGAAAATTAGATAAACCTGCATTGTTGTAAATTCTATATGTTTCAATGTTAAATCTTTCAGGAAGAATGTGATCTTCGTTAATATTTGAAACACTTCCATGAATTAATTCTTTTGTTAGGTTTCCGTTAAAATAACGCCTAGAATCGTTTTCGTAATCGCAACCTTCACGAACCAATTGTACTAACAATATGTTTTCGTTTCCAACCTTTTCTATAATAGGTTTAAGTTCTTCGACAAATCCGCCATCAGAAATTGCATAATTTTTTTCTAATTCAATTTCTGTAGAAACTTGCTCACCGAAAAAAGCTGCGCCATATTTTGGTTTAATAACTTTTTCCGAAACATAAATCATTGCCTCTCTTCTCGACATTCCATTGAGTTTTTTTTCAGGCAATTCTTTACGGTCTCGGTTTTTATAGCCAAGCATAAACCAATCTTTGCTTACATTGAAATACTTATATGTTTCAAGGAATAAGACGTGTTTAAAAGAAAGATGTTTGTAGCCGTAATGCTTTTTGAAAAAATCTGCCGCTTCATCTTTACCTGAACCGGGCGGGCCATTAAAAATAACAATCATTCACGTTCCTTATAAAAACCATACTTAGCAATAAAATAAGAATCAACCACATCGTCGATAGGACTTTTAGATTTTGCTATTATATCAAATTTTGAATAAATGTCAATACCTGTTTCAGAAATAAATGCATCAATCATTTGTTCTTTCTTAGCATTTCCCTTTCCGGTTGCAAATTTTTTAATTTCAGTTGGGGCAGGGGTTTCAACTCTAAAATGGTTATGATGCAAGCGATACTTAAGTACACCCGCATTTTCAGCAATTTGAAATACTCGGCCGACTGCGCCAAATGCATATCCTTCAACATAAACTACATCCGCTTTGTGGTGTATTGTTTCAAAAAGAACGGGGCGAGAAAGTTTCCAATATCGATCATAATCGTTATCCCATTTAGGATGGCGCCGCGGAAAAAACCCGTCTCCTGTTTGTTCAAGAACACGATCGCTATTTGTTTTTGCGTGGACGAGATAGAAGAGT
>Ga0181590_10003822_pt1 | contig 12568 bp, 8 predicted proteins | sample 071ome_34_FD_132446 | JGI IMG/M metagenome (GOLD analysis project Ga0181590, IMG submission 132446) | Coastal salt marsh microbial communities from the Groves Creek Marsh, Skidaway Island, Georgia - 071411BT metaG (megahit assembly) | ecosystem: Environmental > Aquatic > Marine > Intertidal zone... | reverse complement strand
ATAATATTAAACAATATTCAACACCCTCTTGTAAATAAACAGGTGAATCAAATGTAAATGTTGTTGCAGTTGTACCATCATCTGAAACATTAACATCAGCTCTATCTTTCCATTTAACTGAAAATGGAACAACTTTTTGTCCTGGATATCCATTTACCATATTTCTTATTTCGACTTTAACAGGTTCAATTCTACATCTTTGTTTAAAGAATACATCAACGCTAGTTAAAAATACTCCATCCTCTTGGTCAACCATAAATGATTGCGCTAATGGATCACCACTACGTTGAGGAACAACACCAATAACTTGTCTTGTTGTGTTTGTAACTCGTCTAGTTTCATTTATTGTTTGTCTAACTGTTCTAATTTCTCTTGTTGAAGCAATTGTTTCTTCTACAGTTTGTAATAATCCTTTTGCAACATAGTTAGCTTCAGCTGATGTATCAATGTCTGAACGTTCATTTGAGTTTGTTGAAGAACTTGTTAATCTAAAAACTCTTGTTCCTGTTCTCCATCTAGGATTACCAGAAATATTTGGACTAGGTATTGCAAAAGTACCTGTTAACGTACCATTATTATCTGTAATTAGATTACCACCAAACGCACCTCCTGTTGGAGCAACATAACTTGTAATATCTTGTTCATCAAAGAAAGGATAAACTCTTGTATTTGGCCTTAAACCTCGTGCTGTAAACGCTACATCTCTTTGTCTAATAAAAGGAATAAATGCAACACTAATAACTCTATCACCTAAACTTTGTTGTACTGTTTGAGGCACTAAATTAGTTTGTATACCTGACCTTGTTTGAACAACGTTTGTTGTTGTGTATCTTACAATTGCATTTCCTTCAGTTACAGTCCTACTAGATGGACTTCCTGACCAGTTTGTTTGCCAATTGTTCCATTCAGTACCATATGGTATTGATGAAGTTGTGGTATTATTTAATCCTCTATTTTCTACTAAATTATCCCAAGCACCTCTTAAATTAACAACTAAATCAGGTGCTCTTTCAGTATCAATCCATTCGTCAACAGGTGGATTTAATTCAATATCTCCAACCCAATCAAACACAGCAAATGGATTTAAATTTTCTACTCTAGTAGCATAAGGCTGTTCAATATATACTGTTTCTGTGTAAGGTAAAGTAATTAGGTCTCCAGTTTTTTGATAACCAGCAGCTGTTCTATCAGCATCAACTATTACTGTTTCATCATCATCTACCTCTTCTAACTCAACAATGTCCTGATTGAACATTGTTCTTCCTTCACCTCTTGTTCTATCTATTGATAATTTGTAATCATTATTTCCTACATCACCTATATTGTGACCTGTAAAGTTATCTACAACAAATCCATTTTTAAATCTATCAAAACCATCAACGTCTTGTATTTGTAAATTTTGAGCATCAGCTTCTAGTAAAGAAAGTTGTGTATAATATTCTACGTTTTGTATTCTTTTTTCTAAACGACCAATATCTCTCATTGTATATCGTTTATTATCAACTTGATTGATATTTACATCACTTGTTGATAAAGTGTAGGCAGGAATATTAAATGTTGCTAAATGTATAGAGTTATCAATATCTTTTGGTAAAAGTGGAGTTAAACCAGAAGCACCTTTTACAATTTTAAATTGTCCTTCTGGAGTTAAAAATAATTTATCAACTCTACTTAAATAAAATTCAAAGTCACTGGTAATATCCGAATTAAACCGTACAACATCAACTATTGAGTTTCCTGTGCCATCAAAACTTCTTTCATAATCTGAGCCAGTTATTGTTCCAGGTATACTTGAAGCGTCATCAACTCTTGGTCTAAAATCTAACACATCTCTTAATTCAAATATTTCTCCTGTTGTATCTGATGTATATGTTGGAATAGATTCATAATCAATAACTCCTGAATATGAGTCTACATCAAAGAAGTCACCAGAACCGTGTGAGAAGTAGTCAAACTGAATTAATAATTGTCCTGTTGGTACAATAGCACCTGGTTTTAATTTTAATCTTCCAATATCGTAATAATTATCTCTTTGACCATTATCTATATCAAACCTAGATAAAATATTTGTATCTGATACTGTTGGAGTTACTCCAAAACCAGAAGACATATAAACAGCATCTACATTGTAAATATCTGCTTTTCCTAATCCGATAGTTCCTGATTCGATTTCTAATTGGCTTGTTTTAGTTACGGTAGCATTTGATACTAAAGTTTTAGTTTTAGAATTAGCAACACTTCGTTGAACTGTAGCAATAACTTTTACAGTATGTCCTTGAAAGTTAGCACCGAAATCAAGTCTTAAAGTTTTACCTGTAGGAGAACCTTCTAAATTAAAGATTGAGTCACCTTCGTGGTTGGTACCATCTAAATTTAAAACATCACCTACAGCACCAGAACCACCAGCGCCTGTTGCTGTAATTGTAGCTGAAAAATCTTCGTCAGACAATGAAGCAAAAGTTTCATTTGTTCCTGCTGTAATAGATTCATCACCATTAGATGATAATGTAATTACAAAACTTCTTCTTACATTAAAACTTGTGTCTGATAGTCCAGAGTTATTTGTAGTTTTAAGTGTTTTAATAGTTTGATAAGGTAATTTAAATAATGAAATATTGTTTTCAGGATTTTGTAATTTTGTTCTTTGTCTTGTTATAATACCAGCAGTAGTAACGTCAGCAACCCCAACATTTGCTGTTAACTCTAATTCCGTGTCTGAAACTATGTATTTAACAAGTGCTGTAATAGTTCCACCAACATCATTAGTAAATGTAATTTGGTCTCCTGCTTTTAAATCTGAAGTAAATGATGTTCCTTTACCAAATACAGTAGCATCAGAATTAGCAATTGATATATTTCCTACTAAAACTAAATTGTCTCCATAAGTTGATGATAAAACAGTATCAGCTGTATAAGTTGGAGAACCAGTCATACCAATTTGTTTAACTGCTGATATATCTCTTTTTCTAACACCTTTTAATCCTAAAATGTCTGATTGAATGACTGCTGAATTAGATGATGTTTTGCCTGTTATTGTTTCACCTGCATTAAATGAGCCTTGAACAGCAGAAACAACTACTACACCGTGTTCAATAGTTGGTCCAGAACTAAATGATGTTACATTTACTGGAGTAGTTCCGTTTGACTCATATAACTCAAAAGTATTTGTAGTTGTATTTCTTACAGTATAAACACCTGGTGTATATGCAGTAGAATCAACTTGTAATGATCCACCAGACAATGTAACTTGTTGTCCATCTTTAAATGCGTGTGCGTTTAAAGTTACGACACCTGGATTTGCAACTGAAATTGAAGTAATCGTAGCTGATTTTGTTGTAGAAATACCACGAACAATACCAGTGGCACCTGAAGTGGCACCTGAAACTACTTCTCCTGTTGTAAATGATTGTGCGGTTCTAATATTAAGATGAGTAAACATCTCAATGTCAAAAAGATAGTGTCTAAAAATAGATGATGTATTGTAAATATCGTTTGATTCAGTTCCTGAAACTAATTCAAAACCACGAGATTTAGCAATACCAATTTGTGGCACAGTTGTACCAACATTAGTTTGTTCAGTACCTCTTACACTTGTAGCAGTATCAAACAAATTTATTTTCTTAAACGGTTCTACAATACCAGATACAAAACCAATATCTGGTGAGTTATAAACATTTGTTACATTTATAAAATTTTTTAAATTAAATCTTGTTTTATTATTATTTTGAGTATCAAAATCTCTTGCTTTATCCATATCAACATATGTTGTTGATAAAGTTTCTACTTCATATCCTTTAACATATGCTTTAAAGGGTGAAATACCCACAGCAATTTTTGCCTCATCACCACCATTCGCTGCTGTATAAATTCCTCTATTATTTCCATCTAATAAATGTTCTCTTATATCAATGTCTGGATTACCTAAGGTATAATCTCCAGATTCATCAAATGTTCTTCTTGCTAATGTTTCTTCTAATACAGAATACTCGGTTTTTCTTACTAAAGATTTTATATTTCCATTTTCTATTCTACCTATTTCAACAAAGTTAGTATCATCTGTATCTGCCAAAGTTTTTTTGGTTAAAGATAATGAAATTTTAAATCTGTGAGCACCTGGAGCATTTGTGTTTGAAGTACCTTGAGCATTATCATTTAAAGAACTATCGTCATTAGGTGTTACAAAACTTTCTGTTATAGTAAAACCAACTCTATAACTAGGACTATTTGTATATGCGTCAAGTATAATTGTTTGAGAATCATTTTGAACAAAGAAACCATTGATGTAATAAACACCACTTTGAACAGCAGCTGCTGAACCTCTTGCTGTAGTATCTACTACTGCTGTTTCTCCACCAACAACTGGATTTGCTTGTCCATCAGCAGTTATTTGTAAAGTTTCACCATCTTGGAATTGAAAGATTGTATTACTACCTGTGTTATCATATTTAACATATAAAGTGTCTGGATTTGTACCATCGTTTGCGACAACTTTTACAACTTGTCCTTCAACACCTGATGTTTGTCCTGTTACTATAAAATCTAAATATGAATTAATGTTTGCAGCTGATTTTGAAGTTAATTTTACAGCATAATAGTCTGTATCAAAAGATAACTGTCCTGGAATAACCATTGCACCGTGTTTAAATATATGGTCACCAAATCTTTCAAATTGATTTTGTAATATTGTTTGTGATTGAGTTAATTCTCTTGCTTGAACAGCAAAACCAGGTCTAAAAAGTAATCTATGAAACTTCTTCGACTCTGTATAATCGTCATAGTATGGACTAATGTTAAAATCAGTTTTTGCTGGCATTTTTCTTCCTTATCTAATTAAAATTCAATAACGAGTTTAACATTTTCAGTTTGGTCAGTTGCTCTAGTAATAGGTGCTCTGTTTTCAATGTACATAATATCACCTGTGTCAGCATCTAATTCAGAAGCAGAGTAACCAGCAGTAAATGAAGAACCGTTTACTGTGTCTGTAAATCCAGTGTCTGGAGTACCAGTAGCACTTGAAGTTTGACCAGTAACCACGGCAGCAGTTGAAAAGGCAGTTAAATTACCATTACTATCTGCACCTTCGTCATTAAATCTTGTTTGTATGTAATATAAAATTCTGTTTGTTGAATCCCATTCTACGACTTTACCAACAGCACCTGTAGTTGCTTGATTGATTTCTTCATCAACTTGGAATGAACCAGGAGTTGGTGAAGCAGCAAATCTAATTGCTTTTGTTGCTCTTAAAGTAGTTGAAGAAGCTGCAGAGCCTCCAGAGTTTGGATCTCTAATTAAAGCGACTCTTCTAAAATCGTTTGCAGCAGTTATGTCTGAACCAGAACCTGATTCAACACCTTCAAATGAAACGTTTAACATAACAAAGAAACCACCTAATTCTTTAACAGCATTAAAACCGTGACCACCTTTTGGTCCAATAATTACATCTAATTCTGCACCTGTACCAGTACCACCTCCTTGAGATTGTATGTCGGCATTTCTAATGTAACCAAAAGTGTATCCAGAACCAGCAGCTGATACAGATACAGCAGTTATAACTCCTGAAGTAATTGTAATAGTAGCTGTTCCTGAAGAACCATCTCCTCTTATTGGTACAGAAGTAATTGTTCCTGTTGAAGCAGCACCTGAAGTTGTGTATCCAGTACCACCTGTTTTAATTTTAATTACATCTAACGCACCATTTGTTGCCGCAGCACTAACAGTAGCGTTTGTTGCAACAGCCATAAAGTCAGTAGATAAAAAGTTAACTTGTTGTGAAGCAGATAAAGTGTACATATATTTCCACTTGTATCCATCTCCAGTTTCTAATACTGAGTTTGAATCTCCTGTAGGTTCTACTGTTGAATTTGCACCAGAGTTATTATCTAAACATTTATAAACATTACCTGCACTTGAATAAACATAAAAAGTAGAGTCCCATAAATTTGAAGCACCACTATTAGATGTTTGAGTTGTAGTTGTTCCTGTAATTCTTCTTCCGTAATCGTGTCTGTAATAATCGTAAACTGTGCCAGTTGTCCAGTTTCTTCTAGGTATTACATATGAAACGTTTGAACTTGTAATTTTTTTAGCTGCAATAGCATCATCAAAAGTATAAAATTCAGCATCTACTGAATCTGGTGACGCAATTGGCGATGAGTCAGAACCTTCGTTTTCTGTACGAGAGTCTGGTCTTGTTGATGTTGAAAATGCTTGTGGTCTTCCCAACATTAAATAATAAATGTTAGGTGACGCTTCTGAAAACGATTCAGAAAATTGTTCTGAATTGTGTACTCTAAATTTGTTTGTTACTATTGCTGGCATAATTATCCTTTTAAATTCTATTTATATTTATACGACAAGTCTAATAACTTACCTTAATCTCCGTTGGTAGGGCAACATATGTTTTTAAGTTAGGTGTATCTGTCATATTAGTAAACTCTACTACTTCACCGTCACTATTTGTTTTAGTACCTATAATTTTATGATCTGCCCAATTAATCATTTGCATAGGACTTATATAACTTGCAGTTGTTGAGTCTGCCCCAACACCTGTAATTTGTGCAATACCGCTACCAGTATATCTTTGCCAATACTTATTAATGTTTCCAAGACGTGGTCCTGCAAACGCATAACCGTATTTTGTTGTATCACCATCAATTGTAATCTTAGGTGTACTTTCAAAAATAAGTGTGTAACTTCTTGTTAAAGTTAAATCTCTTGTATTTGGAGTAAAGTGTTCTATTGTACTATCATCTAAATCTGCTGGTACTCCTGCAAGTGGATTTGCACGTAAAGTTGTACCATCATCTAAAGTTCCTAATCTTCTTCCTACTATTGTAGTAAATATTGTTTTGTAAACACCAAATATATCTTCTGTAACACTTGTATTAATTCCTGTAACATCTCTAATTCTAGCTGATATTTGACTTTCAATTGTAACTTCTCCTTGAAAGTAGAAACCAGCAGAGTGTAAAGTTTTTGTGTAAGTATCTCTCCAGTCATTAATTGAACGACCAACTCTTACAATGTATGAATAATCTTGGTATAATAAACTGTCTTGTATTAACATTGAGTTTTCAGAAATCCAACCATCTTGGTTTATATAAGCACCATCTGTAGTTGCTACAGCACCAACTGTTGCGGTTGCTGTTGCTTGGTCTATTTTGTAAATCGTTGCAGTTTGTAAAGAAGTGCCTCCTGATATTTCAGTATCTTGAGCAAATATTCCAGAAGCGCCTGAACATTTTAAAATATTTGTATTTGCGTCTAATGAAACAACAGTAGCTGTAACTACACTTGAACTTGAATCAATACCTGTAATTGTTTCACCTGCTAAAAATACTCCTGTACGAGATTTTAAAAATAAGTAAGTTGGTAAAGTTAATGTTGGAGGACTTGGACTTGCGTCATAGTTATCTCCTAACTCAACTGTCTTTAATGCTAAAACTCTTCCTATTTCAGGACCATAAGCAAATATGGATGCTGAAGAGCCTCCAGAAGATGTAATTGTTAAAGTTGGTAAAGAAGTATATCCATTACCTTCATAAATTAATCTTACATCTGTTATATCACCAGAACCTGTTCCTTCTTCCTGAACTATTTTATTTCCTGTATATGAATCTCCTCTTACAGTTTCATCTTCTAATACGATATGATCATCAACTGTTGAACTGGAAGTTTCTTGCGTTATGCCTCCATTAACTACAGATACTTTTGCAGTAGCATTACCAATACTAAAATTAACTGTATCGCCAATTGCATAACCTGAACCACCATCATCAACTAAAATTTCACTAATGGATCCTGAACCTACAGCATCAACATTTATGATGGCATCATTTCCACCACCACTTATAGATACAATATCTCCAATTGAATAAAGTGTACCATCGTTGTTGATAGTTTTTGTAGTAATAATTCCTTCTATGTTACAAGTTATTAAAACATCTGGATCAATATTATCTGTTCCTGTAATATTTTGTCCAGAGACAAATGTTCCTACTATTGAATTATCACCAAGTATTAATTCAACTACAGTTTCACCTGCAATTGAATATTTAAAAACGTTTTCTACTATGGCTGTTGCTTCGTTAATATTAATATCAGCAGGTACATCTGCTTGTGTAATTGTTTGACCTACTAAATTAGCGGCATCAGATATTCCAATTTCTTTACATCTTAAAACTTTTTGAGTATCCCATTTACCATCAGACGCTCTTAAAATGTTTTCTTTTGGAAATCTTATTTCAGCATTTTCATTAAAGAGTAATTTAAAAAATATTTCACTTGCACGTTTAGTTCCTTTTGAACGATAAAGTGATTTGATGTTTTTAATTAATTTTCTTTTATCTATACTTTCATCTAAAGAATCAGGTATAGATTGTAAAAAAGTATTTCTAAATTTTGTTAAGAAACTTTGAATTGTTTTATCTGGATCAGGATAATCTAAAAGTTGTTGAATGTTTTGTACAGGATTTGCTTTATAAGTTGAGATAACTCCTGTTGCACCTGAAGTAGAACCTGTTAAAGTTTCACCAATTACAAATTTATTTTGATGAGTTACAAATATTCTACTGTTAGCGTCTATATCTTCTACTAATACAGTTGCTGTTGCACCTGAAGTAGAGCCTGTAACTGTTTCACCATTTATAAAATCTCCAATCGTAGTTTCTTCTAATAAAATATTATCACCTGAATCATCTTTTTGTTGATTAGTTCCTTCTAATAGTAAATAATTTTGTGTAGAGGTTTGTGTTTCTAATTGTAAAATGTCTGAGTCACCAACACTTGAAAAAACAATTTCAGCAGATTCTAAAAATTTATAGTATTCTTTTACATATTCTAAAAAATATGGATGATCATCCAAAACAAAGTCTGGTGCTTGATGTTTAACTATACTGGATATTTTATCTTTAAAATCGGCCATTAGGTACTGTAACTTGATGTTGTTGTGTAACCAACACCAGCATTAGCAGAACCACCAACTAGAGTGTCTGGCGTAACTGTAATAGTGCTGTTAGCCACATCTATATTTAATACTTGATTTCTAACAGGTACAATATCATTTGAATTTGGTTGTACTGTTAATTCTATTACTGTTGAGGCAGAACCTCTAATATTTTCTATTGAAGAAATGTTTATTGAGTCTATATTAATTTGACCTGTTGAGTAATTAATTGTACCAGCAGAATTATCTACGTATGTTCTAACTGAGCCTACCAAATAATATCTTCTTAAATTTCCAGATCCATCATCATCAAAGAAATAAATGTTTGTTGCGTCACCATTAACTTTAAATCCAGTAGAACTTAAAATACCACCTTCAGCTGATCTATGTCCTGTGTGAGGATTATATAATGGATTAGAAAGGTAAACTGTGTAATTAGTTGAACTACCTGTTGTAGGTGTAAATGATTTTCGTATTCTTAAAGTTGTAATGTTAGATAAAATACTTGTATCAGCATCATCAATTAATTCTAAAACTTTTGAATATCTAAAAATACCATCAAACTGATTTAATGTATTGTTATTATAATTTGTTAAAGCATTTGTTATATCAGTTTTTAAAGTATCAGCTGTTTTAGAAGTTGCCTGTTCATCATATCTTGCTGTAGTTGTTAATAATAATGTAGTTGTTTCAGGATCAACAATTACTGGAGTTACTGAAGCAACAGAATATCTTTTTAATTGAGTTACAATAGAATTTTTTGTTGCGTCTGTTAAACTAGATCCTGAAATTGGATTAATTGAAATGTAAACTCTTCCATAAACAGGAGTTTCTGCGTCTTCACCACCCCAAGCACTTATTGATTTTGCGTTGGCATATAATTCTGCCACTTTAGTTTTATAATCTTCTATTGTTACAGCCCGATCTTGAGCTGCATATGATTTAGGTGCATAAAATTTTACACTATCATTAGTTTGAGCATTTGCACCATTAGCCGCATTTGAATTTACTGTAATTGTAACATCACTAAAACCGCCAATGTTTCCTGATAATGAAAAAGAAGAAGCACCATTTGCAGCCGTTTTATTAGTTACTACATATTTTAATATGATAATGTTTCCATCTTCAATGGCTTTACCAATAACACCATCACCAAAGTAAATTTCAAATTTACCATCTTCAGCTTCTTGTAAGAAATAAACTCTACTTGTAGAATCTAATTGAGTTATTGAAGTTGCTTTTGTATAAGTAAATGCTGTTGTATCTACGGAACTATTTTGTACTTGTACCGTTAATGTATTTGTATCAGCGTTGGCTGATTGAATTAAAAATCTTTGATCCACATCCGAAGTATTGGCTGTGTATTGATAAGTTACATAAGTTCCTTCATAAATTTTTAAATTTGAAAAAGTGTAAATACCATCTACTGGAGTAATTGTATTAGAAGCTGTCGTAACAAAATTATAAGATGTACCATCTACCGAAGTAGTAAATTTAGTTCCTGCACCCATAGTTAATGAAGAACCTGTAGCATCATTAACAACTACTGTTAAATCTGCAATTGGTGCTCTTGGAGAATTTGGAGTATAACCTAAAGATTTTGCTAATGACACTATGCTGTTTCTTAAATCAGCTGTATCAATAAACATTTCATTGGCTAAAATATTTGCGTTGTAAGAAAGATAGTGAGTGTTGTAGGCCAATAAATCCAAAAGAATGGACATACCTGATCCTTCAAAATCATAATCTTTAAATTGACTTTGATTGGATAAAAATCTTTTTAAATTAGCTTTGATTTGATCAAAGTCTAATTGTGATATGTTTAATTTTGAAGCCATCTTATCTTAATCTTTGTAAAAATTCTGTTATCGTTACAGGTTCAGGTCTATTAACAACATAAAAAGAAATTGTAACTTTATATTCATTTCTATCCAAATTATCTTGTACGATAATTTGATTTATGGCAACTCTTGGTTCAAAGTTAATAATAACTTCTTCAATACGATCCTGTAATAGAACAGCATTTAAAGGAGTTATTGGTTCAAATAATAAATCTCTTACACTAGAACCAATCTCTGGATGAAAAGGTCTTTCAAAACGATTTGTTAAGATTAAATTTCTAACACTTCGTTTAACAGCCTCTACATCTGTTAATCTTGCAACATCTTTAGTTGCAGGATTTTTTGTAAAATTCAAATTAAGATCGCTATAAATTCTAGTTGATCGCTTTGAATTGTTAGTTGACTGAGCATCATAGTTTGATAGTGCCATATTGCTAATATTTATACACTATCCCGCAAAGACATTAGAAGAACCTGAAGTCATTGCTCCTGCATCTGCACTATCACCTATTCTCCCAACTGAAATACTATTAATTCTAACTGTTGCTGAACCTGCGTTTAATTGTGCAACGTGAGGTGCACAAGGTGGGGCTGGGGGAAAAGGGTGTGCAACAGTAGGTGTGCCTACTATTGAAATCAATATGCCGTTTGCTCTTACAGTTGATTGAGGTGGTGTAGATAATGTTGTTGTGCTTGAACAAATATGTCCAGTAGATAAACTATCTCCTAAACGACTAACAGCAGGCATATTATTTACTTAATTTCTTTTTACGACCCCAAGGTAATTCAATTGTTTCTTCAACTTGATAACCTTTTTTACTTAAATACTTTACAGCAATAAATTTGTCTTTAAATTTTGATTGAATTGACTTTACTGCTCTTTTTAAACTTAATTGATTTGTAGTTTCTTCAACACCTGTTGCATTCCAAAACTCAAATGTTCTCATTTTACTCATATTTTATTCTCCATTAAATAAATCTTCAGGACTTGTAACGTTTTCCACTTTAACACAATCGCAATTGTCGTTACATTGACCTTGACATTTACATTCGTTTAGAGATTTACCGCATTTACAAGTTTCCATATGTTTTTTCCTTAGTATGAAGGCTACTCCAAAGGAATAGCCTTCATTTTTTAAATTATTTAGTCGTTATCTTCCTCATCTTCATCTTCTTCATCATTATCTTCATCTTCCACATCTTCATCCATATCATCGTCCCACTCATTGTCTTCATCTTCGTGTTCGATTTCTAGGACAGACTCAATTTCATCAATTCTGGACTCTAAATTGTCCATTTTTTCTTCAAGTCTCTCTAGGATGTTTTGTTTTTCGTCAGCCATTTGAATTGCTCCGTTGGTTTTTGTTAATTCAACGCAAAATCACTTGATTTTTGAAAAATATTTAGGAATGATTCGAATCTATTTAGTAAAATTTAAAAATATGTGCAAAAATACAGTAAAATAGAACAAAAGTAGAACAAAATACCCAAAATATCGCATAAAAACGGCTATTTTTTGCTTGATTTTTATCCAAAAATACGATATATTAATAGTATATGAAAAAGAAAAACAATAAAAATCTAAAAAACAGTAAAAACATTGTAGATACTAACATCTACGCTTTAGTAATACAAAAAGATAACTCACTTAAAAGAGTTTTATTAAGTGATTTTAACAAAGGAAAAAAATAATGATGAACGTTTTAAAAAATACTTACGAAATACTTAAATTTATAACTGGTGTTGCATTATTTTTAGGAAGTTTTTATGCTCTTTATCTTTT
>Ga0181590_10003814_pt1 | contig 12593 bp, 16 predicted proteins | sample 071ome_34_FD_132446 | JGI IMG/M metagenome (GOLD analysis project Ga0181590, IMG submission 132446) | Coastal salt marsh microbial communities from the Groves Creek Marsh, Skidaway Island, Georgia - 071411BT metaG (megahit assembly) | ecosystem: Environmental > Aquatic > Marine > Intertidal... | reverse complement strand
ATTAAGAAGATTGGACAGAAATCTAAACTATCTTTTATTGATACAAAAAAGACAATAGGTAGTGGAGATTATTTCAAAGATTATACATTTGTAAAAATGAATGAAGTTGAGTGGGAAAATTGTATTTCTAAAGGTGCAGTTTATTCCGATTGGAAAAAATCATTGATTGTAACTATGTCTGAAAGAGGATGTATGTATAATGAAAAAAGATATCCTGTTGATACTTCAGTTGAGGTTAGAGATTTGAGTGGAGCTGGTGATACTTGGATGGCATCATTTGTAATGAAATATGTTGAAACAAAAGATATTGATAAATCAATTGAATTTGCAAATGAAAATGCAACAATAGTAGTACAAAAACGAGGAGTTACAACAATATGAGAAAATACTTACCAACATTAGGAGAATTGATTGATAGATTATCAATTGTTCAGTTAAAAGAAGTAAAGATTCCACAACATAAAGAAGAATATTCTAAAGAAATATCAGATATTGTACATGATATTAATGAAATATTATTAGATGAAAAACTTCCAAGAAATATAGTTGATGGAGATATGATTAGAGCAATAATAGTATTGGCTCAGATGAATACTCATATTTGGGTAAATGAAGATAATGCTAGAAATGGTGATGAAAGAGGTAACAAATTACTTCTTACACATGGATTGAATGGAATCAGAAACACAGCTAAGAATAAAATTCAAGAGAAAGTTGGTGGAAGAAAAGATTACAAAATAGATTGTATTGCATCAGAATTTAAAGATTGGGAAGTATCGTGGGAGTAACTGAAATAAATACAATATTTTCTGAAGAAGATTTTTATTTTATTAAAAATGAATTTGACTCTACTAAATTTATAAAAAATAATAGTTGGAAAGATGGAGTTAAACATTTCAGTAAACCAATAGAGGTATTTGAGGTAGTAAATACAAATACTATTACATTAATTAATAATGCAATTAAAAAAACAGATATATCTCCGTTAAATAAAAATGTAATAAATTCTGTTTTATTTCACAAATGGGGACCTGGTTCTTACATTCCATGGCATAATGATTCAAATTATTCAGCCGGATTAACTGTATATTTGAATGATGATTGGAATTATAAAAATGGTGGATTATTTCTGTATAAAGATGATGAGGATATCAAAACAATAGTACCTCAAAAAAATAAAGGAGTTTTACAAATTGGTGGAGTACCACATTCAACTACAATAATATCAAAGGATTCTGAACCGAGAAAAACTTTACAGATATTTTTTGATAAATTTAATGATTTGGGTAATTATATTATATGACAAGGAAAGTATTAGTTAATGATTTTTTTGAGTGGTTATTAATTTATAATAAAGATTATTATAAAGAATGTAAATTAATTTACAATAGTAAATCCGAAGATGACCCTTTTTTTGATAATTGTCTTATAAAACAAAACTATACAGGAGGAACCTTAACAGATGAAGGTTTGAAAAATGTTTTAATGAATGATATAATAGTATCAGGTCATTTTGTTGAAACAGGAACTAATTTAGGATATTTAGTTAAAGAATTGGCAAAATATTCAAAATTAACTCAATCATGTGAAATATCAATTTGGAATCATTGCATGGCTCTTTATAACACAAAGGATACAAAAAACTTAGAATTGTATCACTTAGATAGTGAACATTTTTTAAAACAAATAAATATTACTGATGACTCTGTTTTATTTTTAGATGCTCATGGTGGAAACTATGATGATTGGAATGATAATCCACTAACAAAAGAACTTAATGTTATTAAGGAAAAGAAAATCAAACCAATAATTTATATTCATGATTTTGCTGTAGAGGCAGAAGAAACTGATACTGATATTTTTACTCATGAAACTTTTGATAAAAATTATAAATATCCCTTTGATTATAACGAAAAAACTGGTTGGAAATTGGATTGGAGTTTTATTGAAAACCAAATAAAAGAAATTTACAATAACAAATATCACTTGTCATTTCCATATAATTATCCAAGTAGATGGAAAGAAGCGGGTTGGATTAGAATTGAAAAAAAATAAAATGAAAGAATTCAATTACGGAAGTATAGATTATCTGACAGTAGTTAGAAAATTATTAGATGATACAGTTTGGACAACTATTAATAAAAGATATGATAGTTTTGATGAATGGGGAAATCAAGGAACAGTTGCTCACGATACTGAGTGGTTTCAAGCTCTATTTGATGGTGGGTTTTATACTATTGATGGAACTGATTCAACCTTTCATAATCCAAAACTCATAAAATTTTTAGATAATTACACACCCATATTAATCCAACCATATAAAGAGGCGATAAAATCTGATAAACAAGTTATTGTTCAAATGGCCCTTCACCCAAGAACTACTAATTGTGATTGTATTTACACAGATTATTTTGTAAAATTATTTAAAGACTTTCCCGATTTATTAATAAAAATGCAAAATAGTGAAGCACATCTTCTCTTATTTTTCGGTTGGGAGGCAGATAACTTTGCAGACAATGGAACAAAAAAAGGTAAATTTAAATCTTACTATGAAATGTTTGAAAATGTTATCGATGATTTTAACTTACCCCATGAATCAATTATTATTTTAAATTCCAATCAAATGGGATATGACCAAGAAAGAGAATATTACGAAGATAACTATGATGGATACACAAATGTAATTTACGAAAACGCGTTTGAGTTAAATTCTTTTAAAAGTATGAAGGGAAGTTGGAATCCAAAATATACTTTTGATGAACATATAGAAAATCTAAAAAAACCAGATACAAAAAAGTGTCTAAGAATTAATAGAACTCAGTTAGGTTGTAGGGATGTTATGTTGTATTGGTTGGAAAAAAACAAATATAAAGATGACTGTATAATTGAACATAGAGCAGATGAAAAATACAATGATTCTTTTTTTCAAAAAGAAATAAATCCATGGTTAGAACAAGATGAACCAGAAGAGTATGATTATTATGCACTTAAGTATTACTTAGAACAATGTAGAGATGTATGTAAAAATTTAAATTATAAGGATTTAATTTCTACCTTTGAATATGATAAAAAAATAGTTAAAAAAATAAAAAATAATTCTCCATATATTGCAAGTAAAGATGAAATTTTAGGTGGATTTGAAGGAATTTATTCAAATGAAACGATACCTGTTGATGTTTATTATAAAACAATGTTTTCATGGGTTTCCACTTCATTGACAGATAGATTTGACCAAGTGTTTATTAATGCATCAACTTTTAATCCAATATTACATTATCACCCATTAGTTTTTAATTCAAATCCAACTCATAAGAAAAGATTTGCAATGTGTGGATTCGAACCTTACAATTGGTTTACCGAAGATGAAATAGTAGATAGTTCAAAAACCGCACACGAAAGAATGGTTCTTAATGTTTCAGAAATAAAAAGATTAATGGAAATGCCTAAAGATGATTTTATAAATCTTTTAATTGAAAATAGAGAATTACTTGAGTATAATAGAAAAGTTTTATTTGAGTGTAGAAGTATTGAAAACATAATAAAAAAGATTTTTGTAATTATTAATAGAAAGTTTATTGATACTGAAACAGGAATGTTTAAAGAATTAATGTAATGAAACCAATAACATACGCTTATTTAGAGACTACAAATTACTGTAATCTTCAATGTTCATTTTGTAATAGAGATGAGGTTATTGGAGCATTACAACATATGCCTGTAAGTAAGTTTAGAGAGATGTTAGAAGGTTTAAAACACCATCCTATTAAAGAAGCAAAACTTATGGGAATGGGTGAGCCTATGTTACATCCAAAGTTTGATGAAATATGTAAAACTTTCAAAGAATTTTTTCCTAAATCAAAACTAATAGTTGCAACTAATTGTCAATATAAAATAAGACCTTGGTTCATAGAATCATTAAAATATATTGATATGTTATATTTTAGCATAGATGGATATAAAGAATCATACGAAAGAGATAGGTCACCAGCCAAATGGGAAAGATTAATAAATTTTTTAGAAGAGTTTAAAAAAGTTGAAAGATATGATTGTGATGTGGTTGTAAATTATGTTGTAAATCCTGATAATGTTGACGATATAGAAAAAATTGACAAACTTAGAAAGGATAATAACTTAGGAGAATATAGATTGAATATTGCCCAAGATTGGAGTGAGGATAAATCCTTACCAGGTGGATATACAAAAGAACAAATTGAATATCTAAATAAAAACTGGTCATCAAACATAAAAGGAAAATCTGAGTGGGATTTTGAAGATTGTTTTTGGGTTGAAGAGGGATTATATACTACTGTTGAGGGCAATGTTAAAATGTGTTGTATGAATACAGGTGCAGAGCCATTTGGAAATTTATTTGAAACCTCAGTAGATGAAATAAGAAAATCAAAAGATTTTCAAAATGTTAAGAATGGATGTAATACAAATAATCCAACATCACATTGTAAAAATTGTTCTTATAAAGAATTAGTACCAATGTTATCTGAAATTGGTGTAAAAAATAATTATCATGAGTAAAATAGAAAGAAAGTTCCACGGCACAGTTCCTCATAATAAATTGAGATTACATTCTGCAGAAAGAAATACATCTTGGGGAAAGGTATTTAAAGAGTACAAAAAATCACTAACAGAAGAAGATATTAAATTTTACCCAAATGTAAATGAATTAACTAAACCATTACAAGAATTTTATGGATATGATAACTTTTTAATGGGATTTGGTTCGGATAGATGTATAAATTACTTTTTTCAGGCTCATAAGAAAAAACATTGGTTATGGGGTAAAAAAAGATTAATAATTTCAGACCCATCTTTTCCTATGTATGATGTATATGGACAAATACATGATTATAAAATAAAAAAAGTAAGATATAATATTATTAAGTTTCCGATAATTAACTTTTTAGATGAAATAGATAATAACTCTGTCATAGTATTATCAAACCCTTCTTCACCAATTGGTGATGTGATTTGTAGAGAAGATTTAATTAAGATATTAGATTTAGGACAACCAACTTTGGTTGATGAGGCGTATATAGAATTTTCAAATGAAAAAAGCTGTATTGATTTGATTGATGAATATCCAAATTTATATGTAACACGAACTTTTTCAAAAGCATATGGTTCAGCTGGTACTCGTTTTGGTTGTATATTTTCTCAGAAACAAAATATAGAAAAACTTAATCAGTATAGAGATATGTATGAAATAACTGGTCAAACTCTAAAGTGGATAAAAAGTGTTTGTAAACATAAAGATTTTGCCGATGAGTATATTGATAATGTAAAGTATGTTAGAACTAAAGTAACAAACGAACTTTATCATAAAAAAATATATTGTATTCCTTCTAAATGTAATTGGATTCATGTAAAAGAATCAGATTTACCCAAACTACCTGATAATATTATATTTAGAAAGAATTGCGAAATACCAGAAAGAGGAAATAATTGGGTTAGGTTAGGAATTACTGATAATTTAAAGGATTACGATTGGATTTTAAAGTAAGAGGTCATAGTAAATACAAACTGAGATTAAAAAATAACTCGGTTATAAAATATTATCACAAAGATGATAAAAGACTTGTTCTGTCTGCAAAAAAACAAAATAATTTTAGAAGTAAATTTTTTAAAACACCAAATATTTTTGATATAAAATCAAATAGTTTTGAAATGGAATATATTCAAGGAGATTCCTTTTCACATTTTTTTACTCGTGCAACAAAAAGAGATTTAGATAATCTTATATCAAAAATAGATGGGTACTTAAAAGAAAATATAGTTGGTGAGGTAGAAATACCAATTGAAGTATTTATAAATAAAATTAAAAGTATTGGTTTTAATTCAAAAAAAATATTAAGTAAAATAAAAAATAAAAATATAAAAGTTAAAGTTGGTTTAACACATGGTGATTTAACATTATCAAATATGATATTTGCAGAGGATATTTATTTAATAGATTTTTTAGATTCATATTTGGAATCACCAACAATGGATATAGTTAAATTAAGACAAGATACTCATTTATATTGGTCATTAAATATGGTAGAAAATGTAACCGATTTAACAAAAATAAAATTAGGTTTACGATATATAGATGAGTTTTTGATAAATAATTATGAAGTAGAAAATTATTATTTTTTACAAATAATAAATTTGATTAGAATATTTCCATATACTAGTGATAAAAAAACAAAAGATTGGTTAAATAAAAATATAAAACAATTATGCGAACACTTATAATACCTTGTGCAGGTCAGAGTACTCGATATAAGACAAAAAGACCAAAGTATTTTTTAAATCATCCATCGGGTGATTTGATGTGTTTTGAGTCAATCAAAGGATTACCACTAGATATATTTGATAAAATAATACTGGTAACACTTAAAAAATATCTAACAAAAGATGTAAAACAAGAAATTGAAAATAATACGAAACACTTTGATAATTTTGAATTAGTAAGTTTGAATAAAAATACAACTTCGGCATCTGATACCATTGCACAAACTATTGAAAAGATAAAACTTACTGGTGAAATTTATATCAAAGATGCGGATGACTACTTTGATGTAAAAGAATTAAAAGCAAATCAAGTTTGTATATTTTCACTTAACAATACAGAAAATATAACACCAGGTAACAAATCTTATGTTAGAAAAAACGATGATAATCAAATTTTAACTATTGTTGAAAAAAAAGTAATTTCTTCAGATTTTTGCTGTGGATTGTATTCTTTTAAATCTGCAACTGAGTTTGTTAAAACTTTTAGAAAAATAAAAATGGTTGGTGAGGTTTACATTTCTCATATAATTTACCAGATGTTATTGGACGGAAAACAATTTTACTCAAATAAAGTTTCAAATTTTATTGATTGGGGTACTCAAAAAGATTGGAATTTATATTTAGAAAATTATATTGAAAAGAAAAAATAATTAAATAAAGGATATATAAAAATGAACATATTGATAATATCCTCAAAAAGATGTGGTGGTAGATACTTAATGGAATCTTTAGCCAGAACATATAATTTAAAAAAATATCATGAACCTAAATTTTCTGTTTTAACAAGACCAAATATAAATTTTAATGATACTTGTGTTAAGATTTATCACAATGTTGAAAAAAAATGGTTTAATACATTTACAGATGAAAAATGGTTGGAACTTGGTAGTAAATTTGACCATATAATTGTTTTAGATAGAAAAATAACTAATGAACGCCTTGAATCACTTTATGTATTAGATAATATTACTAAGAATATGTATGTAGCGTATGATTATAATAAACTTCTAAAAAAACATATTACATCTTTTGATTCTGATGAAAAATTCAAAGAATATTATGAATCGGAAAAGAAACAATATATAAAATCGATGAAAATAATAAATAAACGATTAAATGAAATAGCATCTTTATTTAATCAAAAAGTTGTACTATATGATGAGATATATTATAATCCAAATAAAATAGATTATTTAAATGGATTAGAATTTAATCCAAATTTAAACCATAAATTACGAACTGATAATACTAAAAAAAATAAAACCTTACTGTAATAAATAAAAGATGTTAGAAAGTAAAAAATTTCTTATAGGTAGTGGTTGTTCATATGGAAAGGTGGCTTATTCATTAAACCAATGGAAAGAGTATCTTAATATTGATGATGATACAATTATAATTGATTTACAAGAAGATTCCCAATCATCTGAATATTCTGCAGATTCAATTATTTACACCTGTAATCAGCTTTTAAATAATGGAGTAAATCCAAATAATATTTTTGTTGTAAACGAATGGACAGAATTTGATAGAATACAGTATGTTTTTCCAAATGGAACAATAGAAGAAAGTATAAATAAAGAAAATTCACAAATTAATACAAATATTTACAACTCTAATACAGATGAAAAAGAATACTTAAATAAATTATTAAATTTTCGAAATTATTACTTTGATAATAACAACAAAATGCAAATAAAGTTAATTGATAATTTATGTTATGTTAATCCATCTCATTTGTGTATTGATGATTATAAAAATACCTCTTTTCATCATTGGGCATTAACTTTCCAAAGACATGCAGAATTATTAAATAATGAAAAGTTAATAATTAATTATCTTAATAATATACTAAGATTACAATATTATTTAAAATTAAAAACTATAAAATATAATTTTCACTTTATAAACTGCCAATTATCTCAGTTTACCAAAGATACTTATAAAAATGTTTATCATAAACAAGTAGATTTTTATAAAATAGAAAATAATAAATTTATACCCAATAAAAATGCACATAGAGATTTTATAAAAAGATTGACTGAAAAAAATGATGTTTATAATATTTTTGATTCTTGCAAATCAAAATTTGATGAATTGGATTTTAAAAATATTTGGGTTTATGATAAAAATGGATATCGATTTGGTGGAATTGATGAATGGGCATTTGATAATCTTGAAGATTTTGGATATACTTCCGCACAAATAAAATATGAAGAAATCAAACATAGACAATTTTTTATTCCAAAATATAATAATCATCCAAATCCAATAGTTTATTTTATTTTATCAAAGTTTTTTCTGAAAGATTGTAAATTTATAAATCATAAAGAAAATTCAATAGATGAAATTATGAAACAGATTGATATAGATTTAAATTGTGATAACGAAGATGGAAGTATCATATTTCCTTCCAAAAATACAATTGAACAGATATTTAGAATAAAGATGACAAATAAATTATTATGACACCTGAAGAATATTATTACAAATATGTTAGAAAAAATAACTTTGAATTATTTGAAATGAGAATCAAATCTTTAGAGTGGATGTTAGGTTGTTATGAAAAAGGTACTATTAGAAAAAATACAATTGTAAATCTTATACCAAAAAAGCAACTTGATGAACTTTTATCGTGGTTAGTTGAGTTAGAAAGATATGAAGATTGTATAACAGTAAAAAAGGTTTTAGATAAGATTTATGAAGATTGAAAATTTAATATGGTCAGGTTGTTCATTTTCAGCAGGTAGTGCTTTCACTCCAAGACCTCAATGGAGTAAAGCAGAAGAGAATGATGAGTTTTTATTTGCTCACAAAGATTTAAAAAAATACTTTACATTACCATACACAAATAAAAATGTAAAAAAACAAATTCATGATTTAACTTTTCCAATAAAACTTGGAAAAAAACTTGGAATTAAAAACACAAAAAATTTAGCAGTTGGTGGAATGGGATATCCTATTCATATAAGGAGAATCATGTCATATTTGTTAAATAATAATTTAGATTATGGTAAAACAGTTGTTTGTTTACAATTAACATCCTTTCAAAGAAACGAAGTTATAAAAGTTCATTCAGCAAGATGGCCTGAAAATCCTAGTGGTAGTATAGAATTTTGTTGGTTAGATGGAGCACAAGGTGAGGACCATACAAAACATCATTTAATTAACTACTATGATGCAACTTATTCAGTTATGAAGGCTCTTTATGAATTATTATTTTTTAAAGGTTGGTGTGAAAGTAAAAACATAAAATGTCATTTTATTGGGTTTCATGGTTTTATAGAAAATCAAATAATGATTTATCTTAAAAAATATGATACATATAAAAAACAAATAAATAATCATCAACTTTGTCATGGTGATTATGATTTTCCTGAAGTAGATAATTTATTAAAAGAATTAGAAATTACTGAATTACCAAAAATTCTCAATGCAACTTTTACTTGTCAAGGTTATCACAATGATTCACATTATTCACCTGATGGACATGACAAGATATCTAATATATTAGTTGATATTTTTAAAAATAAATTTGGATATGAGTAGACTTTGGACATTTGGTGATTCATTTACTTTTGGTGATGGTTGTAATCCATATGATGATTATTACAAACAATATCCTGAAAAAGTTAGTCTTAAGTGGAATCAGTTAGTAGCAAATCATTACAATTATGAATTAAAGGATTTTTCAAAAAATGGAGCACCTAACTCTTGGATACTCAGACAATTGGTAAATAATATAGATAAAATAGAACAAGGTGATTTAGTAAGTATAAATTTCACAGGACCTTTTAGATTTGAAGTTCCCAATCCAAACCAAACTGATGATTTACAACCTGTTCTCAGTCAGCTGATAAATCAAGAGAATTCTTTATTCGAAGAATTTGCACCAAACTCAAATGAAAATACTGCAATTTACAATTACATCAAATACATTTATTTAATGGATATTTATAAAAATGACAAAAAAGTTACAGAAGGATACCAATTAATAGATAGATTTATACAAAGACAATTTAATTCAATATGTAGATTATTTAAAAAAAATAATATAAAATTTATAAAATGGACTTGGGATACTCCAGGATTTATTAATAAATTTCATACAATAACTGATTGTACTGATGGAAAAATTGATAACTTTCATCCTTCATGGAAAGGACATAATCAAATGGCGAAATCAATTATATCTTCTTTTGAAAAAAATATTAATACAATTCCATTAAATAGATTTTTATGAAAAATATTTGGTTTTTTGGTGATAGTTTTACTCGTGGAGATGGTTGTATTGCAGAAAATGAATCCCCATATTATGATAATTTTCCAAATGAAAGACAGAAACTTTGGACAACTTTAGTATCTGAAAAAGTGAATATGATTGAAAATAATCAAGGTGAAAGTGGTTGCTCTTCGGATTGGATAATTAATACAATTGTAGATAATTTATATAAAATCAAAAAAGGAGATATTGTAGTTTTTTCAGATACAAGACCTACTCGATACCTGATACCTAGAATACAAGATAATGAAATACATTGTTTTTCACCAGGTCAGGAATCAATATGGGATTGGCATATTAAAAATAGAAAAGGAACTTTTCAACCAAAAGATTGGGAAGAAATGAAAAAAACTTTAATTGATTTTACATGGTTTTTTCAAGAAGATTATAAGGAACTTTGGGAAGAGTATTATTTAGAAAGATTCAACAATTTAAAAAAGTATTTTGATACAATTGGAGTTAAAAGTTATTTTTGGTCATATAAACTTTGGTATGAGAAAAAATTAAATATTGAATTAATTTGTGATGACAAACCAGAAATTCATAACGAACATTTCTCTTGGAATGGACATAAACAATTTGCGGATTATATTTTGGAACAGATAAATAAAAATAAAAATCTATTATGAAACCAATCTTATATTCAATAGGAGATTCGGTAGTTTGGGGAGCGGAACTTCAAAATAAAAAAACAGAAAGGTTTTCTCATTTAGTATCCGATAAACTTAGTATGATTGATTGTAATAACTCATCTGCAGGAGTATCTAATGATTACATATTTAGGAATACGATTAGAGATGTTTCCTATTGGTTAGATACAAAAAAATGTTGGAGTGAAGAATCAGGTTGGGTAAAGAGTGATAAAATATTCGTTTATGTTGGTTGGACTGCTCCAACAAGATTTGAATGGTGGAATGGAAAACAATACCAACAAGAAAGATTATGGGTAGGATATGATAAATGGGGTGATAATGATAAAGATAAAACAACTGAAGATAAATTTGTTTTAAATCAAACAGAGGATATACCATCATACATTAAAACCCTTAATCAGGTTTTGACACTAAAAGCTTTTTTAGAAGTAAATAAAATACCATATTATTTTTCAAATATATTTTATGAGTATAATATGGATATAAAATTAAATACAAAAATTGACAGATTTGGACGAACAAAAAATCAACTTTGTTTACAATCTATTTGGAATCAATTACCAGAATCTTTTACAGATAAAACTATATACTCTTATATAAAAGAAAATGGTGGAGGATTTTTACCAAGAAAACATCCAAATTTAAAATCTCATAAAATAATTTCAAAACTAATAATAAATAAAATAAAATCATGGCAGGAAAATTAAGTAAAACAAAAAGAAGAGAAGAAATAATTAAAAATATTACAAATACCATTAACAAAGAGTCACAAAAAGTTGGTGGTGGTAATAAAGAATTAATTGAAAAATTAGAATTCAAGTTAGAAGATATCATTAATGGAAAAAAGTAAAATTTGGATATTTGGTGATAGTTTTTCCCATGGAAGTGGAATGAATGATTGGGATGAATATTTCCAACGATATCTTAATCCAAATAACATAAGAAAAAAAGAGTGGGGTGTTTATGTTGCAGAACACTTTGATATGGAACTTCAGAATAAATCTTTTGGAGGTATATCTAATCCTGCTATCCTTAGACTAGTGATAGAAAATCTTTGTAACTTTAGTAAAGGTGATATTGTATTAATTGGAACAACAGACCAATTTAGATTTGAAGAAATGATTGATGGTAGAAATCAATCATTTTTGGTAGCAGAAGTGATGAATAATATGAGTAAAGATAAAAAAGTACAAAGTGTATTAGAAGATTATATTAGATATATTCATATGGATAATTACGAACAAAAGAATAACGATATTATAAAACAAATTAAGAGTATTAAAGACCATCTTAATAATAATGATATCAAAACTATTGTATGGCATTACCTCACTACAAATCCAATAGGAATTAGAATTAACATGGATGAAGTT
>Ga0181590_10003805_pt1 | contig 12610 bp, 13 predicted proteins | sample 071ome_34_FD_132446 | JGI IMG/M metagenome (GOLD analysis project Ga0181590, IMG submission 132446) | Coastal salt marsh microbial communities from the Groves Creek Marsh, Skidaway Island, Georgia - 071411BT metaG (megahit assembly) | ecosystem: Environmental > Aquatic > Marine > Intertidal... | reverse complement strand
TGACAAACCGCAGTGTATCCCGCACAAAGTCCAGGTGGTTGGAATCTAATAGGTGCATGCCCAATGCCCATGTTTAGTCCAGATGCAGAGCCAAGTATGCCGTTAAAAACAGGAGATGCGGTGCAGTTTTATGCCATATCAAAGCAAGAATTTTTAGATTTAGATGGCCGATTTGATCAATGGGAGGCGCTGTCATGAAGCCTTCGATTGAAATTCTTCAACCGGGTATTTTAAGTTTAATACAAGACGCAGGGCGTTTCGGGCAGCACCATATCGGCTTAACGACAGGCGGGCCACTCGACCCATTGGCCTTTAAATGGGCAAACCGCTTGGTGGGTAATGATGAAAACACAAGCGTCATTGAGACCACAGTGGGCGGATTGAAATTCAAATCCCATTGCGATACACAAATTGCAATTACAGGGGCCAAAGTGGATGTAAAAATTAATGGTCAATTACAACCACAATGGCAAACCTTAAATCTAAGCGATCAAGATGTGGTTGAGCTTGGCTATGCCACTCAAGGATGTCGAATTTATTTATCACTTTCATCTGGGTTAGATATTGAGCCGCAATTTTCAAGTACCAGTACGGTTGTCCGTGAAGGCATTGGAGGCTTAAATGGTAAAGCGCTTAAAGCGAACGATGTAATATGTTTAAAGGCGATCTCAGCAAAAAATCATCGACTCATTTTGCCATTGGATGCACGACCTATTTACGAAAACGACATCACACTTCGTTTGGTTCCAGGCTATCAAGATCATCAATTCTCCCGTCATCAACAGCGTATGTTTTTTTATCATGAATACACAGTGAGTGATTTGTGTGATCGCATGGGTTATCGCTTAACTGGCCCGAAAGTCCATTGTGAAATTGACGGCATTTTGTCAGAGGGTATTTGCTTGGGTGCAGTGCAAGTGCCAAAAGACGGACAACCTATTGTATTAATGAATGACAGGCAAACGATTGGCGGTTATCCCAAAATCGGCTCCGTATTGTCTTTAGATTTAGCCAAACTTGCACAATTGGGAAGTGGCGGCAAAGTAAAATTTGAACCTATTACTATTGATCATGCCCATAATTTATTAGCGTTAGCGCAATATAAATACAATCAACAATCTTTGCTTGAGTTGACATAAGCTTTCGCAGGGTGGGTGATTTATGAAAGAAAAAAATGAGCAGGCCCAAATAAAGATCAGCCAAGTCATAGAGAATGCTTTGGTTGAAAAAAATCTGCGTGGCATGCAAACCATACAAAGTGCATTGCCAGTTGGTTACGTATTGCGTGCTGCAAAATTGATGTTAGATGCAAAAGGCGCGGTGTTAATTGGTACAGGTTTTCCTGTACTGGACACGTTTGAAACCGATGGCCCTGTAGGGGCAATTGCGTTATATCAAGCATGTGAAGCGTTAGGAGCAGTGCCTATTATTGTATGTGGCGCGCCGCTTAGTAACGTTCTAAAGCTGAAATATCGTGTACTTGAAATTAAAGTAGGTGATGTCGAGCACGCACAAGAAGTAGCACAAAAAGCATTACAAAAAATTAAACCTGAATTAATCATTTCTATTGAACGTCCCGGTCAAGCGCAAGATGGTCAGTACTATAATATGCGTGGAGAAGATATCACTGCAAGAGCAGCGTGTTTTGATGAGTTTTTAAAAAACAGTCGCTGTCCAAGCATCGCTATTGGTGATGGCGGAAATGAAATCGGTATGGGCAATATTGTGACGGCACTTGAGCAGTTGGATATTCAAGCCAGTGTGACACAATGCGACGAGCTGGTTATAGCTGATGTTTCGAACTGGGCGGCTCTAGGTTTAATTGCCATGTTGGATTACTTAACGGGAAAACAAATTTTACCCTCAGTGGATGCTATGTCATCACTGGGGTTTTTATCACAGCACGGTAGTGTTGATGGTGTAACCAGAGAAAATACTCTGACCGAAGATGGATTACCAGCCTCGGTCGGTTTAGAGCTGAAACAGAAATTGCAATCTATTATAAAACAATAGATCAATTGCATCGCTACAATGCAAAGAGGTGAGCCATGAGCGTAGTATATTTAAACGGGCAATATATGCCGATGTCTGAGGCTAAGATATCCCCAATGGATCGCGGATTTTTATTTGGTGATGGTATCTATGAAGTGATCCCCTCTTATAGTGGTCAGCTCATTGGTTTTGGTCCACATATAGAACGCATGAAAAATGGCTTGCAGGCTATTGGTATTCAGCTAGATTGGGGGCAGGATGAATGGCAAGAAGTCTGTCATCAGCTCATTGAAAAAAACGGCAAAGGTAACTTAGGAGTTTATCTACACGTTAGTCGTGGTGCCGATACAAAGCGTTTTCATGCGTATCCTGAAAACGTTGACCCCACTGTATTTGCCTATGCCTTTGAAATTCCCGCAGCCAATGTTCCAGACAAATCAAAGGTAAAAGGTTATAAAGTGGCTACCACTGAAGATTTACGTTGGCAGCGTTGCAATATTAAATCCACTGCTTTGCTGGGCAATGTGATGCATTTTCAGTTTGGTTATGCCCAAGGTTATAACGAAACCCTTTTGTATAATGATCAAAACCAATTAACAGAAGCGGGCGCTTGTAATGCGTATATCGTAAAAGATGGCGTGGTCATTACTCCCCCTTTAGATAATCACATATTGCCAGGCATTACCCGATTCATGTTGTTGGATATTTTACGTAAGTATTCAGACATAAAAGTCGAAGAACGTATCGTCACCATGGATGAGGTGTTTAAAGCTGATGAAGTCTGGATCACCAGCTCTTCAAAAGAAATCGCCCCAGTAGTTGAAGTAGACGGCAAGCAAGTGGGCGATGGTAAAGTGGGTGATGTGTGGTTGGCGGCGCAAGAACTTTATACTCAGCATAAAACTGAGTATTGATTATTTATTTTTTCGTTTTATAAGGATTCGGATCTTTCGGATCCTTTTGGGTTTTAAAACGACGATGTAGCCAATAATATTGTTCTGGACACTTTTGAACGACGCCTTCAAGCCACTGGTTGTAAGCCAAAGCATCTGCTTCTTCGTTATCGGTTTTATCTAATGCAGGGTAAAATTCTAAAATATATTCATGGCAATTGGGCTTTCTAAAAAAGCTAAACGGCACAACGCGCGCATTGCCTAGACGGCTTAATGAAGTAAGCCCTGTGACCGTGGCAGCTTCACGTCCAAAGAAGGGCACAAATACCGATTGTTTACGGCCATAATCTTGATCCGGTGCATACCACAACACATTGCCGCCGCGTAAGCATTTAACAAACCCGCGTACGTCTTTTTTGCCGTAATTCTTTATTGCATATCGTTCACGGCCACGCATCATCACGGCATTCATGAGTTTATTATCTAAAGGTCGATAAGTAAGACTGACATCTAATACTAGGCTTACTAGAGAGCCAGCTAGATCCAAAATACTAAAGTGACCACCCGCCATAATCACCCCTTGACCAGAATCCAATACACTCTGCATGTGCTCGAAGCCTTTCACTTCTAGTGTCGGCTCAAATCGTTTGTAATCACCAAACCAAGCGGTGGCGCTATCAAAGTAACCTTGAATGCTTTCGTGGAATATCTTTTTGATAAGCTGTTGCTTTTCTGGCTGTGGCATTTTGGGGAAGCAAATATCTAAATTCACCTGTGCCACATGACGACGGCTACGCGCTAAGTGAAACGCTAACCAGCCAAGGCCTTTACTAATTTGCCATTGCACCTTGAATGGCAGCCGTTGGACAGCATATAAGAAGCCAATCAGTAGCCAGTAACCAAAATACTTTGGATGTAAGTATTCTAGTTTTAATAAAGAATAATCTTGATCAACGATTCGTTTACTTTTGGCCATGGTACTTCTTGTTTTAATAAACCAGCTTAGCTGTGAGCTTTGATGCTGTTAATGATGTTGGTTGTACTACAACCGTCTTCAAAATTAAGCACTTGAACTTCACCGCCATTGGCTATGACTTCGGCACCACCAGCGATGTCTTCAATTTTATAGTCACCGCCTTTGACTAATATATTTGGAAGTAATTTGGCAATTAAACGTTGAGGGGTATCTTCGCTAAAAGGTACCACGTAGTCGACGCTCTCTAAACCTGCCAGCACATCCATACGGTGAGCGGTTGGATTGATTGGGCGACCTTCTCCTTTTAGGCGACGCACAGATTCATCCGTGTTTACGGCAACAATGAGTTTGTCCCCGAGTTTTTTTGCATTTTTTAAATAGCTTACGTGACCTGGGTGTAAAATATCAAAGCAGCCGTTAGTCATAACTAAGGTTTCTCCTTGAGCTTTAGCTGCTTGCATCACTTCCAATAAAGCGTCTTCACCCAAAATTCCACCATGGGCAATTTCATCCGCTTTGGCTTCTCGGCGTAGTTCAGCCAGGCTCACCGTTGCTGTGCCCAGCTTGGCCACTACAAGGGCGGCCGCTGTGTTGGCTAATGCAGTGGCCTCTGGCAGCGTGCTGCCTGCGGCATAGGCAGCAGCTAATACACTGATGACCGTATCGCCTGCACCCGTGACATCGTAAACCTCTCGGGCCGTGGCCGCGAGATGAACTGGTTGCTCACCTTTTTGAAATAACGTCATGCCTTTTTCGCTGCGGGTAACCAGTAAGGCATCTAAACCTACGGTTTCTAGAAGCTCAAACCCTTTACTCACAAGCTCGGCTTCATCTTGACAGGGGCCAACCACTTGTTCGAATTCACTCATGTTTGGCGTGATGAGCGTGGCGCCGCTATAGCGCTTAAAGTCGTTGCCTTTTGGGTCAATAAATATGGCTTTACCTTGTGCTTTGGCAATGGCTATGAAGGCTTCTATGTTATGCAAAGCGCCTTTGCCGTAATCACTTAAAATCACCGCATCGCAATCGCCTACTTGTTTTTCGAAGGTTTCAAGCATTGGGCTGTTATCGGCATCGGCGAACGATTCTTCAAAGTCTAAGCGAATAAGCTGTTGGTGGCGGCTTAATACGCGTAGCTTGGTGATGGTGGGGTGGCTATCTATTTGAGTAAATTGTGCTTTGATATGATTGTGGCTTAGGGTGTCACGCAGTACTTGTGCGTTTTCATCATTACCCACTAAGCCCATGATCTCAGCCTTGGCGGTAAGGCTGGCTATGTTTAAAGCCACATTGCCTGCACCACCTGCACGGTCTTCAATGTCGCTGACTTTTACCACAGGTACTGGAGCTTCTGGCGAAATACGCGAAGTTGGGCCACTCCAATACCGATCTAACATGACATCCCCAACCACTAAAACTCGGGCGTTGGCAAAGTTAGGTAGACGTAAAGTCATAGATTCAAACCGCAAAAATATGGAAAGGGCTTATGTTAGCACAAGCAAACGCGTGAGACGTGCTAGAATGCACCTCTTTGAGACCAAATAAGCGAATTTATGGCCCGTTTTATTTATACCCTAGTGTTCACTTTACTCATGCCACTGATCTTGGTGCGTTTGTACTTGCGTGCCCGCAAAGCCCCTGAGTATGGTAAGCATCTTGGGCAGAGATTTGGTCTGTTTACTGGCCCTAAAAAACGCAACGCTAAGCAGGGTGGAATTTGGTTTCATACGGTGAGTGTTGGCGAGTTTATCGCCGCTGCGCCACTGATTGAGCAAACCCTACACGCCTACCCTAACGAGCTAATCACAATCACCACGACGACCCCAACGGGCAGCGAACAAGTTAAAAAACGTTTCGCTCATCAATTAGGTAAGCAGGTATTTCATGTCTATTTGCCCTATGACCTACCATGGTTTTTATACGGATTTTTGTACAAGGTGCAGCCTAGATTGCTGGTGATTCTCGAAACCGAGTTATGGCCTAATTTAATTCATTGTGCCAACAAGATGGGCTGTTACACCATGGTGGTTAATGCAAGGTTAAGTGAAAAAAGTGCAAAAGGTTATGCCAAAGTGGGCAGTCTTATCCGTGACATGCTACAAAAGATTGATGTCTTGGCGGTGCAAAATGAAAACGACGCTCAGCGCTTTTTAACATTGGGCATGCCAGAGCAAAACATGCAGGTAACGGGCAGCATTAAATTTGATTTAACCATTTCATCGGATTTAGTGGCCCAAGGAAAAGCCATTCGTCAAAGCTGGGGGGAAGCTCGCCCAGTGGTCATAGTGGCCAGCACGCACCAAGGAGAAGATGAAATTGCCATTGATGCCTTTTCTAAACTCAAGCAATCACACCCCAATTTGTTAATGATTATTGTACCGCGACACCCGGAGCGTTTTGAGACCGTGGCAGGTCTGATTAAGCAACAGGGATTCAATTTTGCGCGTCGTTCATTACATGATACTTCCAGCGAAACAGAAGTCTTTTTGTTAGACAGTATGGGAGAGTTAATGCCCTTTTTAGCGGCCAGTGATGTATGTGTAATGGGGGGGAGTTTTGTTGAAAACGGCGGCCATAATCCACTAGAGCCCGCCGCACTTTCTATTCCTGTGGTAATGGGTAAAAGCCAGTTTAATTTTGCTTTGATTTGCCAGCAATTAGAGCAAGCAGGTGGTTTGGTCAGCGTATCGGAAGAAGAGCTAAGCCAACAATTGGCTGCGTGGCTTGCAGAGCCTCAAAGTGCTCAAGCGGCAGGTCAGGCAGCACAAGAGGTTGTGGCACAAAACCGCGGGGCTAAACAAAAAGTGGCTGAGTTAATTGAATCGGCTATGAAGAAAATTAAAGGTTAAGTTGAGGCTACAATCAGTAGCCTTTAATACTGTAATCTATCTCGAAATCAATGCCTTCGACGCGGGAAACCCCTGTATTCACCGTACCGTCGTCATTCAATTCTATCCAACGATAACCAGGCCCTTGGGTGTCCACATCAAAATCACTGGATTCAGGTGTGAATTGTACACAGGTTGAGGGGGTTGAGATCATGCGAATGCCGTTTTCCATGATGTCGCTATCTTGGTGGACATGGCCCCATAACACCACTCGGACATTATCAAATTGATTGATGATGTTAAAAAACGCATTGCTGTTGCGTATTTGTTGAGTGTCTAACCACTTACACCCCATTGGACGTGGATGGTGATGCATAGTGATTAGGGTATGGCTGTTAGGGTCGGCACTTAGTGCGTTCTTTAATAAACGCAGCTGATCAATATGAAAGTTACCAAAGACGCTGCCCGGTACTTGGCTATCAAGCAAAATGAGTTGCCATGGGCCTTTTTTTATCACAGTGAGCATTTCTTTATTTTCGCTCACAACTTTCAGCATATTGGGCTTGTGGTCGTGATTACCTGGAATCCAGTATTGCTCTTTACCGTCTTTGGCCAGCGTGTCTTTTAAATATTGGTAGGACTCGACGGTACCGTCTTGGCTTAAATCGCCTGTACATAGGTAAAAATCGAAGTGCGGCTGCTCTTGATGAACTCGGTCTAAAACCGCATCAAGGCTGGCTTGGGTGTCCATTCCAAGAAGCTTGCCTTCATCGGTGGCAAATAAGTGGCAATCAGTAATCTGTATAAATCTTTGCATGACTTTCTAGGTCCATACCCTTCCGTAGGTCACGAATACAATAATTGGCGCGCACTATAATGTTATTAGCTTAGTCACTTCCAGTGCCAGAGTCACATTTTAAAGGCTTGGGTGTGAAGTTTAATTCAATATTAGTTTCACCATGATGTAAACAATGTTCTAACCATTCGGCTAAAAACTGATTGATTTGGTGCTTTTCATCTGGGTGGCGCATTTGTGGATTGGGGTAATGATATACACCACTGAACCTGTGGTGGTTATCAAACATAACGACCTCAGCCATGCGCACATCGTGGTATAGGCGTACTTCCATATGAGGGGGTTGTAGGAAGTTTGAAAGGTCGCTCACTTGTTCCACAGCGATGGTAAGGGTGTAGGGGAACTGCTCAATTATCTCAAAGCGAATACGGGTTTTATGGCCGATGCCGCCGGTAATACTGAATTCACGGCCAGTGCCTTTGTCCATATCGGGCAGCAAGCTCAGCAGGCGCATGTAATTATTTTCACATACGCTGGCAAAGTCCGTCAGATTTGGCACATAAGGTTTGGCCATTTTTGTAAGCACTCCCATCAGAGTTGGGCTTGTTTTATTAATCTTAGCTCTAGCCATTGCAGCGCAATAATGGTGGCGGCATTGGCAATGACGCCACTTTTAACGGCAGCAAAGGCGTCTTGTGAGTTAACCTTGCATACTCGTATGTCTTCACTTTCGTGATCTAGGCCGTGAATGCCCTCTACATGGGTACTGTCGATTTCAGCATAAAACACATGTAAGACTTCGTTACACCCCCCTGAGCTGGATAAATATCGGCATACGGGGATCAGTTGGCATTCCTCAATGGTAGCACCGCATTCCTCTTGGGTTTCACGTACGGCTACTTGTTCAGGTGTATGGCCCTCATCAATCATTCCTGCGACCACTTCGTATTGCCAAGGGCTGATCTCATCCAGTGCGCCAACACGAAACTGCTCGGTGAGCACAATGACATCCTGTTTAGGGTCATAAAGTAGAACCGCAGTGGCTTCACCGCGCTCAAACATTTCGCGAGTAAATGTGTCGCTCCAGCCCCCTTTGAACAGTTTATGCTGCAGTGTGAGCTTACTCATACGAAAGAAACCCTGATAACAGGTCTCTTTTTTATGCACTTTGGCATCGTCTTTTTGATATGTTGGCTTAATCATAGTGATAATTTTTTAATAATTCGCTGCGTTATGCTGTTATTTGCAACAATAAGTTGTATTAGAAAATACTAATATATGGTTCCATGATGACTATTATATGTTTAGAATCCATACAACCTACGTTCTTCTACAGGAAGCACCCATGAAAAAACTGGCAATTGCCTTATTTGCTTTAGGGGCCACAGTAACATCTCAGGCCGCCGATCTTAAAAAGGTTTTTGAACAAGCGCTGGCTAATGACCCTCAGCTAGCTGCAGAACTGGCCGTTGCTAATGCTAATGGTGAAAGCCGAGGTTTAGCAGGTCAAGCAATTATGCCTACGGTATCCTTCAGTGCTGATATTGGTACGACCACTATTGATGAAACGGATACAGAATTTGATACCACCAGTTATACCTTGCAGGCGACTCAGCCGTTAATTGCGCCACAAAGCTGGTATAGCTATGGAGCGGCTAGTGCCCAAGCCGATAGCGCAGAATTAGAACTGGCCAAAGCTCAACAAAGCCTAGTCGTGCGTATTAGTGAAGCCTACTTCAACGTGCTGCGAGCCAATGCAGGCTTAGCATCTGCCAAAGCACAGGAGGCAGCGGTTAAGCGTCAGCTTGAACAAACACAACAACGTTTCAAAGTGGGTTTAATCGCCATTACGGATGTACATGAAGCGCAAGCGGTTTACGACGGTGCAACCGTGGAATTAATTGCAGCCGAAAGCCAGTTAGACATTGCTTATGAAGCCTTGGCGCTACTAACTGGTGAGCGTTATGACCGCATTGATCCGCTAAAAGAAGCCATTCCATTAACAGGTCCAATTCCTGCTGATAGAAAAGCGTGGGAGCAAAAAGCGTTAGGTCAAAATTTAGATGTATTAATTGCAGAAAAGTCTCAACTAGCGGCACAACGCAATCATAAATCCAAAATTTCAGGCCATTTACCCACCGTGAACTTGGTGGGCCAATATTCCTCTAATGACAGCCCAAGTTCTTCGAACCCGACAGGGTCTGAGCGCACCTCCACTTATGTGGGTGTGAATGTAAGCCTGCCAATTTTCTCAGGGGGGGCCACGTGGGCGGGCCAAAAACAAGCGTATTATCAACGCCAAGCGGCTGAAAAAAGTTTAGAGGCGGCTCAGCGTGGCGCCACACTGAATATTCGTACCTTATATCGCCAACTAGAAGCGGATGTGGCCCGAATCAAAGCTCGTAAACAGGCGATTACCTCTGCTAAAAGCGCCATGGAAGCCACACAAAGCGGTTATGAAGTGGGCACTCGCAACATAGTTGAAGTATTACAAGCGCAACTGTCTGTGTTTAGTGCACAGCGAGACTATGAGTATGCTCGCTATGATTACGTGATTGATTTGCTTAAGTTCCGTCAGGCAGCGGGTGAGCTTTCAATGGCTGACATTGATGAAGTGAACGCTTGGTTACAAAAATAAATTAAGTGCGAGTTCGTTAATAAAGAAGCCCACAATATGTGGGCTTCTTTATTGGGCTTTTTCAAATATCTTTTGAATAATATTTTTTTGTTTGAGTGTTTGAATAGCTTGATTAAGCTGGGGAATCACATATTGATGATTGGGATGCACCCGAATGGCCACTTCATATTTCCCAACCACATCCTTAAAGACCAAGTTGTTGTATTCAGGGTGCTGTTTTTTTAAGTTCAACAATACGTGTTTGCTCATAAAGACTTGATCGATGCGTCTATTAAGAAGTAAATGTAACAATTGTTTTTCATTGTTGCCTTCTATTTTGTAAGCAATGCTATTTTGAAACGCGTCTGCAAATTGCGGAAAGGAATAACCTCGAACAATGCCTATTTTCTGTCCTTGAATGTCATCATGATTACGTGCCCTTTTTGGGCTTTTTTCGTGAAATACAGCGACATCCTCTAACTCATAAAAATACATAGAAAATAGACCGGGTGTCTCTTTATGCTGGTTCCATAAAGGGGAACTGCCAATTTCCACTTGGACATCTCCCAAATTAAAAAGATGATCCACCCGTGCATAAGGGTAAAACACCCAGTTAAAGGTTAGCTGGGAGTGTTGCTCAATAGCGTTGGTCAGTTCGACATATAAACCACCTTGGGTTTTGCTATCCATAAAGGGAGAGTAATCATAGCCTCCTACTTTTAGGGTTTGGCCCAAGCAGACATGACTGATAGCGCCAAGCATGACAAATAAGCTGAATGTTAAGTGAAAAGGGCCCATGAGTAGATCTAACATCAATTAGGTTATTAGCCTAAGCTTAGCCCACGTCGGGTACTTTGCAGGCAAGATTGCTGGATTCGCAACTTGCAGATTTACCTCAGCTGCTAGTATGCTAGCGCCAGATAATAACTAAGAAATATCGCTTATATGATTCCAGACACCCTGCGCTGCTTGTATTTACATGGCTTTCGAAGTGGCCCAAGCTCCACCAAAGCCCAGCAGACGCTTAGCTGGTTTGCCGAAAACGACGTCGCTCAGAATATACATATCCCTCAATTAGAAGCGGACCCTAGCGATGCCATCAATCAGGCTCAATTCCTATATGAGCAAATGATTGATGAGGTGGGCGTAGAAAACTGTCTTGTTATAGGCTCCAGCCTAGGTGGATATTATGCGAGTTATCTCGTAGAGCGATTTGGCGGACGTGCCGTATTAATTAACCCTGCCGTGCGTCCCTATGAGCTTCTTCAAGATTATCTTGGTGAGTTGGAAAACTTCTATAATGGTGAAAAATTCACCGTGACAGAAGATTATTTGGACGCTTTAAAAGCCATTGATTCGGCTCCACTAAAACACCCTGAAAGGCATTTTTTATTGGTGCAAACCCATGATGAAACCTTAGATGCCATGGAAGCGGTGTCCAAATATCAAAACAGTCCAAGCATTATTGAATACGGCGGCGACCACAGTTATGTGGATTTCCCCAAGCGTTTTCCCAGTATATTAAATTTTGCCACTCAGCCTTATTGGCCGGCATAGATACAAAAGAGCAACAAATAAGTATGAGTAACTATACTGCGCAATCCATAGAGGTACTAAGTGGTCTTGACCCAGTGCGCAAGCGCCCGGGTATGTATACCGAGACCAATCGACCTAATCACTTGGCTCAAGAAGTCATCGATAACTCCGTGGACGAAGCCCTTGCCGGGCATTGTAATCACATCACGGTAGAATTGTTTTCCGACCAATCACTAGCGGTAACCGATAATGGTCGAGGTATGCCTACGGACATTCACCCAGAGCATGGTGTCAGCGGGGTGGAGTTGATCCTGACCAAACTCCATGCTGGTGGTAAGTTCTCCAATGATAACTATCAATTCAGTGGTGGCTTGCACGGTGTAGGTGTTTCGGTTGTAAACGCATTATCTCAAGCACTCGAAGTGACCATTCGTCGCGGCGGTGAAATTTTTCGTATTGCCTTCAAAGATGGCTACAAAGCGCTGGATTTAGAAAAAATTGGCGAAACCAAAAAGAAAAAAGACACCGGTACCACGGTTCGATTTTTACCGGACCCACAATATTTTGATAGCCATAAGTTTTCCGTTACCCGCTTAAAACACAACCTACGCGCGAAAGCGGTTTTATGCCCAGGGTTAAAAATCGAATTCATTAACCATGGTAATACTGAAGACAACAGTGAATGGTACTACGAAGACGGTTTAGTAGATTATTTAACCGATGCCACCAAAGGTTATGAAGTATTACCTCAAGAGCCGTTTGTGGGTTCAATGGCTGCTGAAAAAGAGGCCGTAGATTGGGCGGTGCAATGGCTACCAGAAGGTGGTGAGCAGCTCATGGAAAGTTACGTTAACTTGATTCCCACTGCACAAGGGGGGACCCACGTAAACGGCTTGCGTACAGGCTTATTAGAAGCGTTACGTGAATTCTGCGAATTCCGCAGCTTATTGCCTCGTGGTGTAAAACTCACAC
>Ga0181590_10003793_pt1 | contig 12625 bp, 9 predicted proteins | sample 071ome_34_FD_132446 | JGI IMG/M metagenome (GOLD analysis project Ga0181590, IMG submission 132446) | Coastal salt marsh microbial communities from the Groves Creek Marsh, Skidaway Island, Georgia - 071411BT metaG (megahit assembly) | ecosystem: Environmental > Aquatic > Marine > Intertidal zone... | reverse complement strand
TTTGTGATAAATACTTGTGTCAGATAGTGTGCCGCAAGGCGGACTTATGCTGTACCCACAGCGTAGCGGCTAGAACCCGCATCGGACTTCTAACAAGGAGAAAACAAATGGGAAGACCACTTAATAAAAGATATTTTGGAGCACCTACAGCAGGCGGCAACGAAATTAAAGTTCAATTTAACGACGGTACAGGATCTATGCCAGGTTACATTATTAACCAAAAAGGTTCAAAGCGTTTTAACTGCTCAAATGCAGGCGGAACTAAAACTGCACTTTGCACTTTAGTAGACAAAGATTCTGCAGACATTTTAGAAAACGAAATGACAATTACTGTTGACGACAATGGTACTGCACGTCAAGTTACTAAAATTTCAGGACGTAAAGTAACAATGGACAACGGTTCTGTTATTACCTGGGACTTTACAGGTACTGGTGCAACAGTAGCAGTTGAAGAAGCTGGTACAGGTGTAGGCGCAGGCGTTGACGCAACACTAGGTACAGATGATGATACTCTAGATGGTGCAGACGATACAGAAGGCGACGGCTAATAACGTATAGTGGGGGAGAAATCCCCCACATTATAATAGGAATTTAGAATGTCAAAATTTGTACATGTACCAAACGGTAATTATAAAATACAAGTTCAGCAAGGTTCAACTATTACGCTTGACACTAATCCAAACGGATTAGATGGATCGGCAGCAGACGATCAGCAAGGTAAAGTTATAGTTACAGGTGACTTAGAAGTTAGAGGTAACCAAACCTTTATTAATTCTGAAACAATGGAAGTTGAGGATAATATTATTGTTCTCAATAAAGGTGACTCAGGACCAGGTGTAACACTAGGAACATCAGGATTACAAATTAATAGAGGTCCAGGAACAGCAAATGACAAGTATTTTGTATATGACGAGGCATTAGATGTATTTGCATTTCGTACAGCGGACCCTTCCGGCGGCGCCTCAGTAGGCTTACGTACAAATTCAATTTCAACAGGTTCAGGTGATTTAACTATTAATACAGGTGCGGGTACTGGTGTTATTACAGTTACTGGCACAGTTAATTACGAACAAAATGTTACCGACGACGACGACATTACAAATAAAAAATATGTAGACGATGCTATCTTAAATGCATTTGCTACTGTATTCTTAACACAAATTGGTGACGGTGTTACAAACCCTTCAACTGTTAAAGTTTTAGACAATGAATCTACAGGTGTTGACAGCTTAGTACAAATTAATATTGATACTACAACTGTTGCAGAATTTTATGAAGATAGATTAGAACTTTCTGAAATTAGAATTACTGGAACAACAATTGAAACAACAGAATCAAACGAAGATTTAATTCTTTCAGCACCAGGCACAGGATCTGTCGTAGTTAGAGACATTTTAGAAATAACTAGTGTTCCGGGTTTGGATACAGATCCGTTAGATCCGTTGAATATTGTTCCACCTGCTCCTAGTAATGGAGTAAAAATTTATATTAATAATGAAAGTACAGGCGGCACAGGTATATTTTTCGCTAATGCACAAGATAGAAGAGATGAAATTATAAGTAATAATAGATCATTAGTTTATGGAATGATTTTTTAAGGATTAGTTAATGGCAATTGAGAATATAAGTTTTAGTGGTTTAGATGGTAGTTTGAATCCAATAGTTGATACTTTACTTCAGGTTCCTACTAGCTCAAATTATGCTGTAACTACAGTAATCGTATGTAATACGTATACTCCTGATCCTGCTGATCCTAATTTAGGAGAAGCAAGTTTTGACTTACATTTAATACCTGCAAGCGAAGTTATTAGTGCAGGAACTGTTGCAGGTGCAACAGCTGATAATAATCGAATCATTAGAGAACTAACACTAAAAGCAGGCGAAAGCTATAGTTTTGATAGTGAAAAAGTAATTTTAGAAGAAGGTGACGCTGTTGCTGTTGCAGGTGATTCTGCATTTCTTTCTGCAACAGTTAGTTATTTGGAGATATAAATGGCAATAGTAAATTCACTACTAAGTAATGTTGACACAAATGTACTAACTGTTCCTGCAGGAAAAAGATTTGCAATCACAAATATATTTGTGTGTAATAATGAATCAATTAATGCAGGTCATGAAGAACACGGTGCTACTAATTTTGACATGCACATTGTTAAATCAGGTGATCCTAAAAGTGATCGTAATATGGTAATTAGAACTTTGCCTATGCCTGCTAGTGAAACATTTAGTTTTGATAGTGAAAGAATAATTTTAGAACAAGGCGACTCAGTTATTTTTCAGTGTGACTCACCGACAGTTTTGAGTGCAACTATAAGCTATATGGAAGTATAACATGAGATATATTAAAAAACAATCAACAAGTAAAAGCAATTTAGCAGGCGCCGGCGTTCATTATACTTCAACTGGAGAAGTAGTACTCGACTCAACAAATGTTGTACTAGTTCCAAAAGGTGATACAAGCGAACGTCCTTTTTATTTTGTTGAAGGACATTTAAGATATAATACTGATACTGAAGAGTTCGAAGTGTTTCAAAACGGTGCATGGAGAAATTTAAGATTTAAAGAACCAAATCGAAATCCTGGTATTGTAAGACAAACTTTTGCAGGTGCTGACGGATCTATAAAAGATTTTGGACCATTAAACAGTGGCGATCCAGATTATCCAATTCCTGCTGCCGCACAAAATATTTTAGTATTTGTTGAAAACGTATATCAAATTCCAAACACAAACTATGAACTTGTACAACTACAAAACGGATGGTATTTAAGATTTGGTACTCCGGTGCCATTTGGAAAAGATGTAACTGTAATTCATAACTTTGACAAATAAATACATTGTCAAAGGAGATATGAGTGGCACAAGTAGGTAGAATATCCGGGGCAATTCTAAAAGACAATCTATTAAGACAAGGTATTGATCTTGCCTTTGAAAATGATTTAGTCTATCTTAAAGTTGCAAGTAATACAGGAATTGGTATTAAAAATAATGCACCTAACAGTGAATTAGATGTATCAGGAACCACAGCAACTACTAATTTAGAATCAACAGTTTTAACTGTATCTCCTAATATTGAAATTACTAACAATAATATAACTGCATTTCAGGGAAATATATATTTCAATGCGGCTGACAAAATACAAACAGAAGCAGTTGAAACAGCAAATATTAACATTAACAATAATGTAATTTCAACTAAAAATAATGAAAATTTAGAGTTAAGACCTAATCAGTCTCCTACCTTTCCTTCATATGCTATTAGTGATATAACAGTAGGACAAGTAAAAGTTAATTTAGGAACTGATACTAACCCAGGAACATATGTTAGCGGCGGTACAATTAATTTTAATGGAAGTACTGCAAATATATTTGACATAGTTTATGATTCTTTTAATAATGATTTAATTATTACACTATCTAACAGTTTTTCTGGAACTGAACCTGTTATAGGTGATACTATAATTATAGAAAATGTTACATTAAACAACGGCTCTACAGATTTTCTTTGGTACTTACCAACAGTGTTTGGAAATGTTGCAGTTGAAAGTAATTGGTATAGTTATGGCAATATACATTCAACAGGAGATATAACATTTGGTGGAAACATGGTCCTCGGCGACGATGACACTGACAGCGTCGACTTTGAAGCAGATGTTGCCAGCGACATTATTCCTGATGCAACAGACACATATGATTTAGGATCGTCGTCTAAAAGATGGGCAAGTCTGCATACTGATCTTGTTAATGGCCGATTAACTGAAGTTGACAGCATAAATGTTAACGGAACATTATCTGTAAAAAGACAAGGAAACATATTTTATGTTTCTATAAATGGCGATGATACTAACGTGGGCGATCATCAACACGGTGCATTTCGTACGATAGAACATGCACTATCAATAGTTGATGCTAGTAGCGGCGGTCCTGTTACGATACATATATTTCCAGGAGAATATGAAGAAGCCTTTCCTTTAGTTGTTCCTGAAAATGTTACTATAAGTGGCGAAGACTTAAGAAACGTTATAGTTAAACCAACAAATGCAACTAATACTAACAATGCATTTGAATTAACACATAACACTACTATAGAAAATATAACTATTAAAGATTTTTATGCACCAGGATATGCATTTGTATTTCAAAACGGAACAGTTATATCAGAAAGATCTCCATACATTAGAAATGTAACTGTAATTACACAAGGTAGTTTTACATACGAAAATGTAACAGATATTTATGATGCTGGAGATGCCGCAGGCGGCGTAATTACAGATACTTTTGACGGCGGAAGTGCTAGTACAGAAGTTACTAATCCGACAGATATATTAGATGGTCTCTTAGGAACTACTGGCACAGTTCCAGGCGGCGGCGCATATATTGACGGCGGCGTATTAGATAGTGCTACACTAGAAGGTAGTATGTTATTCCATAGCTGTACATTTATCACACCTGGTGTTGATTGTATTACAATGACCAACGGTGTTAGAGTTGAATGGTTAAACTGTTTTACATATTTTGCATCAGTAGGACTACAAGCAGAACAAGGCATTTCTGGTTTAGGAGGTAACGGTGTTCGCTACGGTGCAGAATTAAGAAGTATTAATAGTGCAAACATATATGGCAATTACGGTGCAATTGCTAACGGCGCAGATACATTAATGTATCTAATAACACATAATTTTGCTTATATTGGATCAGGTACTGATGTAAACAACGATCCGAGTTTAGCACTACAAGATCAAGAAACAGTAGAATTAAACAACGGAAAAATATATTATGTAACAACGGATCATGAAGGCGCATTTCGTGTAGGAGATTCGTTTTTTATTAACTTTGAAGACGGAACAACTAGTTTTAATATTGGTGAAGTAAGTTTACAAGATGTTAGTGCAATTTTCATTAGTACCAATGAAAGTGTAACTTATATTGATGGAGAACAACTATCTACAGGGAATCTTATATTCAGTGGTAATACTATACAATCAGTATCAGGAGATTTAATTTGGTCTCCTAACAATACACAATTTTTAATTTCAACTAATGCAAGTTTTATAATTCCTAGGGGAACAACAGCTGAACGCAGTGGTAGAGAAGCCGACTTAAGATATAATACAAACTTTAATTCATATGAAGGATATGGACAATCAGACGTTTCGTTTAATGGAGTTTATAGCCAAGATAGACAAACTAATATTTCTGCAGACACATTAATTGATAATAATTTAGTTTTTAACGTAAACGGTTTAGAACAAGGAAGACTCATTCCAGGAGCGTTAGAATTTAATAATATACAAATAGACGATATTAATATAAACGGAAATATACTACAAACTACAACAACAGATACAGACTTATTAATGACAAACACATCAACAGAAGTAGTTAATATTGATAGTTTATCATTGTTTGATAGTGTTATTGAAACAAACGGAATATTAAGTATTAGTCATACTGGCCAAGGATATTTAAAATTTGATAGTACCGGTGGCGTTGTAATACCTACAGGTGATACTGCAAATAGAGCACAAAATCCCGAAGTTGGCCAAGTGCGATTCAATAGTGACATCGGAACATTAGAAATTTGGAGTGGCACTCAGTGGGTCAATGTTGTTGAAGATAGCGAAGGCGCATCTCAAGAAGACATGGAAGAATTTCTTAATTTATATGTCCTTGTACTAGGATAATTCCACAAATACGATAAATAATATTAATGCAGAAATAGACCAAAAATCTGCAGGGTCAAACTGTGGGCACCAGCAAAGAGCGAAAGCTGAAAATTTGGTGAGAGGGACAGGATCCCCGTGTTGAGGAGAAGAGATGGCTGTTGGTCGCATTAGTGGTCCGCTCTTGAAATCTAATTTGCTTCGTAATGGAGTAAATTTAGCATTCGAGAACGACCTTATATATTTAGAACTATCAGATGCAAATGCCGCGAATCACAGAGTTGGTATAAAAACATCAACGCCTCAATACGAGCTAGATGTAAACGGAACAACTAGAAGTACTAACCTTACAGTAAACAATACTGCAAATATTGCAGATATTACCATTAATGGTAATACAATTTCTACAAATCAAGCAACGTTACAACTAGGTACAAATGATACAGTTGTTTATCAAAACAAATTAAATGTTGACGACATTGATATTGAAAATAATGTTATCAGCACTAACAATTCAAATTTAAATTTAGAATTAAGACCTAACGGAACAGGTCAAGTTGAAATATTTGGTAATACTACCGTTAACGGCAATATTACTGCAACAGGATCTATAACTGCTAACGGAAACATTACACTAGGTGATGCAGACACCGATGACATTACATTTAATGCCGAAATAATATCTGATATTATCCCCGATACAACAGATACATATAATTTAGGTAGCGATCCAAACGCAGGCGGCAAGCGTTGGCAAGATGTTTGGGTTTCTGACTTATATGCAACAACTGTTTCTACTGACAATCTTATTGCAGACGGCGTTGATTTAGCTCTACGTCAAGGAAACATTTATTATGTTGCAGAAAATGGCGACGATACACAATCAGGCGATCATCCTAACGATCCTTTTGCAACACTAGCACAAGCATTGAGTGCAGCAGCAATAGATATCGGAAATGGAGACTTTGCGCCTACTATTCACATTTATCCAGGAAACTACGAAGAAGTATTTCCATTAACTGTTCCTGCAGGGGTAACTATTCGAGGACATAGTTTAAGAAGTGTTAACATATTACCTACACTTGCAACACAAAGTAACGATGCATTTTTATTAAATGGCGAAGTTACTATTGAAGATTTAACAATTAAAAACTTTTATTATGACAGTATAAACGACACAGGTTATGCATTTAAATTTGCACCAGGATTTACTGTAACATCAAGATCTCCTTACATTAGAAATGTAACGGTTATAACACAAGGTTCAGTTACAAGCGGAGCAGATCCTAGAGGATTTAATCAAGGCGATGCAGGTAAAGGTGCTTATGTAGATGGTAGTGTTGCAACAGCATCTTCGAGAGAAGCAAGTGTACTATTCCATGCAGTAACATTCATTTGTCCTGGAGTTGATGCTATTACTCTTACAAATGGTGTTAGAATAGAATGGCTTAACAGTTTTACGTATTTTGCTAATAGATCAATATATGCATTTGATGGTGTTAATGGTTTAAATAACGATGGCAAAACTTATATTAAGTTAGGCGGAATTAGCGGAACTTTTGCACAAGGCGACACAGTAACTTTTGATGTCGAAGATAGTACAGATGTTAGTGTAACTATTGATAGTGTTGACGGAGATGTTATAGTTGTTGATGGCAAAGTTACTAGTTTGTTAGGTTTTGATGATACTCCGACAAGTATTAGTAACGGAACAGGTGCAACTGCTACTAATATTCTAAACGTTGATTTAAAAGATTTTGGAGCAGAAGTTAGATTAATTGGTTCTGCATCAGTGTACGGAAATTATGGATTGTGGGGCGATGGCCCGGGTGTTATTATGTATGCCATTGGTCATAATATGGCATATGTTGGTAATGGCAAAGAGACTACTAACGATCCTAACACTGTTGTTCAAGGAAACGAAGTTACTGAACTAAACAATGCAAAAGTTAGATATAACACTATAGATCACAAAGGAGACTTTAGAGTTGGTGATTTATTTCATGTTGATCAGCAAACAGGCGCAGTAACATTTAGTCAAAGTGATGTTAACATTGCAACTACTAATGGTGTTTCAATTACAACTAACGGAAGTACTACAACAATAACCGGTGAAAGAATTGACACAGGCAATTTGCGTATTAGTGGAAATACTATTGAAAGTTTAAGCGGAGAAATAAATTTAGAAGCAGCAAGTGGAGTTGTTAATGTAGACTCTACAGGAGCATTGAATCTTCCAAAAGGAACAACAGCAGACAGACCTGTAACTCCGCAGACAGGAATGATACGCTATAACACAGATACTAATTTATTTGAAGGATATGACGGAAACTGGATTGCATTAAACGGTGTTTATGATTTAGATTATAATACATATATAACAGCAGAATTAACACCGGGAGCTAACGACGACACTATTAGATTTTATTCAAATAATAGTCTTGTAGCTGATCTTGATAGTACTAGATTACGTATAGATAATTTACAAGTCGATGATATAAACATTAATGGAAACACTATACAAACAACAACAGCAAATACAGATTTAATTCTTGACGCTAACGGAACTGGTAGTGTTGTTATTGACGAACTAGCTTTTAAAGACAATACTATAATAAATAGAACAGTAGACGGAATAACTTATTTAAGAAATACAGGATCCGGATATGTTAAATTAGAAGGAACAGACGGAGTTGTTGTTCCAGCAGGTGTAGATGCCGAACGTCCTGGTTTTGGATATAGAGAAACAGGCATGATACGCTGGAACACACAGCAAAATTTCTTAGAAGTGTTTGACGGCACAACTTGGGGATCAGTAGCAGGACAAGCAGCAGGTATTTCAGTGTCGAGAGCAGAAGAGCTTGCATTAGAATATGTATTAGTTTTAGGATAACGATATGGCAACACTATTTAGAAATAAAGCTATTAAAGATGTAGGACTTGTACCTATAGAAGTAATAGAAAACAATGCAGCAACACAATCAACAGTAATTGGCGCTGCACTAACTAATTTAACAGAAGATGTAATTTATGCAAGTGTACTAGTACAAGACGATACAAGTATCACAGCATACTATCTTAAAGATGTTATGATTCCGCCTAATACAACATTAAAAGCTATTAATGGCGGTGAAAAATTAATTGTTGCACCGTCTTGTAGTTTATATGTAAAGGCAGATGTAGATGATAGTTTAGACGCTGTGTTTAGTTATGTTGACATTGTATAAGGAATAAATTATGAGCAATTATTATGTAGGAACAACACCAGATCAAATAATGCAAGATCTAACAGCAAAGTATTTTTACGGATTACGTAGAACTGATAATGGCGAGTTATTTGTTGGCAAAGTTAACCAACTAAGCAAAGATGACGGTGTGACTGTTAACAAACCAGGACTTGCAGCAGATAACTTTCCTAACTTTGAAGAAGGACAAGACTTCTTTGAAGGTCGAGATGTTAAACATAACACTGTTTATAAAAATTTAAATTACGAACAGTATCGCTGGGATGACAGAAACATTTATTATTATGTTGACGACGAAGGACAGTTAGTTGCTAGAGTGAACCAAAAATATGTCTACGATGAAAACTCATCTAGTACGGGTCTATAAATACGTGTAAGAAATAGGAATTAAAATGGCAGATTTTAATATTGATAGAATTAAATTTAGATGGAAAGGTACATGGGCTCCATCTACTAGTTATATTGTAGACGATGTAGTTATTTACAATGGTCGAGCATATGTAGCTCTTGTAGTACACACTTCCGACACAAACTTCTATACACATGAAACAAAATGGGAACAAATGTTCGACGGTTATGAATGGAAAGGCGATTGGAATACAAATACATTTTATAGCTTAGGTAACATTGTAAAATACAACGGATATGTTTATAGATGTACTACAAAACATACTAGTAGTGTTTTAACATCGTTAGGTCTGCCAGCTGACATTAATAATTGGACACTAATAGCAACAACGTATAATTGGACTAGCGTTTGGACTACATCAACATATTATAATTTAGGAGATGTAGTAAAATATAACGGCAATGTTTATATTTGTAATACAAAACACCTAAGTAATAGTTCCGCTACTAACGGATTAGAAGCCGACGAAACAAAATGGGATACTGTAGTTTCTAGTGATAATTGGCGAGCTGATTGGACTATTTCTACAAGATATATTGTTGGTGATATTGTACGTTACGGTGGCATTATTTATAGATGTACAGAAGGCCATCCGTCAGCTGGTACAATTGATGCTGGATTAGAATTAGATTCCGATAAATGGGAAATTGTAAATTCTGGAATTGAATTCAAATTTAATTGGGCGCAAGGTCAAAAATATAAAATAGGCGATGTAGTAGATTATGGATCAAGTTTATACATTGCACTAACTAACCATATATCGAGCGACTCTTTTGCTACTGACGAAAGTGAAGGTGACTGGAATATTTGGCTTCCTGGATTGGGTTTTGAACAAGTTTGGTCAAGCCTTGTAGATTATACTAGAGGAGATCTAGTACTGTACGGTGGCTACACTTATGTAGCACTAGCTAATAATACTAATTCAGAACCGAGTTCAGACGGATTAATACAAAATACAGGAAACTGGGAACTAGTAACTTCAGGATTTAAACACAGAGGAACATGGGCTACAGATGTTTCTTATCTTACTGGAGATCTTGTAAGACACGGCGGAAACTTATATGTTTCTATACTAGACAGTTCAGCAACTAATCCCAACGGAAGTCCAACATACTGGACTGAAGTTGTAACAGGAAAAAATTATGTTGGTGAATGGACTATAGTTGATAATCCAACATATTATATTGGTGATATAGTTATTGATTTAGGAACATCATACGTTTGTATTGATTCTCATAGTGCAAACACAGCAGACTCAAGACCGAGTGTAGATGTTGCAGGCGCAGCAGCATATTGGGAAGTTTTAGTACAAGGTTCTACAACTAACGTACTGTCTAATGTTGGCGATATGTTAGATTGGGAAAGTGGCAAAAACGCAGTTAGCATTGGTCTTCCTGGAGAAAGTTTAAAGACAGATGGTGCTGTTCCGCAGTGGGGAAGTTTTGGCCAAATCCCTAAAGTATACTTTGTGTCAGTACAAGGAACTGACGCTGATGGATTTGGATTTACAGAAAATGCTCCATTTAGAACGGTTAAACATGCTTGCGATTACATATCGCTTGATACAGCAGCTCGTGCTCCTGCAACAATATATGTTAAAACTGGATTTTATGAAGAAATTTTACCTATACTAGTACCAGCAAATGTTGCTGTTGTTGGCGACGAACTACGTAGTACAGTAATTAGTGCAGCATCTGGATATGAAACTAATGACATGTTCTATGTATTAAATGGTAGTGGGATCCGCAATTTAACACTTCAAGGATTAAACGGAGTGTTAGGCTCTCCAAACGAATATTTAACTAGTAGACCATCAGCTGGAGCATATGTTTCTTTGGCTCCCGGAACTGGCAGCGATGATGAATCAGTTTGGATTACAACTAAATCACCGTATGTACAAAATGTAACAACATTTGGTACGGCTTGTATAGGAATGAAGATTGACGGCAGTTTACACGGAGGCGGAAACAAGTCAATTGTAGCTAACGACTTTACACAAGTATTAGACGATGGTATTGGTGTTTGGGCTAATACAGACGGACTATCAGAACTTGTGTCAGTGTTTACATACTTTTGCCATATAGGATATTTGTGTACAGACGGCGGTAAATTACGTGCTACCAACGGAAATAACTCTTACGGAACCTACGGTTCAGTAGCAGAAGGTTCTCAACAAAATGAAGAAATTATTACAGCTGAAGTTAATAATAGAAACAACGAAGCACAAGTAGGAATAGTCCACAACGACGGTACTGAAATAATTGCAGTAGGATATAGTCACAACGGTCAAAATTATACTTCAGCAACTATGACATTTATTGGCTCAGGTATTGATGTTGCTACTACAATGAACTTTGTTAACGGCGGTGTTAGTAATGTAAGAATTGCTGCTAAAGGAGATTCAACCCTTCCGGGAGGAATCAACTATACAAAGTCAACAGGATCTGCCCAAAGTGGAGACACTACATCTATAGTAATTGACGGCGGCGATTTAGAAGATGACAATACTGTTTATGAAGGACTAAGAATTTTTATTACTGGAGGCGCTGGAGTAGGACAATATGCTAAAATTGATACTTATAATATTGTTACTAAAGAAGCAACTGTTGTTAAAGAAAGTGACGGAACTCCGGGTTGGGAAAATATAGATCCGGGTAGATCAATTGCGTCTACACTAAATTTAACAACTACTTATTCAATTGAACCATTAATAGAATGGGGCGAAGTCGGCGGCGCCACAAAAGGATGGGCAAGAGCAAATGTTATTAACAGTAGAATTGCTGATATATGGATTTATGATCCAGGTAGCAATTATAGTGTACCTCCGACATTTACTATTATTGATAACCAAAATACAGTTGATGCTTCTTTAGAAGTATCAATTGCTGACGGAGTACTTGCACAGCCAACGTTTACTAATAGAGGTACTGGTTGGGTAAGATCTTCCGCAACTGTATCTGGAGACGGTTTTGCTGAAGAAAATCAAATTGGATCAACTATAAGAGTTAAAAACTTATCAAGACTACCAGGTCCTGGAGATAACGTAAGTTTTGATACTATTACTGATCAAATATACAGACTAGTAAAAGTTGAAAACGTTTCTGGAACAGAACCTTATCTTGAAGCTGACATTAAAGTGTATCCTACTATAGAAGCTGAAGAATCTCCATCAGAAGCAGAAAATGTAATTATCACACAATTTTATAGTCAGGTTAGATTAACAGGACACGACTTCTTAGACATCGGTACTGGTAATGTAAACAGTACTAAATATCCTAATCTTTACCTTGATGGTATAGATAGCGATAAC
>Ga0181590_10003785_pt1 | contig 12635 bp, 12 predicted proteins | sample 071ome_34_FD_132446 | JGI IMG/M metagenome (GOLD analysis project Ga0181590, IMG submission 132446) | Coastal salt marsh microbial communities from the Groves Creek Marsh, Skidaway Island, Georgia - 071411BT metaG (megahit assembly) | ecosystem: Environmental > Aquatic > Marine > Intertidal... | reverse complement strand
TGTGCTCATTATGCGATTTGCTGATATTCAGATGACCTTTCCTTCAATTTTGGTGGCTATGCTGATTTATGGTGTTGCAAAAGGGGTTCTGCCTCCTGATTTGCGATATGAAATGTCCATTACAGTATTGATTATTTCCATCGGTTTATCTGAATGGGTTCCTTTTGCTCGCACGGTTCGTGGATCAACACTTGTTGAAAAAGAAAAAGAATACATCATTGCGGCCAAAATGATTGGCCTCAATAAATGGCAGATCATGATCCGTCACATCCTGCCAAATGTGCTGAGTCCAGTTTTAGTGATTGCAACAATCACCTTTGCCCTTGCCATAATCGCAGAAGCCACATTGTCGTTTTTAGGGGTTGGTGTGCCAACAACAAAACCAAGTCTTGGGACATTAATTCGCATTGGGCAGGATTTTCTCTTTTCAGGAGAATGGTGGATATTGCTTTTTCCAGCCATCACCCTTTTGGCTCTTGCATTATCGATTAATCTGTTTGGGGATTGGTTGCGTGACACACTCAATCCGAAATTAAAATAAGTAAAGTTGAACTGATGACTAACCCACTTCTTGAAATTGATCAGTTAAGTGTGTCGTTACAAAAACGAAAACAGACGCTAAAGGCAGTCGATAATCTATCGCTTAAAATATATTCTGGAGAAATCTTGGGATTAGTAGGCGAGTCTGGTGCTGGAAAGTCAATGACGGGATCAGCTATTTTAGGTTTGATTGATCCACCTCTGTTTATTTCATCAGGTAAAATTATTTTTGAAGGTGAGCGTATTGATCAAAACACCAAGAATATACGCGGGTCAAAAATATCAATGATCTTTCAGGATCCACTTGTAAGCCTTAACCCTTTAAGAAGAATTGGTGATCAATTAGTCGAAACAATAATAACCCATTTTGATGTTTCAAAAACTCAGGCCTTTGAGCGTGCCAAATCTCTTTTAGAAGAAGTTGGGATTGACCCAAGCCGTATCAATGCATATCCGCATACCTTTTCTGGCGGAATGCGTCAGCGAGTTGTTATTGCCTTAGCTCTTGCTCCAGAACCTGCTTTGATCATTGCCGATGAGCCAACCACCGCATTAGATGTTTCGGTGCAAGCGCAAATCTTGGACCTTTTAAAGAAACTAGCAAAAGAACGGGGAACAGCAATTATTTTGATTACCCATGATATGGGAGTTATTGCTGAAACTACGGATCGTGTTGCTGTTCTTTATTCGGGGCGGCTTGCTGAAATTGGGAAGACGGTGGATGTCCTTAAAGACCCCAAGCATCCTTACACAAAAGGCCTTGTGGCATCTACTCCTCGAATAGATGCTAATTCATTGCTAGAAAAACTGTTTCAGATACCTGGAGCTATGCCTGACTTGGATAATATCCCTGAAGGCTGCCCATTTCATCCACGGTGTGATTTCGCCGATGCTCAATGCAGGAAAGAACAACCACCATTATTCCAAAACCGTTCAGCCTGCTGGTTATCAAAGGATTGAGAAAATCACCATGAGTTATGTCATAGCCAATCAATTAACACGCCATTATGATTTATCTGACCCATGGATTATCCGCCAGATCAACAGGCGACCTAAAAACATACTCACCGCGGTCAATCATGTTAGCTTTTCTATTGAAAAGGGTGAGGCCTATGCCCTTGTAGGTGAAAGTGGGTCTGGCAAATCCACCATTGCTAAAATGGTTTCTGGATTACTTAAACCATCCGCCGGTTCAATTCACATTGATGGGCATGATCTGAACGGTCCTATTCTTGATGGCAAGGCAACTCATAACATGCGTCAACGCATTCAGATGGTTTTCCAATCGCCATATGCCAGCCTTAACCCAAGATGGAAGATTGGCAATATTATTCTTGAGCCAATTAAATCATTCCGGCTGATTGCTGATGAAAAGCAACAACATAAGCGTGTTGCGGAATTGCTTGATCAAGTTGGTTTATCTGAACGGGATGTCAGTAAATACCCTCATGAGTTTTCTGGTGGCCAACGTCAGCGCATATCTATTGCTCGAGCTCTGGCCTCTCAGCCTGAAATCATTATTTGTGATGAGCCGACCTCAGCGCTTGATGTTTCTGTGCAAGCGCAAGTGTTAAATTTGTTAAAAGATCTGCAAAAAGAGTTTTCACTTACTTACCTGTTTATTTCTCATGATCTGGCCGTTATTTCAACAATGGCAAATAAAATTGGCGTTTTAAAAGATGGTAAATTGGTAGAAGAAGCTGATTCAGCTGAACTATTTGCTAATCCTAAGCATGAATATACAAAAATGCTGTTGTCAGCGGCACCAAATATAGGGGTGTATGTTCATTCAGAGCGTAAATCTTAAAATCAAGGCGCAAGTAACGGCGGTTGCACCCCCCCCCCGCACAAGCAAATGCAGCTTAAATTTCTACTGAAATCAGCTACCAGGATTTTACGCAATAGGCTTACATTTAGAAATGCTAAGTATTCCCTCCTGCCATTCATCGACATAAAAGGAATATGAGAAACTAGCTGGGATTTTGCTTTCTGAAATGTCAATAAGTTAACAGAAATTGTTCCAAAACTCTGATACCGATTACAACTATTGTGCTTAAAAATCATTAGACACCAAAGATTATTCTTTAGGTTATCATATAGGGTCATATTTATCCCTAAAAGCTATTCCCCACAGACTTTTTTACAACCTCGCCATCCTTTTGACCATATCGCCAAGGCAATAGGAAAGCGCCTTTGTAACCGCCCTAATAGGGTATCTAGAATGTATTTACCCAAGAACAATTTTTGGGAAATAGAACGAAACCGTCCAATTTGGCATGTCCACAATCTCACTGATGCGCAGATCCCCACAAACCGAGCACAGCATATAAGCATCCAAAGCGGACATTCCGGTTTCTTTTGCCACTTGATCAACCATGCCAGAAACGGCATCGCGAGCAGCTTGAAACAAATCTTCACCAATTCCGGTAGTGGCCCGATACCCGTTGCTATCAAAATGGCGCGTCACAGGGCCTTGGGTTTCAAAGCGTGGAAATGGGAATTGCGCATCCTTGACCAGATCAACCTTAATAGCCACATCCATAGGGCTTTCAATCGCTGTGCCGCAAATCTCACCATCGCCTTGGGCGGCATGGGTATCACCTAAAGACAACAAGCCGCCAGACACTTCGACGGGAAGATAAAGTGTGGTACCAACGGCGTTATCACGAATATCTAAATTACCGCCAACCCGTCTTGGGGGCACTACCGAATGTAACCCAGACTCTGCCAGCGCCAGGCCAATCGTACCCACAAAGGGTTTAAGAGGAACTTTCCCCCCAGGGCCATAAAGCGCAGGTTCCATTGAAACTTTGTCATATTTCCAAATATGCAGGGCGGCGTCTTGAAACTGATCACTCAATAAACCAAAGCCAGGGATATTTGCCGTCCAACCCCATCCAGAAGGCTTGAAATCAAGAAAGGTAATGGCAACCGCGTCACCGGGTTCTGCGCCCTCAACAAAGATCGGACCTGTTACTGGATTGACCTTATCAAAGGAAAGATTGCCCAAATCGGTCAAAGTCGAATCTGGCCCTAATTGCCCACCCGAAGCATCAATGGTTTGGACTTCTATGGTTTGTCCCGGAGAAACTGACAGCACAGGATCAATGGACCTATCCCATCCAAAATGATGGTGATGTTGATGAATGGTATGGTTACAAGCCATTTTCTCTCTCCTATTCTTTTAAAATGAAATCTTCGATTTCCCGGTCACCCATGATGCCACCGGGACGCAAGGCCATGATCAGAACAATTACTGACCCTAACACAACCCCAGATAATCCCAACACTTCTGGAAATTTTAACCCCAGAATATGTGGTCCAGTTTCAAGCCAGCGTACCCATTCAAGCCCAAAGGAAATTAGGAATGTGCCAAGAACAGCCCCAGTCACAGTGCGCATTCCCCCCAAGATAAGCATCGCAAGGGTCAGAAAAACATGATTAAAGTAAAATGGCCGTGCGCTGATTGTGCCCAGATAATAGGAATAAGCAATACCAGCCACAGCGAGAAGGACACAAGACAAAACCCAAGCTAATAGCCTAAGGCGATGAACATTGACGCCCATTGCTGCTGCGCTGATCTCATCATCTGCAGAAGCCCTAAGGGCAATTCCCCAACGGCTTTCCTTAAAGCCGCGCACAACATAGACCATGATCACCGCGATAATGACAGCAGAGGTGAGGGTAAAGACTTGGGGGATTCCAAAAAAAGCCTGATTGCCTTTGAAAATATCCGTGCGATACAAAAAGAGAGAATGGACAATTACCAGCACCGCCAGTGAAACAATAGTTGCCCCAATGCCAGAAAGACGAGCCAGAATAAGGCCAATCAGTAAAGCAATCACAGCGGTTATAACGATGGCAATCACAGCAGAGGTGACCGGATCAAGAGCAAAGGCATTAAGCCCCCATGGCGCACTGGGCAGTGATATTTTTTTCATCGCCACTGGGGTCACACAAATCGCCGCCGCATAAGCCCCGATGCCCATAAACGCCGAATGGCTAAGATTAGTAATGCGCGCATTACCCATAAACACTTGAAGCGCTAAAACAACCATTAGGCTGACATACGACCCATAAACAATGCGAAGTTGATATTTTGATCCAAAATAAGAGGCAATGATGCCAACCATAATAAGAACAAAAGCAAGAAGACTAGCACCAACCAAGCCGCGTTTCTGACTGCGTGAGAGGGTCATTGCTTATCCCCTTTTTCGCGCGGCGGCGTTAAAATCCCATCAGGTCGCCAGATCAGCAATAAGGCAATGCTGCCAAAGACAAAGGCCTCTGTCATGCCGCCCAAAGACTGCGGCAAGAGAACAAGCATCGCGACCTCAATAGCGCCAAGCAGAAAGCCGCCAATGACCGCACCTGGCAAACTGCCAAAGCCGCCAACAACACAGGCAACAAAGGCCATAAGCACAGGATCAAATCCAAGATGGGGATCAACTGAACCGCGCCTTGCCATAATAAAAACGCAAGCAATGCCAGCAAGAACTCCTGAAATCAGAAAGGCTGCTGCGAAGACGCGATTTGCCTTGATGCCCGTCAGTCTCACCATTTCAAAATCAAGAGCAGCGGCGCGCATAGAAAGGCCAAGCACCGTCCGTTTGAGAAACAGCATCATCACCACAATGACGATAATGGTGGTTAAAGTTTCAAACAATTGCAGCGACGAGATGCGAAGTCCTGCAAAAGGAATTGGCCATTCTAAAAAATAAAGTGATGTTACCGCAATGGGACGCGGAGAAACCAAAAGCAGAAAAAGATTCTGCAACACAATGGAAACCCCAAACGCCGTTAACAGGCCTGTTGTTGGATCCGCATAACGTACCGGCCGAAATGCCACCCTTTCTAAGGTAACAGCACCAATTGAAGCAGCAAAAATAGCTGCCCCAACCACAATGAGTGGGTTGTTAAGCGAAAGCGCCGCCATGGCCACCATGGTATAGCCGCCAACGGCAATGATTTCCCCATGCGCAAAGTTTACCAAACCCATAATGGAAAACACAATCGCAAGGCCAAGGGCAAGCAACGCGTATTCGGCGCCAAAGGAAAGAGCATTCATAATTTGCTGCGCTACGAATTCCATATCAGGCAAGCCCCGTCAATTCTGCCATTAAGGCATCATTGCTTCCAAAGGTTTCGGCGGTGCCATCGGCAACAATTTGACCATTATTTAACAGATACGCATGATCAGAAAGCCGCAAGGCCAGAGTGGCGTTTTGTTCAACAAGAAGAATGGTCATCTGTTTTTCTTTCAGACGCTCAATCATCGTAAAAATCTGTGTCACAATTTTAGGAGCAAGCCCAAGACTAGGCTCATCTAAGAGAAGAATTCTAGGCTCCGACATCAAAGCGCGAGCAATAGCAAGCATTTGCTGCTCACCCCCTGATAAGGTTCCTGCCAGCTGGTCGCGCCGCTCACCTAATATCGGAAAGGTCTCAAACCATTCCGCAATAAGGCTGTCAACGTTGGCGGCGTTATAAGCACCGCCAAGCCGTAGGTTTTCTTTTACGCTCAAATTTGCAAAAACCCGTCGTCCTTCTGGGGATACGGCAATACCTTTGCGTATCCGCGTTTCCACAGGCAGGGCGGAAATATCCTCATCAGCAAACATGATGCTTCCAGTAGATTTGGCAACGCCAGTAATCGCAGAAATGGTTGAGGTTTTTCCAGCGCCATTTGGGCCAAGCAAGGAAACGCAAGTGCCTTCCTTTACGGTAAAGGAAATACCGTGCACGGCCTCAATTGGCCCATGGAACACATTTAAATTTTGAACAACAAGCATGAACAGAGTCCAAGTTTCGTCGGTCTAGGAAGCGGAGCTTTTCGAAAAAAGCTCCGCGTGATTGGGTCAATTAGTTCCAATCTGTTGGTGTGTTGTTTGGAATTTCATTTGAAATCAGAACGCGCTTTCCATTTTTAAATCCAATGACAGGAATGGTCCGCTGAGCAAAAGTTCTGGTTTCCTTAAAGGAAATGCTGTCAACCGTCAGAACAGGGATGCTGTCCGCATTTCTGATGGTATCAGCAATGGTTGACGGATCGGTGCTGCCTGATTGTTCAACGGCCCATGCAACGGCCATAACTGTATCTGCACCCGTTGCTGGGAACAGGCCAGGAACATCAATGCCAATAGCTTGGCAATCTGCCATAAACTTAACCACTGCACTTTCTGCGTGGCTTGGGGCAAGTGTGCCAAAGAACACTTTATCAAGGATTGAGGCATCATCAGAACCAATCTCATCAAGCGAAGGATCATCAAAGCCGTCAGAGCCGATGACATAGGCATCAATACCGGCGCTCTTTAGCTGACGGATTAGCACAGCGATATCAGGCATGATTGATGAGATATAGACCGCGTCAATCTGTTCGCCCAGCGCCTTCATTTCCGCAATTTGTGGTGACCAATCTGATGTGCCAAATGAGAAGTTCATTTTTGACAATACTTTGCCGCCACCAGCTTCGATCACTTCACCAAACCATAATGGTGTACGCGCAGACCATGACCCGCCTTCATCTGAAGTCATCAAGACCACATTTTTAACGCCCAGGCTTAACGCATGGTTAGCTGCTGCGGTAGCGGTGAATGGGTCTGGGGACACGCCAGTAAAGAAGTTATCAACTATGCCTGCGTGCATTTCAACTTGGGTAGACTGTGGCTGGAAGATGGATACGCCATAGCTGTTGGCAACCTGTGCAACGGGGATCATGGTATCCGAAAACGGTATGGTGCCCAGCATGACTGCGCCTTCATCAAGAAACTTTTGGGCAAGGCTGATAGCCGTTTGCGTGTCTGCACCAGAATCTTGCGTCAGCACTTCAATCATTTTGCCGTCAACGCCACCATTGTCGTTGATCATTTTTGCCATACAGCGTGCCCCTTGCCATTCAGCATAAGGCGCATAATCACCGGTCATTGGAACACCCAAGCCGATTTTGATCGTGTCATTTGCCAAGGCAGGTCCAGCCATAGCTAGACATGATAAGGCGATTAGTGTCTTTTTCATTTACTCACTCCCTCATGGTTTAAACGTTACTTAAGCGGCATGTTCATAATCTTCCCCTAAATAGGCGTCAATTACTTGCCTGTTTTCCGAGACCTCTTTGGGGGTGCCATTTGCTATAACTGCCCCTAGGTTCAGAACTGTGATGCGCTCACTAAGCGCCATAATAAATTTAAGGTCATGATCAATAACAAGAATAGCGCAATCGCTTTGTGATCTGACCCAGCCAAGTGCTTCTCTCAGATCATCGGTTTCTTGTTCATTCATGCCTGCAGCAGGTTCATCCAGCATCAATAAGTGAGGCTTAAGCGCAAGCGCACGAACAATTTCTAATCTTCGCAATTGGCCATATGCTAGAGAATTGGCAGGAGCATGTAGTTTGTCAGCAAGGTCAAAACGCTCAATCGCCTCGCGCAGAATATCATTTCCTTTTCTGCCACTATTCAGACCAGAATAAGCGGCAACATCAATATTTTGTTGGACGGTTAGACTTCCAAACACCCTCAGATTCTGAAAAGTACGGGCGATGCCGCGATGCGCACGCTGATGGGCGGATAGCTTATCAACAGATTCGCCATGTACTGATATTGTTCCCGTAGAATGACGAAGCAGTCCTGAGATTAAGTTGACCAGCGTACTTTTTCCTGCGCCATTTGGCCCGATTAGTCCTCGCACCTCACCTGGTGCAATCGTCATGCTAACATTCTGTACAGCTTTAACCCCACCAAAGGTTTTCGATACGCCTTTCAACTCAAGCATGCTGTATTTCCTTAATCAGGTCTGCGGTAGTTAACTGCCGACAATACCCTTTAATTGTTTCTAAGGAATGATCATGTCTTTTTTGACTATAGGTCAAGCAGGCATCTGTCACTTGTGTCACCAAATAACCCAAATCACAGGCATCACGGATAGCACTTTCAACACATTGGTCTGTGATCAGGCCAGAGATAACCAGCTGCCGTACCCCAAGATTACGCAGGATATAGTCAATATGTGTAGAAATAAAAACTGACGATGAAGATTTAGGAAGAACAATTTCATCACCTTCAGGGGCGATCTGATCAATCACTTTTCCGTCCCATGATCCTTTCGGCACATGAAAGCCTGTGATTTTGTAATCCAGCGAACGATCGCGGCCATCTTTAGTCAGGCTTTCAATGGTCGTGTACATTACCTCTATCTTTTTCTTACGAAAAGCGGTTTGCAGCGCCTGCATATTTGGGATAACCCTGCTTTCAAGCTCATCGAAATACCAGCCATATTTTTCCTTAAAATGTTCCTCGGATAGCCCCACAAACTCCGTCCCTTTTTTATGGGCGGAAAAATTCTGAACATCCACAAACAGCAGCGCAGATTGTTCAGGAATAAGGGGGACTTTTCTGGTTAACGTCATGGCAGAGTCTCCATTAATTCATTTATCGCTTCGGCTAGTAGTTCTGCCCAGAGTTTTGCCCCCTCAGGATGGGTGATTTGGTCATTGCGAATCTCAATAAGGCAATGCGCTAAGCCAAGAGCTTCAGCATAATGGGGAATAAACCAGTCGGTTTCACTATCAATAGTGTAAGGTGCATTGATTGCTAATTTCAATTCACCATGGCGTTTCGCAATCGATGCCCTTAGGCTCTCGGCGGTTTCAAGAGATGCCCGTGTCAAAAACCCAGCGTGCCAAGGGCGTGGCTTCCCATCCATTTCAGGGGTAAAAGAATGTATTGAAAACGCCGCTCGTCTTGGGGTTTCAAAAAGCTGCTTTATCGCAGTATCCATAGGTTCAAAAATGGCTTTGACCCGATCCGTCTTTTCTGAATGGCAGGCTTCGATATTACCGGGGATATGCGCGTGATCGCTTTTGCAAGGAATTGATTGCGGCGTAAAAGGGGGACGATTGCAGTCGATCACTAGTCGTGAATAATGTTGAATAACAAGCGGCGCTCTAAGCAGGTTTGACATTTGCCGGGCTACCATTTCGGCGCCAATATCCCATCCACGATGGCTATTCAACACCTCTTCACTGACCCCTAAGGTGCCAAGCGATTGAGGGATAGCGCGACCAGCGTGTTCACAAACGAGAACTATGTCAGAGGCTTTATCTCCATGCAGGACTTCTACCGGCGTTGGGTCTGTCTTTGCAATAAGAGATGAGGCTAAGGCTTGATACATAGTTTGAGTATAGAGAAACAAAAAACCCAAAGTCAAATGTTCTAAGATTGACTGAATGAAAAATTTCAGAAACTATAAGGGCTATGAATATCAGAAAACGCATTGAAAAGGCGGCAACAGGTTTTACCCCCTCAGAACGGAAGCTAGCCTCTGTTCTGTTGTCTGATTATCCCTATGCTGGATTGATCAAGATGCATGAGCTGGCGGATCGGGCAGAAGTTTCTCAGCCATCAATTTCTCGGTTTGTGATCAAAATTGGCCTGTCTGGATTTCCAGAACTACAAAAGCATCTGGTGTCAGAATTGCGCGAAGGTGATCGCTCGCCTGTGGATATTCACGCCACGTCAGAGCAGATAAAAGGGGGCTATCTAAATGGCTTCCTTCGTCTTGCCGCAGAACAAATGGCCTCAGCAGGTCAAGCTGTCACCGAAAGCCAGTTTGAACAGATTTGTGGTTTGCTCGCTGATCCCAAACGCGCCATTTACGCGGTTGGGGGAAGAATAAGCGATACCATAGCCCAGCATCTTTCCTTTCATCTTCGCCAATCGCGTGAGCGCATTTATCATTTGCCGAGAGACCCGGATGTTTGGCCGGAATATTTATTGCGGATGAAACCTGGGGATGTGTTTTTCCTTGTTGATTTTCGCCGCTATCAAAAAAACCTCTGGCAACTGGCAAAACAAGCGCAAGCGCAAAAGGTTCAGGTGGTGTTGATGACGGATCATTGGTTGTCGCCCGCAACGCGGTATTCATCAGAAGTGTTGGTTGTCCCCATCGAAACAGGTACGATCTGGGACAGTTATGCCCCTGCGCTGGCCTTGACAGAGGCATTGGTCACCAGGGTGGCGGAAAAGACCTGGCCGCAAACGCGAAAACGGATTGAGGCATGGGATGCCATGCGTGATGGAATTATGGAGAGAAAACATGAGCAAGTTATCGACCGTTGAGGATAAGAACGCGAAAGGGCAGTTGATCTTTGCGGCAACTTGCGATCTTGCCGGCAAGGTGCGCGGCAAGGCTTTTCTCAAATCAGATTTAGAAAGACGACTAAAACGTGGGATGGGCTGGGTTCCTACCAATGTTCAGATCAACTGTTTTGATGGTATTGGCGAGACGCCATTTTGGGCGCTAGGGGATTTGTTGCTTATTCCGGATCAAGCCGCAGCGGTTAATGCTGATTTTGGCACATATTCAGAACATTTCATGCTTGGCGATATTATGACTTTAGAAGGCGAGCCTTGGGATTTTTGTACCCGCGCCATTCTTAAATCCGCTTTAGCACGGCTAGAACATCTCAGTGGTGTTAGATTGATCGCTGCCTTTGAGCATGAGTTCCAGCTCAAGAGAGAACTGGGATTGATTGGTGAAGGTTTTGGCCGAACTGGTTTTGAAATGCACCGCCCTCTATGTGAAACCTTAATGCAGCAAATCCATGCCGCAGGGCTTTCCCCTGACAGCATCATGAAAGAATACGGCCCTAACCAATATGAAGTGGTGATTGCCCCCGAAGAAGGCGTGCGCGCGGCGGACGCAGCCGTCATCGTCAAGGAACTCACACGCTCAACAGCGAGGTTTCATGGTGAGGAAGCCACCTTTACCCCGATCCGTGACCCTGCCAGCGTTGGCAATGGCGTCCATATGCATATGAGTTTTCTAAACGCTGATAACAGCCCTGCCACTTATGATGCGGATAAGCCCTATGGAATGTCTGATTTGACAGGGGCCTTTGCCGCAGGGGTGCTGAAATACCTTGATGCTATTGTTGCCATCACCGCCCCTTCGGTGATTTCTTACTTGCGGCTAACGCCTCACCGCTGGTCGGCAGCGTTTAATAATCTGGGCTTTAGGGATCGGGAGGCCTCACTCAGGATTTGCCCTGTTACCGCCAAAGAGCCAACAGATATCGCAAGGCAATATAATATTGAGTACCGCGCTGCAGATGCGGCGGCATGCCCTCATCTTGCCCTTGCCGCGGTGGTGCATGCTGGCTGTCAAGGTATCCAAGAGGGGCTAACTGCCCCAACGCCAACCGAAGAAGACCTGTCGCTTTTACCCGCCGCCGAGTTATCAAAGCGAGGGTTTGTTCGCTTGCCCGAAAGCTTGGATGAGGCGCTAAATCGGTTTATCGAAAACGATATTGTGCGGGGCTGGTTCCCTGACACATTTGCAAGCGTCTATAAAGCGCATAAGGATAGCGAAATTGCCCATCTGGCTGAGATGGATACCGCGGCACGGTGCCAACTATATGAGGCCGTGTATTAACCAAGAGGCTAAGGGGCTATCCCCATAGGCTATTTCCTAAATATCCTTAACCAATCGTAGCGCATCATAAATCGCCGCGTGGGTGTTTCGCGCGCTTACCGCATCACCGATGCGATAAAGATTAAACTGCCCTGCAGGGTTGCGGTTGAGGGATTGGCTGTCGCCAGCGATCAGCGCATCGTAATCCACTGCCCCAAGGTTTAATGACAAAGGTTTCAGATCAAAATAAAGATCAGCATTAGGCATGATGCCGTAATTAATCACAATCTGATCATAGGATTTTTCAATCATCGTATCTTTATAATCTGTGCCAATCCCAGCCTTTAATCGGTTGCCATCTTTGGTGATGGTTTTCAGCCGCCGCAAGACCGTAAAGGTCACATCCTTATCTTGAAGCGCACGCATATATGGCACCAGATTCATCCCCATGATATCTGGCGCAAACACCCTATCAGGGGTCATGACTTCGACTTTTGCCCCAGTGTTAGCCGCGGTTTCTGCCGCCATTAACCCGGGATGATCACCACTTTCATCATAAATTAAAATATCGCTCCCCGGTTTCACATCACCTGAAATGATATCCCATGCTGATATCGCTAGAGGCTGATCCTCACGATTTTCAAACAATTCCATGTTGGGCAGGCCGCCTGTGGCAATGATCACCA
>Ga0181590_10003770_pt1 | contig 12658 bp, 10 predicted proteins | sample 071ome_34_FD_132446 | JGI IMG/M metagenome (GOLD analysis project Ga0181590, IMG submission 132446) | Coastal salt marsh microbial communities from the Groves Creek Marsh, Skidaway Island, Georgia - 071411BT metaG (megahit assembly) | ecosystem: Environmental > Aquatic > Marine > Intertidal... | reverse complement strand
GACCCGTCGACCACCACTGCTCCCGGAGGCACGGTGTCGATCGACACGACCACGACGACGGCACCGCCCATCGTCGTGCCGGACACAACCGTCCCGGCGGCAACCACCACCACGACAACGACAACCACGACAACGACCACGACGGTCGCTCGGAGTGGCCCGTCGATCTCGATACGTCAACTTGAGTGCGTCGACACCGGTGAACAGACCTTCACCACCGTCACGATCATCGTTGATGTCACCGAGAACGACGGTGACGAAGTGGCCCTCACTGGATCAGCGGTCGTCTTTGGCACCGAGCAGTTGATACCGCTCTCGGGTGACCGGATCTCGGGCAACACGGTGTACGTGACCGGGAACGGCACCGCCAGGTTCACGCTCGAGTTGACGAACGACAATTACGACAGCGTGATCCCGGTGACCGTGACCGCGAGCGATCGCGACGGATCGACCTCCGATGAGATGACCTTCCGCACCTATCCATGCGGTGAGCAGGTCAACTCGGACCCCGTATTGTTGGTGATGACGCGGAACTGTCAGCTCAATCTGACCAACGCCAGCACGACGTTGACAGTCACGGCCTTCGTGTACGACGAGGACGGCGACAACCTCACGGTGTCGGCGACACGGACTCCCACCGGTGCCTCACCGACCACGATGACGCCGGTCTACCTCTACGACGGCTCGATGGGGAACACATCGGTGACGGTGACCAACTCATCGTCGGGGGATTCGGAGATCCAGTTCCAAACCACCTTCTCCGGGGGGTCGAACGACTTCACCTCGCGAGTGACGGTGAGCGACGGCACCTCGAGCGTCAGTGACACCTTGAGCGGTTGCTGATCTCGGGTCTCGGACTCCAAACGAGGGCCGGACAGCCAGAAAGGGATCTTTGGAAATCCCTGCACACGGAAGATGATCGGCGGCCTGACAGACTCTCGCCGTGCTGTTCCGCCGGTCGATCATGCTCCTCGTCGGGCTGTCGCTCTTCGGGATCAGTCTCGGTCTCGTCGTGCGGGCCGGTCTCGGGCTCGCCCCGTGGGATGTCTTCCATGAGGGGGTCTCGGAGCGGATCGGTGTCTCGCTCGGCACGATCATCGTCGCGACCAGCTTCGTGGTGCTGTTGCTGTGGATCCCGCTGCGCGAGCGACCGGGCGTCGGCACCATCGGCAACGCGATTCTCGTCGGCGTCTGGGTCGACGTCACCATGGCGGTCATCCCGGAGATCGACGACGCTCTCCCCGGACGCGTCGGACTGCTCCTGCTCGGCGTGTCGATCAACGGTCTCGCGACCGGGCTCTACATCGGCGCCGGCATGGGCTCGGGTCCGAGGGACGGCCTGATGACCGGGATCGCATCGCGGGGCCACTCGATCCGAGTGGTGCGCACCTCGATCGAGGCGGTGGTGCTGGTCACCGGTTTCACGCTCGGCGGCACGGTGGGCATCGGCACGCTGCTGTACGCCTTCGCGATCGGGCCGATCGCCCACAAGACGATCCCGACCTTCGTGCGATTCTCCGGACGCGACGTGAGGGGGTTGCTCTCCTCCGAGCACTGACAACTATTGCGAGTCACTCTTGCAATAGTTTCCGGACCCGTCTACGTTCTCAACGATGGGGAGCCGTTCGGACACCGCCGTCGACGGCCGTCGTCTGCGCGCCGAACGCGGTCGAGCAGCGGTCATCGACGCCATGTTCGATCTGATCATCGAGGGGCACCTGCCACCCGCCGTCGATCAGGTCGCTCGGCGATCAGGTGTCTCAACGGCCACTATCTTCCGGTACTTCGGATCCCTCGACGAGCTGCAGCAGGAGACCGTCGCGCGCTTCGTCGAGCGATTCAAGGATCTGCTCGTCATCGACCGACTCGGTCAGGGCTCCACCACCGCCCGGGTCCGGCGATTCGTCGACTCCCGCATCCGACTCTTCTCCGAGGTCGGTCCGGTCATGCACCTCGCCTGGATTCGCGCGCTCGACCAGCCCCGGATCGCGGCTGCGGTCCGCGACAACCGTCGGCGACTCCTCGAGGCCACCGCCCGGCACTTCGCCGCGGAACTCGGCGCGACGTCACCGCGGCAGGCGCGGCTCGCCGACGCGATCGACGGCATCTGCTCCATCGAGTCCTGGGTGTCGCTCACGCGCATCCACGACCGCTCCCCCGATGAGGTTCGCCGCGCCTGGACGACGGCCGTGACCGCACTGGTGGCCCCATGACCCGCCCCGCGCGCTTCGAGGGCACCATCGGTCGCACCGTCGCTCAGTCGACCCCGTGGTGGGATGAACCCCCCGAAGCGGGTGAGGGCTCGCCCGACGTCGTCGTCATCCTCCTCGACGACACCGGTTTCGCGCAGCTCGGCTGCTTCGGCTCCGAGATCGACACCCCCAACATCGACGCCCTCGCGGCGGACGGCCTCCGGTTCACCAACTTCCATGTCACCCCGCTCTGCTCGCCGACTCGGGCGGCGTTGATGACGGGCCGGGCCAACCACGCGGTCGGTATGCGCTCGGTGTCGAACTTCCGGACCGGCTTCCCGAACCAGCTCGGGCACATCTCGCCCCACGCGACGACGATGGCCGAGGTTCTCCGCGAGGGGGGCTACGCGACGCTCTGCGCCGGCAAATGGCATCTGGCGCCGATCGAACAGTGCTCGGCGGCCGGGCCCTTCGACCAGTGGCCCCTCGGTCGCGGCTTCGACCGCTTCTACGGATTCCTCGACGGCGAGACCGACCAGTTCCACCCCGACCTGGTCGCCGACAACCACATGGTCGCTCCCCCATCGACACCCGAGGACGGCTACCACCTCTCGGAGGACCTCGTCGATCGAGCGCTGGCGATGTACTCCGACTCGGTCGGCATCCGCCCCGATCGACCGGTGTTCCTCTACCTGCCCTTCGGCGCGACCCACGCCCCGCATCAGGCCCCCCGCGAGTTCATGGAGAAGTACCGGGGGCGCTTCGACGACGGCTGGGACGCGGTACGCGACCGATGGTTCGCGCGGCAGGTCGAGATGGGCATCGTGCCCTCGCACACGCGGCTCGCGCCCCGTAATCCCGGTGTCGAGGCCTGGGATGATCTCCCCGAGGTCCAACGCCGACTCGCGGCCCGACTCCAAGAGGCGTTCGCCGCATTCCTCGACCACACCGACACCCAGATCGGTCGGCTCGTGGACGGCCTCCGACGTCTCGGCCGACTCGACAACACCCTCCTCATGGTGCTCGCCGACAACGGCGCCTCCCAGGAGGGCGGGCCCTACGGGGTGATGCACGAGATGAAGTTCTTCAACGGCATCCTCGAGACACCCGAGCAGGCCGTGGAGCGCATCGATGACATCGGTGGACCGAACAGCCACACCAACTACCCGTGGGGCTGGGCCCAGGCCGGCAACACCCCGTTCCGTTGGTACAAGCAGAACACCCACGAGGGCGGTGTCCACGTTCCCCTCGTCGTCCACTGGCCGGCCGGCATCGATCCCGGGGAGCGCGGCGGCCTGCGCCAACAGTTCGTCCACGTCTCCGACATCGCGCCGACGATCTACGACCTGATCGACGTCGAGGCTCCGGAGGTCCACCGCGGAGTCGAACAACTCCCGGTGACCGGTCGCTCCTTCGCCAAGACCCTCGACCACGCCTCGGCACCGACGGCCAACACGCTGCAGTACTTCGAGAACGGCGGGAGCAGGGCGTTGATCGCTGACGGTTGGAAGGCCGTGTGTCGACACCTCCCGGGGGCTGACTTCGACACCGAGACCTGGGAGCTCTACGACCTCACCGAGGACCCGTCGGAGTGCGACGACCTCGCGGCTGCGCAGCCCGAACGACTCGAGCAGTTGACGGCGCTGTGGTGGAGCGAGGCGGAGCGTCACGGTGTGCTCCCCCTCGACGACCGCACCTTCGAGCTCTTCGGAGCGCGCTTCCGCGATCGCTCGCCGCACCCTGCTGATCGCCGCTACGTGTACCGGCCACCGATGTCACCGATCCCCGCCCAGGCCGCCGCCCAGATCGGCGGACGGAACTTCACGCTCACCGCGAGCCTCCAGCGGGCTGCCGGCGACGACGGGGTGCTCTTCGCCACAGGAACCGCCAACGCCGGCATCTCGGTATTCCTGCTCGACGGCCATCTCCACGCCGACTACAACGCCTTCTTCGACCACACGGTGGTCCGCTCGGATTGGCCGGTCCCGGAGGGGTCGAGCGAGGTCACGGTCACCTTCGACCGCGGCGAGGGCTCGACCGGACGGATCGAGATCGGCATCGACGGAGATGCCGCCGGGTCGGACGACATCCCCTTCATCATGCGGGTCATCTCCTCGGTCGGATCGAGTATCGGACGCGACGCCGGTTCGGCGGTGTCCACGCTCTACACCGGGCCGTTCCCCTTCACCGGCGAGATCTCCGAACTGGTGATCCAGTTGCGCTCGCGACGTGATGCCTCGACCGTCGAGGCCGAGGCCCGAGCGGAGATGGGACGTCAGTGATGCGCGTCGTCACCCTCGGCACCGGCTCACCGATCCCCGACCCGAACCGGGCCGGGCCGTCGACGTTGGTGACCGCCGGCGATCATCACTTCCTGGTCGACTGCGGACGAGGGGTGCTCATGCGCCTCGCCGCCGCCGGTGTGGGCGCCGGCCAGTTGTCGGCTGTGCTCATCACCCATCTGCACAGCGACCACCTGACCGACCTGAACGACGTGATCACCACCCGTTGGATCTCGACGTTCGAACCGACACCGCTCACCGTGGTGGGGCCACCCGGTACCCGTGCCGTCGTCGAGGCCATCGAGTCGATGCTCCGCGCCGACATCGCCTATCGCCTCGCCCACCACGACGACCTGCGCGAGGTGCCGGTCACCGAAGTGATTGAGACGGTCGAGGGCCCAGTCGACCTGCCGATCGGGCCGAGCGTGACGGCCGCGGCGACCGATCACCGACCGGTCGAGCCGAGCATCGGCTTCCGCATCGAGCACGAGGACCGAGTTGTCGTGCTCGCCGGTGACACCGTGCCCTGCGACGGTCTCGACGCGCTGGCCGCTGGCGCCGATGTCCTCGTGCACACCGCCATCCGCTCCGAGGTCATCGCGAACATCCCCATCGCCCGGCTCAACGACGTGACCGACTACCACTCATCGGTCGAACAGGCCGCTGACACCGCCACGCGCGCCGGCGTGCGCACGCTGGTGCTCACCCATCACGTGCCCGCTCATCCCCCCGGGCAGGGCGACGAGGTGGCAGCGATCGCGAGCCGGGTGTTCCCGGGTCGCGTCGTCGCCGCCGACGACCTGACCACCGTCGACATCCCTGAGGAGGATTCATGAGGGTGCTTCGTACCCCCGATGACCGTTTCACCGGCCTACCCGACTTCGACTTCGAGGCGAACTATGTCGAGATCGACTCCGGTGGAGGCGAGACGCTGCGCGTCCACTACCTCGATGAGGGAGCGGCCGATGCTCCGCCGGTGCTGTTGATGCACGGTGAGCCGTCGTGGTGTTTCCTGTATCGACACATGATCCCGGCGCTCGTCGAGGCCGGCCACCGGGTGATCGCGCCGGACCTGATCGGTTTCGGCCGCAGCGACAAGCCGAGCGAGAAGACCGACTACACCTACGCCCGCCATGTCGAGTGGATGCGACGCGCGCTCTTCGAGCGACTCGACCTCGACGGCTTCACCCTGTTCGGCCAGGACTGGGGCGGGTTGATCGGCCTCCGGCTCGTGGCGGCCGACCCGGAGCGCTTCGCGCGCGTCGTGATCGGCAACACCGGTCTGCCCACCGGTCACGGTCCGGCGAGCGAGGCCTTCCTCAACTGGCAGGAGTTCTCGCGCACCTCACCTCACTTCCCGATCGGGGCCATCATCAACGGCGGATGCACCTCCGACCTCACCGCCGAGGTCATCGCCGCCTACGACGCTCCCTTCCCCGACGACTCGTTCACCGCTGGGGCGAGGATCTTCCCCTCGCTGGTCCCGACGTCACCCGACGACCCGGCGAGCGGTGACAACTCGGCCGCCTGGGAGGTGCTGTCGACCTTCGACCGACCGTTCCTACTCGCGTTCAGCGACAGTGATCCCATCACCCGTGGGGGCGACGCCCCCTTCCTCGCCAAGGTGCCGGGAGCAGCCGGTCAGCCCCACACCACGATCGTCGGGGCCGGGCACTTCCTCCAGGAGGATCGCGGCCCCGAGTTGGCGGCCGTGATCAACGACTTCATTGAGACCACGCGATGACCGACTGGCGTTCCCTCAGTGCTCGAGCCGCGTTCGCCTCGCACCGACTGATCGGCTGGATCTTCTGGGACCCGGGTGGCCTCGAGCGTTACGCCGCCCTTGGCGTGCCGAACAGCGCGGGCTACTACGTCACCACTCGCGCCGGCGCGCTCGGCCGAGCCGGAGCTGAGGTCGTGACCGCCGCTTACGGGTCGATCCACCCCAAGTTCATCGAGGCGAGTTACTCGTTGCTCGCCGAGCACGGCACGGTCGACGATGCGATCCGGGTGCGTGACGAGGCGGTGCTCGCCGGCCTCTCCGAGTACGCACCCGAGGTCTGTGAGGAACTCGGCTCCATGGCTCCGTCGCTCTGGGCCGCCGCCGATTCGCTGCCGTCCAGCGCTCGGCCGCTGTTCGCGGCCCAGTTGACCCATCGCCGACCAGACGAACCGACCCTCGACGCCTGGCTCGCCGTGAACTGCATACGCGAGTGGCGCGGGGACACCCACTGGGCGCTCCAGATCGCTGACGACCTGACCGGCACCGAGGCCGGGGTGCTCGACGGGGGTTGGCGCGACTACGAGCAGGACTGGCTGCCGCGCAGCCGGGGTGCCGACGACAACGACCTCGCCGAGGCCTACCTCCGCCTCGAGCGCCGGGGGTTCATCACGGATGGTCGGGTGAACGAGGCCGGTGTCGAACACCGCCAGGTGCTCGAGGACCGGCTCGACGATCTCTCAGCGCCCGCATGGGTCGCCCTGGGCGAGTCCGCCACCGAGTCGTTCATCACGCTCATCGCCCGTGTCGGCGAGCGCCTCGTCGCCCGAATCGACCAGACCGCCGGTGAGAAGTGGATGCCCGCGGGGAGACTCCACCAGAGGAGCAGGACATGATCCGAATCGAACGGTCGCGTGAGATCGAGGCCACCCCCGACCGGCTGTGGGAGGTGCTCGCCGACTTCGGAGCCCTCGCCTCATGGGTGCCGATGATCCAACACACCTGTCCGCTCTCAGCCCAGACCGAAGGGGCCGGCACGGTGCGCAGGGTCCAAGTACAGCGCCAGACCCTCGTCGAGACCGTCACCGTGTGGTCGCCTCCTGACCTGTTGACCTACACGATCGAGGGACTTCCCCCACTCGTCGGTGTTCCGGTGACCTCCTGGCGGCTCGTCCCCCGGGGATCAACCACTTCGGTCACCGTCTCGACCGAACTCGACACCGGCCGCAACCCGGTGCGCGTCCTGGTCGGCCGCAAGGTGCTGGAGCGTCTCGAAACGGCAGCGGAGTTCATGTTGGCTGGGCTCGACGAGCGCGTGGGGTCGACGTCGTGAGCGCCCAACCCGACATCGTCATCTTGATGACCGATGAGGAGCGTGCCGCTCCGACGTATGAGACCGACGAGTTGCGGGAGTGGCGACGCACGCTGAGCGGCGCCTCCTGGTTCGAGGACCACGGCGTGTCGTTCGATCGTCACTACACCGGTTCGCTCGCCTGCGTGCCGAGCCGGCCGACGCTCTTCACCGGCCAGTATCCCGATGTCCACGGGGTCACCCAGACCGACGGCCTCGGCAAAATGGCCGATGACTCTCGCATGCGGTGGCTTCGGCCGGGCGAGGTCCCGACCCTCGGCAACTGGTTCCGCGCCGCCGGCTACGACACCGTCTACGACGGTAAGTGGCACATTTCTCACGCCGACCTGCACGACCCCTCCGGCGAGCCGCTCGCGACGAACACCGCCGAGGGTGAGGTGCTCCGCGACAACGTCGACCGCTATCTCGAGGCCGACCCGCTCGAGCCGTTCGGGTTCTCGGGGTGGGTCGGCCCGGAACCCCACGGCGGGCTCTTCGCCAACTCAGGTCTCGTGCGCGACCCGCTCATCGCCGACCGCGTCGTTGCCTGGCTCGAGGATCGCTACGCCCGGCGGGCCGAGGGTGATGCCGAAGCCCTCCGACCGTTCCTGCTGGTGGCGAGTTTCGTCAACCCGCACGACATCGTGCTGTTCCCGGTGTGGATGCGCCGCGGCATGCCCGCAGCGCTCGACGGGATCACGGTGCCTCCGGTGCCGATGGCCCCGTCGGCCTTCGAGGACCTCCGCCACAAGCCGGCGGCCCAGATCGCCTACCGCGAGGCCTATCTCAGTTGTTACGGGCCCGCTGGGATGGTCGCTCCGGTGTACGCAAAGAACCACCAGCTCTACCGCGACCTCTACCACCGACTGCACGCCACCGTCGACGGACCTCTCGACCGGGTGCGGCGAGCGGTCACCGAGGGGGCCGGTGGCACCGACACGGTGTTGGTGCGCACCTCCGATCACGGGGAACTGCTCGGCGCTCACGGTGGGCTCCACCAGAAGTGGTTCCAGCTCTACGACGAGGCGACGCGTGTCCCCTTCTCAATCGCCCGGGTCGGATCGACAGCGACCGAGGCCCGGAGCGTCGACTCCCCGACCTCGCACATCGATCTGGTGCCCACCCTGCTCGGTCTGGCCGGGGTAGATGTCGAGGCCACCGCGCATGACCTCCGCGACTCCTTCTCCGAGGTGCACCCGCTGCCCGGGACCGACCTCACCCCGGTCGTCGCTGGTGCCGAGGCCGACGCGCACCGAGTCGTCTACCTCATGACCCGCGACAACATGCCGGAGGGTGACACCGGCGCGAGCGGCGTGTCACGAGCCCACGGACGCATCGAGGACGCGCCCGGTCCACTGCGGATCAACGTGGCCGCCCATGTGGCCTCAAACTTCGAGGGGGTCGTCCACCGGTTCGCCGACCTCCCCGAGGCGGAGGGGCACCTCTGGAAACTGGTGCGCACCTTCGACGACCCGGCGACCTGGACCGAGCCCGGGGTGCGCCAGGTGGCGAGCGACGGCATCGGCGGGCCGACCTATCGCACCGGTGTGCTGCCTGATCAGTGGGAGCTCTACGACCTGACGTCCGATCCGGCCGAGTTGTCGAACCGCGCCTCCGATCCGTCGGTGTCGGCGGTGTTCGACGCGCTGTACGACGCCATGAAGGCCGAACGCCATCGAGCGGTCCCCGAACGGAACGAACCCTGGCCCTATGCGGTGAGCCGCCTGACGACGGTCGGGAAGGTGCCGTTGCTCCCACCGGCGGAGATGATCAGAACGCAGGTTCGTCAACGGGTGCGCTCACGGGTCGCTCAGCGGATCGCCGAGCGTCGCAATCCGGTGCGCCCGGTCGCTCCGCGTCCCGCTCTCGCCGTGCGCCGCCTCTTGACGCGCCTCGGCGTGCATCCTGATGACCCGACACCGGTCACCGCCGATCTCTCGGGGCGACGCGCGCTCGTGATCGCGACGAACCACGCCCACCTCGACGTCGGCCGTCCGACCGGGGTGTTCTCGAGTGAGCTCACGGTGCCCTACTACGTCTTCGTCGACGCCGGGATGAGCGTGGACGTGGCGAGCCCGCTCGGAGGGGTCATACCGGTCGATCCGTTGTCGCTCAAGCCGGCGCTCCGCACCGCCGCCGACGATCGGTTCCTCGCCGATCCGGTGCTCCGCGGCGCGATGACCGAATCTCGATCGGTCGGCAATCTCGACATGGACGACTACGACATCGTCTACCTGGCCGGCGGCTGGGGAGCGGCCTTCGACCTCGGGACCTCCGAGGCGCTCGGCGACCGGATGACTGAGGCCATCGCCTCCGGCGCGGCGATCGGCGGGGTGTGTCACGGTCCGCTCGGACTGCTCAGAGCCCGCGACGCCGAGGGCCAACCGTTCGTCACCGGTCGTCGGATCAGCGCGGTGACCGACAAGCAGGTGCGCGAGCTCGGCATCACCTCGACGCCGATGCATCCCGAGCGCGACCTTCGCGCCGCCGGCGCCCTGTTCGAGAGCCGCTCGGGTCGCCGCGATGTGCTTGCGAACCACTGGGTGGTCGACGGTGACCTGGTGACGGGCCAGAACCAGAACGCGGCGCCGATGGTGGCGCGCGAGTTGGTCGGCATCGCGGCCCGGAGGACATCGTCGTGAGTCGCGACCCCTCCTACGGCATCGTCGACCGCGACTACGGCCTGCACCTCGCCACCCGGTCACCCGATGACGACGGGCCGATCTGGATGGTCAACCTCATGCGCTACCGGGAACGCGCCGTCTACGCCGATGGATCGGATGAGGGGCGTTCGGGTCGCGAGGCGGACGACGAGTACGCGCCGGTCGATGTGCTCACCGACATCGGCGCCGAGATCTCCTTCCTCGCCGAGGTCGAGACGCAGGCGCTCGGCACCGGTCCGGCCTGGGACCGCGTGGCGGTGGTCAGGTATCCGACTCGGCGTGCATTCATCGACATGCAGTCGCGGTCGGACTTCCGTGAGCGCCACGTGCACAAGGAGGCCGGTATGGCGGCCACCATCGTGATGGGCTGCGTGCCGATGGCGGTGCCGGCGCTTCCCGAGGGCATCGAGGAGGTCGACTGGGCGGCGGTGCCTCACCCACCGACCGATGACGACGGGCCGATGATGGTGATCCATGTGCTGTCGTTCCACGACCCGGGCGGCGCGGAGCGCACCCCCGAGCACATGTCGGCCTATCAGCGGGTGGCGGCCGAGTCAGCGGCCGCTCAGGGGATTCGGATCGGTGGATGGTTCTCGGTGGAGGGCACCATCCTCGGGGACGGTCGCCGCTGGCATCAGGTCCGGTTCAACGAGTTCCCGTCACGACGCGCGTTCATGGCGGTCGTCAACGACCCCCGTCGCCTCGAGGCGCAGCGCGACCACCGCGAGGTCGCCATCGCCGACACGTACACCCTCATGACCCGCGCCACCGTTCCGTTCCGCCCGCTGTCCTGAGCTCGGGAACGAAAATGGGGCCCGGCGAACCGGGCCCCATCTCCGAGTTGTCTCGGTGTGGGGTCGGACGACCCCACACCGATCAGATGTGTCGCGTCAGTTGCCACCCTCGTTGAGGGTGACCGACATCGGCGAGTAGCCCTCACCGAACAGGTCGACACCGCCGGCACCGGCGAGAGCCCAGGCGGCCTCGACGATCTCGTTGGTGTACGCCCCGGCGTCAGGCGCCGCGGTGAGCACCGTGGTGCCCTCGAGGTTCGGCGTCTGCTGGCTGATCTCGACGGTCTGGTTCCACGCGGCCTCGTCGGTGTACCCGACGCCGTTGCTGGACGGCCAGATGAGCTTGTTGACCTCGTTCATCTGCCACATCTGGTGGCTGGCGCCGAGGGTCGGGCCAACACCGAGCACGATGTCAGCGCATCCCTGCACGTCGTCGCGGCAGTGCGCCCACCCGAGCATCGAGGCAGCGACGAAGCGCACCGCGATGTCCTTGTAGGCGGCATCGGAGGCGAGGCGGGCGCCATCGGCCCAGATCGCGTCCTGGAGCATGCCGACGCCGTACTCCTCGTAGCTGATGACGTTGAAGTCGTCAGCGGTGTAGAGCTCACCGGTGTCGGGGTTCACGGCCTCGAGCACCATCGCGTACTCGTTGTAAGTCATGGCCTCGGCGGCATCGATCTCCCCTTCGAGGAGTGCGGCCATGTCGAAGTTCTGACCGACGAGCTCGACATCGGCAGCCGGGTCGAGACCCTCGGCGCCAAGGGCGGCGAAGATCTCGTACTCGTTGCCGAAGCCCCAGTTGCCGATCTTCTGGCCGGCGAAGTCGGCCGGCGAGGTGATGCCCTTGTCCTTGAACGACACCTGCAGGGTGCCCGAGCGCTGGAAGATCTGCGCGATGTTCACGATGTCGGCACCGGCCTCGCGGCTGGCGAGGGCCTTGGGGACCCAGGCGAGGGCGAAGTCGACGTCGCCGTTGGCGAGCTGCGTCTGCGGGACAATGTCGACGCCACCTTCGATGATGGTGACCTCGAGGCAGTGATCGGCGTAGTAGCCCTGGTCGACGGCCGCGTAGTAGCCGGCGAACTGCGCCTGGGCGAACCACTGGAGCTGCAGGCTGACCTCATCGGGGGTCGCGCAGGACTCCTCGGCGGGCTCGGCAGCCGGCTCGGCGGCGGGTTCCGCAGCCGGCTCGGCGGCCGGCTCAGCGGCGGGTTCGGCGTCGTCGGACCCGCAGGCTGCGACGAGCAGTGATACCGCAGCGAGTCCGGCGAGGACTCCGCGGTGCTTGCTGATTCTCATGTGGTTGCTCCCCCTGGGGCTCTGCCCCTCCGGTTTGAGGTGATGTTCTCCAACAGTACGGAGACTAGGTAAAAAGTGAGGCCGAGCAGGCACGCGCCGATCACGTAGGCCCAGGCGACCGCATTCTTCGAATTGGCGAAATTGGACGGGATGAAGTAGCCGAGACCGTTCTGACGGCCACCGAAGTACTCCGAGACGAAGGCAGTGATCACCGCGGTGGGTGCGGCGATCTTCACCGCGGTGAAGAGATACGGCACGGCGTTCGGGATGCGGGTCTTGACGAGCACCGACCGCGGGGTCGCGGCGTAGGAGCGCATGAGCTCGAGATGGATGGGGCTCACCTGGCGGAGCCCCTTG
>Ga0181590_10003765_pt1 | contig 12670 bp, 10 predicted proteins | sample 071ome_34_FD_132446 | JGI IMG/M metagenome (GOLD analysis project Ga0181590, IMG submission 132446) | Coastal salt marsh microbial communities from the Groves Creek Marsh, Skidaway Island, Georgia - 071411BT metaG (megahit assembly) | ecosystem: Environmental > Aquatic > Marine > Intertidal... | reverse complement strand
CTATAATATAATATAAAATATAATAACTTGTATAAAAAATTATTATATGGAAAATATTACCTATAAATGTGAAAAGTGTGGTATGGCTGTTAAAAGCCAATGTGCTAAATGTGATGAGCCTCTACAAAATAAAACTATAACTACTGATAGCGGAGAAGAAATTAAAGTTTCTTACTGTCCAGAGTGTGATGGAATGATTAAGTCCCCTATGTGCTGTGGACTTGACATGTCATGTGAACTATAGTATAAATTAATCTTTATTTATAACTGGATATTCTATTCCTAGTTGATCAAGATATGTGTCATACTTATTTTCATCAAAGTAAAACTCCTTTAATTTTGTTTTATATCTCTCCATGATATCCTTATTAAGAAATATTGCAGGAGGATCATTTTTAGAAATCATTGGTTTATACTGAGTTTCTTTTTTCTGAACATTTTCAAAATAATCCTTTGCCTGATTAAGTTTTTCAGGTTTCAAAAGAAAATCTAATACAGTCATAGCAACAACTTTAGCTCCAGCATTTGCACCTTTATGAGCAATTGGAGTTGCCATAGTTATTGCATTTGACCAATGGTGTCCTTGTAATCCTGGAATATTAGATGGAAATCTAAGTGTAACTGTTGGTACTTTCCATGATATATCACCAATATCATCTGAACCACCACTTATATTATAAGGAAGAGGAGATCCAATTTCATTAAGTTTAGTTGCAAGACCATTAGTATTATTTGAATTTACTTCTTTTTGAACTGCTACAGCAAGCTTTTGATCATCTTCTGACCAATCAGGCAGACCAATTGTCTTAATATTTTCATACATCTCCTCAGCTATAATTTTATTAAAATGTCTTGGCCAAGCTGTTCCAAGTACTCTTGAGGAAAACTTGGTGTCAGTCATTAATGCAGCTCCCTCTGCAATTTTATTTGCTTTTTCATAATTTTCCATTATGCCCTCATAGGTTATGTTTCTTATATAAAACCATATTGATGCTTTAGAAGGGACTACGTTTGGCTGATCTCCAGAATCTGTAAAAATTGAGTGGGATCTTTGATCTGGGTGCAGGTGTTCTCTTCTATAATTCCAGCCAATATTCATCAATTCAGCAGCATCAAGAGCACTTCTTCCTCTCCATGGAGCGCCAGCAGAGTGAGCAGTTTCACCTTCAAATGTATATTCAACAGAAATTAATCCAGTTCCAGTAGCCTTTCCCCATGAAACAGATAAGTTACTACTAACATGAGTAAAAATACACATATCAACATTATCAAAATAGCCATCTCTAACATACCAAGCTTTAGTTCCTATCTGCTCTTCTGCAACACCCGGCCATATAATTAACTTGCCTGGTATATTATTTTCTTGCATGACTTTTTTCACAGAAAGTGCAGCTGTAATGACAACTGGAAGACCTGAATTATGCCCCTCACCATGACCTGGTGCTCCTTCTACAATTGGTTTATGATATGCAACACCTGGATACTGAGAAGCTACCGGAATTCCATCAATATCACTACCTAAAGCTATAGTGGGTCCACCTTCACCATTAGACCAAGTAGCAAGCCATGCAGTTGGAACATCTGAAATACCATTTTCAATTTCAAATCCATTTTCCTCAAGTATTGAAGTTAAATATTTTGAAGTCTCAAATTCTTGAAATCCAAGTTCAGCAAAGCTAAACACTTTGTCTACCATAATTTGAGTAGACTTTTTATCATCCTCAACCATTTGAGATACTTGAGTCTTAAGATTATTTATTTTTCTTTTTGAAAAATTTTGTGAATGAGTAATATGTATAGATCCTAATATTAGAAGGTAAAGTATATTTTTCTTGAATTTGCTCATAATTTAAATTTAATAATGATATCTTTTAAAAGACTCAATGGCAGCATAATCTGCAAGCCCCATCTTTTTGTATTTTTCAGCAGTTTCTTTATTCCTCTCTTCAGCTCTTACCCAAAACTCTCTTAGATCTTGACCCTGGAACATTACACCATCTTTTTGAGTTTGATGGAAAAAAATTGCTTTTCTTTTTCTAAGTACTTGAGCGGGACTCATTGGAACAGCCATATCAATATCATGAATATCCCAATCCAGCCACGCTCCTCTATATAGCCATAACCAAGAATCCTTGATAAATTTTTCACCCTTTAATGTGTTTAAAGCCTCCAAGATTACATCCAAACACACTTTGTGAGTTCCATGCGGATCTTCTAAATCTCCTGCAGCAAAAATCTGATGAGGTTTAATTTTTTTAATTAATGAAGCTGTAATTAATACATCTTTTTTTGTATGAGGATTCTTCTTTATTCTCCCTGTATCATAAAATGGAAGATTCATAAAATGAGTATTTGAATCTGGAATCCCTATATATCTGGTGGCAGCAATGGCCTCTCTTTTTCTTATAAATCCCTTTAAATTTCTTACGGATTGTGAATCAATTTTATCAGGCTTATTATTCCTTAATTCCTTTATTAATTCATTGACAGATTTAGAGTCGTTTTTAAACATATCCCTGGAAACCTCTATAAATTTAAGAGCATCATGATCTGAAACAGCAATATTACCTTTAACTTGGTATGCAATATGGACTTCATGACCTTGAGATACAAGTCTATCAAATGTTCCTCCCATTGACACTACATCATCATCAGGATGAGGGCTAAAAATAATTACTCTCTTAGAATTAGGTGATTTTCTCTCAGGTCTAGTTGAGTCATCAGCACCTGGTTTTCCCCCAGGCCATCCTGTAATTGTATTTTGAAAGTGGTTAAACATTTTAATATTTAGTTCATATGAAGATCCTTCAAGAGCCAAAAGATCAGACAATCCATTTTTATTGTAGTCTTCATCTGTTAATTTTAAGATCGATTTTCCAGTTGTTTCACATAGCCAAACAATTGCTCTTCTTTTCATTGAATCAACCCAATCACATGAACTAACTAGCCAAGGTGTTTTAAACCTTGTTAATTCACTTGCAGATTCACTATCAAGAACAAGAGTTGTGTTTTTATGGTTCTGAAGATATGTTGTTGGTATTAATGAATCAACATTATTCTCCACTGATTTTTTTACAATTAAGCTTTTATGTGAACCCCATGCCATTATAATAATTCTCTTTGAATTAAAAATTGTTCTAACTCCCATAGTTATTGCCTTAGAAGGGACATTTTCAATACCATTAAAACTTTTACTAGCATCAAATCTAGTTGTATGGTCAAGGGTTATAAGTCTAGTTTTTGAATTAAAATGAGAACCAGGTTCATTAAAGCCTATATGTCCAGTTCTTCCAATACCTAGTATCTGTATGTCAATTCCCCCACATGCTTCAATTTTATTCTCATACCAAGAACAGAATTTTTTTATTTCTTTCTCACTTATTTCTCCAGAAGGTATATTAATGTTTTCTTTAAGAATATCAATATGATCAAATAAATTTTCATTCATGAAATGATGATAACTATTGATATCATCTTTTTTAATACTATAATATTCGTCAAGATTAAAAGCAATTACATTTTTAAAGCTTAATGATTCATTTTTATGAATCTTTATTATTTCTTGGTAAACTATTGTAGGTGATGAACCTGTAGCAAACCCAATTACACAACTTTTATTTTTTTCCTGTTTAGATTTAACTAAATCACAAATTTCTCTAGCAATAAGTCGAGAAGCTTCTTGTGAATTTTGAAAACTAACAGTGTGAAGTTTTTCAAACCTAGTCTCCTCATTGATACCTGGAGATTGATACTTGAGGTTTTTGTTAGTCATTTTTTTCTTTCTATTTGGAAACTACAAAGTTAATAATGTTTTCGTCAATTTATTCTTATGTTTTTTTAATTTTACAAAATCAATATTAAATCTCAATTATCTTAGCATGAATACAATCATTATAGGAAGTGGGCCAGCTGGATATACGGCGGCAATTTATGCAGCTAGAGCTGATCTTAAACCAATCATATATACTGGGTTAGAACCAGGTGGTCAACTAACAACTACAACCGAAGTAGATAATTTTCCTGGTTATCCTCAAGGTATTGATGGGCCAACTATGATGAATGAGCTTAAGGAACAAGCAGAAAGATTTGGAACAAAAGTTGAAGTTGATTTTATTTCAAGAGTAGAGTTTTCAAAAGAAAAAGGTGGAATTCATAAAATATATACTCAAAAAGGTGATGAAATTCAATCTAAGACTATAATAATTTGCACAGGTGCTTCAGCAAAATATCTTGGTCTTGAGAGTGAACAAAAACTTATTGGAGGTGGAGTTTCAGCTTGTGCTGTTTGTGATGGATTCTTTTATAAGGATCAAGATGTTGCTGTAGTAGGTGGAGGAGATAGTGCAATTGAAGAGGCAACATATTTGGCTAAAATTTGTAGTAAGGTTACAATGCTAGTGAGAAAAGATCACTTTAGAGCTTCAAAAGCAATGCAACATCGCTTAAGCAACTTTAAAAATATTAATGTTCTTTTTAATTCTGAAATTGATGAAGTATTAGGGGTCAATGTAGTTGAAGGAATAAAAATTAAAAATAATGTCAGTAACGAGTTTTCTGAAATTAATATTACAGGCCTATTTATTGCCATTGGCCATAATCCAAATACTGATATCTTTAAAGGTATTGTTGATATGGATGATAGTGGATATATAATAACAGATAAGACTTCAACAAAGACGAATATACCTGGTGTTTTTGCCGCAGGAGATGTACAAGATAAAGATTATAGACAGGCAATTACAGCTGCAGGTACAGGCTGTATGGCAGCTCTAGATGCTGAAAGATATTTACAAGAAATTTAAATTCTTTTTGATGCTTTTAACCACCTTATGGGTATGTTATCATTTAAGGCATCTTGATAATCACTTTCAAGACAAGGCAAAAATTTAATTTTTTCATTACTAGATAAATTTATTGTCATCCACCACCTCTCTGAAATTTTACTTTTATAAAATATAATATCTCTACCTGAGGTTTGTACTATATATTTAAAGAATAATTGAGAATCATCAAAATTTGATTCAATAGTTCTATTATTAAAACTGTCAATAAAATACCAAATGATTTCAGAATATAATTTATTTGAAACCTCATTTTTATTTAAGTCAAACAATCCAAAAAAGGATATTTTATTACTTTGACCTACATATTTACTCAATATACATGCAAGTCTTGAATCTATTCCACTGGGGTTGGAATTTGCCGAAAATGATAATGATTTCATATCAAAACCAACTATATCAGCATCTCTAATAATTGGCTCAGCTTTCATGTTGTTTTCTAAAATTTCACCCAATGAAATTTTTTCAAAAAATAATTTTTCCATTAATTCTATTTCTTCATATGAGCATAGATGTCTTTGATATCCGATATTAGTAAAATCATTCAATTTACTAGAATCATCCAATATAATTTTATTCATATATGTTCTGCCCGATATTATATCTGAATCTTGATATAAGTCAAATTGATTATCAATTGAAACAATGTTAACTTTCTTAGAATGAGAATCAAAAGATTTGAAGATTGGGTATATGATATCATTACTTCCACCAATTATAACTAAAGTAATTTTTTTTGAATATAATTCCTTACATATATCATATAATGCATGATAAGTATCCTCAACATTACTCCCATTAGGAAGATCACCTAAATCAGATATCGTTATCTTCCATTTGCCTTGTTTTAGATTGTATAATTCCTTTCTAAGTAAATTTAAATCTTGTAAGTCAGATTGAAAATAAGAGTTTCTAGTTTCACTAATTCCAATTAAGCAAAGATTTGATGAATTTAGATCAGGTATACCTGATTCTTTTGTGTGAAAATTTATTTTATTAAAAAGTGATCCTTGTAAATGATTTTCATCTAATTCATCAAGTAAATTTTCTGAAATAGGTTTCAATAGCTCAAGGCTCATTTTTTCTTTTTTGGATTTAGATACTCTTTAGCAGTATCTAAAGTAATAGTTTTAGGGTCAATTTCTTTTGGAATTTCTATTTTCTTTTTACCCATTGATATGACTGATCTTCCCCATCTACCTTTTTCGATCTTTATACCCTCTTCAACCCACTCATTAATTAGTTTTTCTTTTTCTTTTTTTAATTTTAATTCAATTAGCTCTTCGATATTATCAATGGTAAGATTGTCAAAGTCATATGCCTTATTTACGTTAATGAACATTTCATTCCAATTTATAAATGGTCCAAACCTACCCTTTCCTTTTGTTACAGGTAAATCGTTATAAATGTGAATAGGCTCATCTAATTTTAATTTTTCATCAATCAGAGGAATTGCAGAGTCTATGTCTACTGAATGTGGATCAATTTCCTTCGGTAATGAAATAGATTTAGAGGAAAATTTTAAATATGGTCCATATCTCCCATTATTTACAGTTACAACCTCACCTTTATAATTTCCAATTTCCTTTGGAAACTTAAATAGCTCTAATGCTTCGTTAAGAGTTATTGTATCAAGCTGCTGGTCTTTGGTTAAGCTTGCAAAAATTGGTTTTTTATCGTCATCCATCGTTCCTATTTGAGCTATTGGACCAAACTTTCCAAGTCTAACCTTAACAACTCTTCCTGATATAGGATCATCTCCTAAAATTTTTTCCCCAGATTGTCTTTCAGCTGTATCTTTTACAATATTTACAGTTGTATGAAAATCTGTATAAAATTGTTTTATTATATCAGTCCAATTTTGATTTCCTTCAGCTATTTTATCAAAGCTTTTTTCAACCTCTGCTGTAAATCCGTAATCAAGAATGTTGTCGAAATTATCAACTAAAAAGTCATTTACGATTATTCCAATATCAGAAGGTACAAGCTTACCTTTATTGGAACCAGTTTTTTCAGTTAAAGTACTTTCAGTTATATCTCCACTTTTAAATTCAATGGATTTATAGCTTCTTACTATACCTTCATTATCACCTTTCCCTACATATCCTCTATTTTGAATTGTTGATATTGTAGTAGCATAAGTTGCTGGTCTACCAATACCAAGTTCTTCCAATTTTTTAACTAAAGATGCTTCAGTATATCTTGAGGGAGGTCTTGAAAATGACTCTCTTGATATAATATTAATTAAATCAAGGTTTTCATTGATATTTAGTTGTGGTAGTATACCCTCTTCTTCCTGAAATTCATCATCAGTTCCTTCATTATATATTCTGAGAAAACCATCAAATTTTATTACTTCACCTCTAGCAATAAATATTTCATTAAAAGAGTTAGAATTGATATTCACAACTGTTCTTTCAATTTGTGCATCTGACATTTGAGAGGAAATTGTCCTTCTCCAAATAAGTTCATATAATCTTTGCTGATCATAATCTGATGATATATCTTCAACTGAAATATCTGTTGGTCTAACAGCTTCATGAGCTTCTTGAGCTGATTTATTTTTATTTTTATAATTTCTTGGATTTACATAACTATTTCCATATTTGCTTTCAATTACAGATAAAATTGAGGATTTAGCTTCTTTAGATAAAGTGACACTATCTGTTCGCATATATGTTATTAAACCTGCTTCGTAAAGTTTTTGAGCATTAGACATTGTCCTTGTAACACCAAAACCAAGTTTTCTTGAAGCTTCTTGCTGGAGTGTTGATGTAGTGAAAGGAGGAGCAGGAGATTTCTTAGCTGGTTTTTTTTCTACATCAGATATAGTGTAGTTACTATTAATATTTTTTTGAAAAAATACTTTTACTTCTTCAGCAGAATCAAATTTATTATTTAATTCAGCATTAAGTATAACTCCACTGGAATTTTTAAATGTTGCAATAGACTTGAAATAACTATTAGTTAAAAAGTTTTTAATTTCTCTTTCCTTTTCAACAATTAGTCTCACAGAAACAGACTGAACTCTACCAGCAGAAAGACCTGTTTTAACTTTTCTCCATAAAACTGGTGATAATTCATAGCCTACTAATCTGTCTAGAACTCTTCTGGCCTGTTGAGCATTTACAAGATTATAGTTTATCTCTCTTGGACTATCTAATGCATTTAAAATTGCATTTTTAGTGATTTCATGAAATACTATTCGATCATAGTCTTTGTTATTTAAATCCAAATTTTCATATAAGTGCCAGGCAATTGCCTCTCCTTCCCTGTCTTCATCACTAGCTATCCAAACTTTATCAGACTCACTAACGTACTTTTTAAGGTCTTTTATAACAGGTTTCTTTTCTGTAGGAATTATATATTTTGGTTTAAAGTCATTTTCTATATCAACTCCCAATTCTTTAACTGGAAGGTCTGAAATATGCCCTACACATGAAACAACTTTAAAGTCTTCTCCCAAAATTTTTTCAATTGTCTTTGCTTTTGTTGCAGACTCAACAATGACTAAATTTTTTGGCATATTTTATTTTTTGGGTTTAAATGTAAATAGATTTATTCTTTTGAATGAAAAAAAAAAATAAAAATTTAAAAATTGTGTAACGTATAGATCTTAAAAAAAGGTGCAAAACAAATCAAAAAAAATATATTTAACTTAGATAAATTTTAACAATATGCGCTATTTAATTATAATACTAATCAGTTTATTTCAGTTTGGCTTTTCTCAAAATTCAATAGAAAGACTTCAGACTTCACCACGGCATCATGAATGGGTTAGTATTAAAACAAATACTCATGAAATTAACAGTTTTTTGGTATATCCTGAAGTATCTGAAAAAGTTCCTGTAGTTGTTCTTATACATGAAAACAGGGGACTAGACAATTGGGCAAGAAGCATGACAGATCAAATTGCTGAAATGGGGTTTATTGCAATCGCACCTGATTTTCTTTCGGGCTCTGCACCAAATGGAGGAGGAACAAATGATTATGAAAATTCAGATGCTGCAAGAAAAGCAATATATAGTCTTGACTCCGATTTCATTAAAGAAATTTTAAATAAGACCATTGATTATTCCAAAAAGATTCCTTCTAGTAATGGAAAAGTAGTTGTTATTGGATTTTGTTGGGGAGGAAGCCAATCATTCGAATTTGCAACTCAATCGAATGAGATAGAAGCTGCAATTGTTTGTTATGGAACAGGCCCCTCAGATAATAACTCTTATTTTAATATTAGGGTTCCTGTATATGGTTTTTATGGTGGAGATGATAACAGAGTAAACTCGACAATTTCAGCTAGCGCGTCTGCTATGAAAGCTTCTGGTAATATTTTTGAGACCATTATTTATAAAGGTGCTGGGCATGGTTTTTTTAGATCTGGTGAGAATCAAAATGCAAAAAAAGAAAATCGTTTGGCAAGAGAACAAGGACTTATACGTTTAAAAGAAATTTTAAGAGGAATTTAAATCTATGATTGTTCAAAAAGATCATGAATTGTTAAATCTAATTTTTGAAAGGAAACTTGTTGAAGAAATTCTTGATTTTGGTATTGTAAACACTTTTTCAAAAGGTGATATAATTGTTAATTATGAAGATACCCTTAAAAGCATACCCATAGTAATTGATGGTTTAGTTAAGGTTTTAAAAGAGAATAAAGATTCTGGTGAAAGTTTACTGTACTATATTAAAAAAGGTGATACTTGTTCAATATCAACTGGGTGCATGACTGGTTATAAAAAAAGTACTATAAAAGCAATTTGTGAAACAGACACAAAAATTATATTTTTTTCAGCTCTAAAAATGAATGAATGGATGCAAAAATATCCATCTTGGAGATTTTTTATAATTAATAGTTTTCAAGATAGACTTAATGAGCTTTTTGATATTATTAAATCAATTAGTTTTGATAATCTTGAAGAGAGAATAATAAGCTATCTTAGAAACAGATCATTAGTTATTAAATCAAAAATAATAATAACAACACATGAAGAAATAGCAAAAGAATTAAGCACCTCTCGTGTTGTAGTATCAAGAATTCTTAAATCTTTAGAATCTAATTCAAAGCTTGAACTTGGCAGAAATTCAATTACTTTATCTAATATGTAACCTATGTTACATTATTAAATTTATTAATGATTTATTTTTGCTTTAAATGGAAACACTGGGATACATTGGAGCTCTTTTGATTGGATTAATTCTTGGTTTAATAGGAAGTGGCGGCTCTGTTTTGGCAGTACCTATTTTTACTTATCTTTTTTTACTAGATGAGAAAGTTGCTACGGCTTATTCTCTTTTTGTTGTTGGGTTAACAAGTCTTGTAGGAAGCATTAACTATAATTTAAAAAAATTAATAAACTGGAATCAGGTGTTACTTTTTGGGTTACCATCAATAATATCTGTAGTTCTTGTTAGATATTTTATAATGCCTAATATTCCAGACATAATTATAAGTATTTCTGGCAATGATATTTCAAGAAGAATATTAATTTTAGGATTATTTTCAATTCTTTTGATTTTGTCAAGTATAACAATGTTTATAAATAAACAAAGTAAAACTTCCGGAATTGATTTGAACTATTTCAAAATAGCATCAGAAGGTTTTATAGTGGGTGGATTAACTGGATTAATTGGTGCTGGAGGAGGGTTTCTAATTATACCTTCACTAGTAATTTTGGGTAAACTACCTATAAAAGAAGCAGTAGGAACATCATTGGTCATTATTTCGCTTAAATCGTTATCTGGATTTTTCTTTGGGGATGTTTTTTTAATTCAAATAGATTGGAGCTTAATTTTAAATTTTACTTTTATATCAATTATAGGAATATTTATAGGTAATTACTTATCTGTTTATATTAATGCCAAATTATTAAAAAAAATATTTGCTGTTTTTATCTTTATTATAGGTTTCCTAATAATAATAAACGAACTACTAAATTTACAATAATGAAAATAGAACAAATTTATACTGGTTGCTTAGCTCAAGGAGCTTATTATATTGAAAGCGAAAATGAAGTAGCAATTATTGATCCTCTTAGAGAGGTAAATCAATATTTAGATAAAGCTAAAGAGTCAAACTCGAAAATAAAATACATATTTGAAACTCATTTTCATGCAGACTTTGTAAGCGGTCATATAACATTATCTAAAAAGACAGGAGGTAAAATAGTTTATGGTCCAACTGCTGAAACAAATTTTGATTCTATAAAAGCTAGGGATGGTGAAGTTTTTAAGATCGGTAAAATAACAATTACTGCAATTCATACACCTGGACATACCCTTGAGAGTACATGTTATTTACTTAGGGATGAGAATAATAAAGAAATTGCAATTTTTACAGGCGATACATTATTTTTAGGAGATGTAGGAAGACCCGATTTAGCTCAAGCAAATTTAAAATTAACAAAAGAACAACTTGCGGGTAAATTATATGATAGTTTAAGAACTAAAATAATGAGCTTACCGGATAATATCATTGTATATCCTGCTCATGGAGCTGGTTCTGCATGTGGTAAAAATATGATGAAAATTACATCCGACACATTAGCAAATCAAAAAAAAATGAACTATGCCTTAAATGAAAATCTTTCTAAAGAAGAATTTATAAATGCAGTCTTAGATGGCCTTGGCGAACCTCCTAAATATTTCCCAGCTAATGTTAAAATGAATAAAGAGGGCTATAATGATGTTAATAATATTCTTCAAAAAAATAGACCTTTGAAGCCAGATGAAGTTGAACAAATTGTTAATACATCTGAAACTATTATACTTGATGTTAGATCACCTGATGACTTTGAAAAAGCTCATATACCAAGATCAATTTTTATTGGTTTAGACGGATCTTTTGCTCCATGGGTAGGTGAGCTAATTGCAAATGTTGATCAAAAAATAATTTTTATTTGTGATACTGGTAGAGAAGAAGAAACTATTATCAGGTTATCCAGAGTAGGATTTGATAATACAATAGGATATTTGGATGGAGGAATTGCATCCTGGATTAATTCAGGAAGAGAAATAGATTCTGTAACATCAATTGATCCTGAAAAAACATCTCAGATTAATACAGAAAATGACCAAATCATTGATGTTAGAAAAAAATCTGAATTTGATATGGGTAGGGTCGAAAAAGCAAGTAACATCTGTTTATCAACTATAAATAATCACCATGATAAATTTTTAACAGATAATCACAAATACATTCACTGTCAAGGAGGATATAGGAGTATGATAGCTTGCTCTATTCTAAAAAGTAGGGGGGTTCATAATATCACAAACATTAGGGGGGGCTTTAAACAAATAATGAATTACACAAATATTATTATATGATTATGGAAAGTATATTAAATCCTTGGCCTTGGTATATTTCAGGCCCATTAATATCCATGATAATGTTTTTATTAATTTTTAATGGTAAAACATTTGGTGTTTCATCAAATTTGAGAACAATTTGTTCTGTCTGTGGTGCAAATAAGTTTTCAAAGTTTTTTGACATTAAAGTAAAAGATCATTTATGGAATATAATTTTTATACTTGGAGCTTCTCTTGGAGGATTTATAGGTCTTAAGTATTTATCTAAAAACTCTTATGTTGAAATTTCTGAAAATACAAAGTCTACTCTGAGGTTATATGAAATAGATAGTTTTGATAGCAACTATATGCCTTTAGAATTATTTGCTATAGAAAATCTTGATTTAAATAATATAACAATGCTTATTGCTGGAGGACTTCTAATTGGTTTTGGAACCAGGTATGCTGGAGGATGTACATCAGGTCATGCAATAACTGGACTTAGTCAGCTTCAGTTAGGGTCCTTAGTTTCGGTAATTGGTTTT
>Ga0181590_10003754_pt1 | contig 12679 bp, 5 predicted proteins | sample 071ome_34_FD_132446 | JGI IMG/M metagenome (GOLD analysis project Ga0181590, IMG submission 132446) | Coastal salt marsh microbial communities from the Groves Creek Marsh, Skidaway Island, Georgia - 071411BT metaG (megahit assembly) | ecosystem: Environmental > Aquatic > Marine > Intertidal zone... | reverse complement strand
ATCTGTATAGTACTGACCACCAATCAGTTGAGGATTACTGGAACTATCACCAATAAAGAATCTTTGTCCTCTGTTTGCCTGAGTACCACCGCCAATAGTATATGCTAATTCACCATAATTTAGTGTTGATGGTGCAGAAGTACCAGTAGATCTTTTGACCCTAATGATACTTGCCATTAAAAGCTACCTCCGTTAATGTCTAAATTCTGCGTAGTTCCTGGTGTTAATTCTAAAGTTGCATCCCATTTGTTTGTTGTAGAATTATAAACTAGGACCATACCGTTAGATAAGGTACTTGCATTAATATCACTTAAACCAGATAAAGTTCCTGAGGTGTCTCCAGAAATAGAGGAAACAACTTTAATTGAATTTTGTTGTCCTACTCTTACCTTAATATCTGCCATTAGAGTGTCATTGATTTGCAGGTTTTCAAAGGATAATATAAGAATTCCATTTAATGGTCAGGATCTAAAATATATTTATACTAGCAATCTTCTAGGAGTTTAATCCCCATGAAGTGACTAGTTCTTGCTGTTTCAAATATAATTTAATATAAGATTTTGCAACGTTCCTCAGAGTTTCTATAGAATCACATTGATCAATTTCTGATGCAAACTTAAAATATTCAAAACTTTTACTTAAATTTTCTAATTCAATTTTGTCTGGATCCATGTTCATTAATTAACTCCATTAGTAAACTTTTGATTTGTTGAACGTCATTTTTTAATTCAGAAATTTCATCTTTTTGTTTTTGACGCTCTTTTTTCATTCTAATATATTGATTATATTCAAATGTATCAGAGTTAACAATTGCACCAGTTTTTTCGTCTCTAAAGAGATTTTTATGTCCTTCAATTGGTATCATTATGCTAAAGCAATTGCTCTCAAATCACGGAATCTTGGTGTATATGACTCATTAGTTCCGCTCATAACAATCTTGATTACAAACCCATTAAATTGCTCAAGATCATCTACAGTGTACTGATATTCTAAGAATTCGTCATCATTACTTGCTTTTACAAAAGCATCTGAAGAACCATCATTTAGGTTGGTGTCAATTACAGTATCACCAAAACCATCACCATCAGTGTCTGTCAAGTTGTTGTATCCTGGGAATAATTCATAGGTTTGATCAATTTCACTTGAATCAGATCTGAACAACTTATAGAGAACTCTAAAATCACTTGAAGCATTTCTATATGCAGTAAGGAGAACTTTCAAAGATGTTGCTGGTTTTGCCAATTCAATTTTATTTGAAACATAAACCGAAGCGTGTGGATCATCAGATGATTGATTGGATCTAGGATCTGTAACATAATTTAGAATTGGTCTATTTAACCTATTTCTATTGAATACAAATGTTGCAGCTTCTGAGAGATCAATCACAGGAGAAACATTAGTATTGCTAGTTTGCATATTAATGGACAAGGTCAGAGACTTACTTCTTGGTAAAGAAGATAAACGGGTTGTTTCATTAACTCTAGAACAAACAATTCTTGGAGTGGATAATTCATTTACCTGATTTAGAGAAACACTTTCATATCCCTGATCAACGAAAGATGCTTCTGATCCACCAGCACTTGTTCCAGAAACTGTTCTAATACTTGAATTGACTGAAGTATTATCTGGTGAAACGACATTAAATTGTGGAATAATTTCACTAAACTGAATATTTTGCGTTGCTCTGCACGCTGATCCACCAAGAGTACTTTCATTAGTAAATGAAAGTTGAGTGTCACCAGTTGCTTTGTCAGATCTATCAAATTCTAAGTGATACTTATCAATACCTCTTCTTGTTTTTAAGGTAGAATTTGTTGGCATACTGTGTGAATTATTAATTCTAGTTAGAGAAACACCATTAATTTCATACTTATAAATCAGGTCACCAGTTGTATGGTTTCTAACCGTTGTTTCATTTATTCCTCTTGTAGAAATATTCAGAGCATTTGATGAGACAGAAGTATACTTAATAATCTCCTCATTTACCAATACATATCCAGGATTTGATGTTGTAACTGTCGCACCTTCAAAAGTTGTAAAATTGGAAGTGTTTGCAATAGAAATTGTAGTATTTGTTGATGTAATATTTGCAGTTAGTGCTTCACCAGTTGTATTTGGTACAATTCCTCTGATATTTACAATGTTGCTATCAGAGTGCATTCCGTGATTATAATGAGAAACTTCAAATACGTTTCCAGTATAAAGATCACTTGGAACTACTGATTGACCAAGAGTTACAGTTCCTGCAAGAGAAACTTGAACATCTCCCTGATAGTAGGAAAGTGTTTGATTATCAGTAAATTCTTCACCAGATACATTAGTTAAGAATAACTTGTCAATATTTGGAACTGATTGAACACTAATTGTTGCCCCTCTTCCTCTAGAAACTGCACTTGTTGAAATTCCAAGCAAATCACCAACTCTGTATCCGCTTCCAGTATTTGCAATAGAAACACTTGCCAATTCATTAGATGAAATGGTTATCGTTGCTGTTGCACCACTTCCAGAACCAGTTATTGAATAGAGTGGTACGCTAGAGAAAGTACCATTTGAATATCCAACTCCAACATTGGTTGTTGAAACAACCCCAATATTTCCACCTACAAACTCTACATATCCATAAGCATCACCCTCACCAACCTTGATTCCTTGTTGTAAAATACTATTGAGACCATAAGTAGTAACAATACCAACATTAATTTTTCTTGGTAAAGTCTTGATTGGATTATTAATTAGTACTGGGATATTAGCATCTATTTCTGCATATGTGCTTCCAACTGATAATGTTGGGTTATGGAAATATGCAGTTCCAGATGTTGATGAGAAACTTGCCTTATAGAATTTGAATTTAAGGTCCTCATATACACTTGGAGTCCAAATGGATCCATTTTGTGATTTAAACAGATTTCCCCCAACATATTCGTTGGAATAGATTACCTGTTCAGCATCTGGAAGTGTTTGAGTTGCTACTGTTGCCTGATTAGACTCTGCGATCCAAACTTTATAATCATCAGAAGATGGGCAAGATAGTGAAATTGCGTACTGCTTATTTGGTTGTAAGTAAATTGGTGATGGGAAGGTGACTTTAGTTGCGGTTGCACCGTTAGAAGATGTTGTAATACCAGATGGTGATAGTTCTGCTCTAGCAAAGTCTTGGATTACCTTATTTTTAGGTGTTCCTCCAATATCAGTTTCTCTAATCTCAACAAAGACCTTTTCAGTATCATCTTTTCCACTAAAGTACAAATCAACCGCTGTCAGGAATCCACCATCATTGTCTGTTCTAAAGGTTTGTGCTAATGGATCTTTTCTCAGTGCATTTAATGGTAATGCTGGAGGAGATCTGCGAACAATCAAACTCTCGCTGTATACTGAAGAGTTAACAATTCCAGAACCATAGAAAGTAGTTTCAGTGGAAGTAACAGTAGTGGCAGTAGAATTTGTAGAACTTGAAGATAACTTAAATGTTTTTGCACCGACTTTAAAACTTGTTGTTGGTGCAGGATTTTGAAGTGGGTTTCTAATGAAGAAGCAACCAACTAAATCTCCAACTGAATCTGTAGTAAGAGACTGAGTTGAAACTGTTGCTTGAGCAGAACTTGTTGCTCCAACAAGTTTCATTCCAGATGGTGTATAACCATAGAATCTTCCATCTGCATCATCTGCTAAAGAATAAGTATCAATATTTAATACAGATGAAGATGCAGAATAAGAAGTTAATGTCGTATTTGTTGAATATGGATTTTCAGAATATGATGTAGATGGATTTGAATATGATCCTGTTTTGTGGTTTGCATTGGATAATCTAAATGCGGCAACTTTCTTTCCACCAACATATCCATAAACAGTTTCTCCTGACTGGAAAGTGCCAGAAGTCATTGTGATTTTCAGCAGTTTTGGAATAATATCAATATTAGAATTTCCAGCAAAGAACGAATAATAATTTGTTGATGGTGTTAAACCACTTGCCCTAAATTCTACATTTCTTGATCTAAACTTATTATTTGGATTAGAACTTGGAATCAGATTGGAAATATAAGAATTTGCCCAATTGCTTTGTGTTCTTGAAACTACTCCACTTTCACTGTTGATTGTTCTTACCCAAGTATCGGAAGAAGGAGTGAGTTTAACAAAACCATTGTAATTAGATACAGCAAATGGATTAATGGTTTGTTCCTTAGTTGCAAATGATTGCTGGAGATTCGTCCAAGCAATCTCTGAATAATTAAGAGTGACTAAATCACCAGTTTTCTTAATATTAGTATCTTGTAAATCAAAGTTTGTGGAGAAATCTAATGTGTTTGTATTGAGGGAAGATGCTGGTGAAATTTGTGCCTTAAGTGAATAAGAACTTACATCAGATCTTAACTGATTATCGGAACTATTTGTATCGATACAAACTTTTGCATCCGAGTTCTCTACATCAATAAAATTAGTATTATCAAAGTTGTCAACGAAGAAACCAGATTTGAATCTACTTAACCCATCCGAATCTTGAATTTGGAGAGTTTTTGTGTTAAGTTCAAGTAAAGTTAGTGATGCTAACTTTTCAACATTGGAAAGTCTATCCTCTAAGTTTCCAATATCTCTCATAGTATATCTCTTGTTATCATAGAGATATACTTCTACATCTTCTGAATTGTAGAGATATGCTGGCAACTTGATTGTGGCAAGATCCATTGCCTCTTCAATTGAGGAAGGTTCTTTTGGATTATCTGCTGATACACCTCTTTTGATTACCAAGTCACCATTTTTATTCAAAGAGATCTTATCAATTCTTGGTAGATAATATGAATATGAAATTGAAGATGTTTCATTTGGCGAAACTACTAGTGTTGGATTTGAACCAGCAGCGGCAAAGTTTCTACTTGAAAACGCAAATGGTGATGTTGAAGTACTGGTAAAATCAGAAACTCTTGGTCTGAAATCAAGAATATCAGATGCTCTTGTTCCAGATTTCAATTGAGGAATATCTGATTTGTATCTTTGTCCATCATAACTCTTAACGGTATAAACATCACCAGAGTCATTTGATGGAACTCTATAATGATCAAAAATAATTAACAATCTTCTAGATGGGACAACTGCACCAGTTTTTCTAACTATTCTTGAGTAATCATAATACTGTTCTTTTTGTCCTTTATCAAGAACAAAGTCTTGTGTCTTATTAACATATGATCCTTCAGTAATTGAAGAAATAGCACCTAATATCTCAGACTCTTCAAATCTTACAGTTTCTCCTAGAATAAACTTATTAGAATTGAGATAAACAAATTCAATTTCTGTTGAAGACTTTCTAGTTACAATCTGTGCAATTGCTCCACTACTTGCTCCAGTAATTTTTTCACCAAGAATTGATTCTGTATCTAAACCTAAACCAGAAGCAAATGTTAATTTATCTAAAATTACGGCACCGTTATTAACGGATTCATAAACTGCTAGAACTTTTACAACGTCTGGAACGTTTAATGATATTTCATTATCCTCTACTCTAAGACCATAACTTGTAATAGATGATAGACCAGTAATTGATGTGGATACACCAGTTGCACTCTTATTAACATCTAATTTTGTGCTTCTAATATATAATTTTTGCTTATTTGTAATAGCATTTTTCTTCACTGTTGCATTAACAACAACATTTGATGCACTTGCAGTAAGACCTGTAAAAGTAACAACAGTTGAATTGCTGCTTAGACTTACTTTCTCGCTAGAAAGTTGATCAACTGTTCCATCTGCATAGAAAATACCATATCTTTCGGTGTTAAATGGTTCAAAATATGCGCTAGTAATGCCAACATCTGCCAAAGTTAGGGATAATGTTCCTGTAGAAGTGGTTGATTTCCCAGTTACCTGCCTTCTTACGGTTAAATCTGATGTTGATAGATCAACGTCTGAAACATTTTTAGAATTTATCTTAGCATAGAGGAAAGAGTTTTCTTCATTTTGAATTGATGGAACACCAAGAGAGAATGTTGCGCTAACTGTTGAAGATGGCAATGTTCCAGTGCAAACTCCAGTTACATTAGGAACTGATGCAAGAGTCAACGTTAAACCGTCTGCAGAAACAGATTGAACTCTGTTAAAAGTCTGCAGAGAATTTCCGGAGAGTTGATATCTGATTATAGTGTCACTCTTGATTCCAACAAAGTTTTTACCTGCACAAGTTGCAATACCTGTTGCACTAATTTGTAGTGAATCTGTATTTGTAAAGTTCTTTGCGATTTTGGTTTGCAGGAAAGAATCTGCAACAAATGATGTTGACAAACCAACTTCAGCAGCATCTTGGAAAACTGATTTAATGTCCTGAGTACCAAATACTTTTACCTCAGATACTGTTCTAGAATAAGTAGTTCCACCATTGATTTCAATTTGCTCACCTACACTAAAAGTACCAGAAGTTTGTTGTATGTTAATGGCATTTCCAGATGGAGATCCTACAACATATCCAGATGCTCCACTATTCAAACCTTTAATGTATGAAGTTTCTGGGCATTGACCAGAAGTCAGAGACTGATTTAAAGTTAACTTTGTATATGTTTGAATGTCATAAAGATACAAATCCCAAGATGAAGCGGCATTTTGGTACGCTCCAGGTGCAGAATATGAATATACTCTTGCTTTACCAATTGTATCTCCAGCACCTACTGTTGTTGAATTTTTTCTTTTGCTATTTAAATAGATGATGTGATTATTGTCTATTCCAACAACTGGAGTACCAGAAACATTATTAACCTTTAACAGACTGCCCATTTCAAATGGGACAGAAGAATCTGATACTCTAGAGGTATCTCTTGGTTTTTCAAGATCAAGAATAGTTGTAGCTGTTTTTTCTACATCAAAACCTCTAACGTATGCTTTTCCTGGAGATACTTTTACTGCTAAAAGATTTTCTGAGGGAACGTTTCCTTGATCTGTTCTTTGCCCTTCAGTAAATACCCCATCAGAATTTATACCATCATTTAAAGATTCTTCAACATCAATATCAAATGCATCTACAGAATAATTGCCAGACTCTTCATAAGTTCTTTTTGCAAAATATTCTTTTATAAGAGAGTATGTATTTGAATCTTGAATTTTTTTGAGTTCGCCGTTAGTAACTCTTAAGACTTCAATAAAATTCTTATCGTCAGTATCTGTTAATCTTTTCTTCGTTAAAGTTGCACTTATCTTTAATCTATCCGCTCCAGGAGCAGCGAAATTAGAAAATCCTCTGGCATTATCATAAAGACTATTATCGTCTTTAGCATCAACTAGTGACTCTGAAACAAATAGACCAATTCTATACGATGGAGTATTTGTATACTGATCCAGAATTAAAGTATCATCATCTACATTAACAAAGTGACCTCTGATAAAGTAGACACCCTTAGAAATGGAAACTGCTGATGCTGTAGAAGTTGCGTTTAAGTTAATTGCAGTTGCAAATGTATCACCACTGGAGATTGTTGTGTTTCCATATGTTAGATTTTCTTGAAGAAGTAATGTTTCTCCGTCAAGGAATTGACCTTCTTCAAAAGATGAATTTGCTGAGATGTATCTAACATATAAAGTATAATTGTCAGTCTCAGATTCAGAATCAGTTATAACATTTTGAACAATCGCAACTAATTCTGAAGTTTGACCTTTTATTTTTTTACCGATTAACTGATTTAAATATAATCCAACACTAAGACCAACGTGTGTTGAATTTATCTTAACAGCATAATATTGTGAATTATATGTAATATTTCCTGGAATTACTACAGAACCATCTTTAAATATATGACTTCCAAAAGATTCAATTTGATTTTGTAAGATCGACTGGAGAGTTGTCAGTTCTCTTGATTGAACTGGAAATCCTGGTTTAAAAAGAACCCTATAAAAATTTTTATTGGGGTCAAAATCATCATAATATGGTGATACATTAAGATTGGTTTTTTGTGACATCTTTAGAATTCCAGTATGATTTTAATATCTTCTTTTTGGCGAGGGTTTCTAGAAACACGGGGTCTGTTATCAATGTAGATAATTTCTCCCGATCCTTTATTTATTTCAGGAAGAGATATGCCATTATTAAATTCTGCCGCAAGATTGACTCTTTTTGTTGTAGTAACTGTAGTCGTTATGCCAGTAAATGTTGAATCGATCGATGCACTAAAACTATTTGTTGATGTGATTGTTCCACCATCTATGCTAAAATCAACCTTTGTTGCTTCAGAGATAATAGATCTAGAGTCTTTTTGGTCATAAGAACTTTGATTATAATACAGAGAACGGTCAGTAAAGTATTTTAAAACTTTGGTTTCTGTATCATATGATGCAATGTAACCAGTTGCTGTACCTACACCAGTAAGAGTTTGATAAATTCTATTTCCTGGTGTAGCATCAGATGGGTTAGATACTGAGGTCAACTTCAAACCGCCAAGATTGGAGAATTGATTTTCTGAGAAGATGGAAGTAGCTGATCCAATTCTAGTTGGATTTTTAACAATTCCAATTTGAGCAAATCTGGTATCTAGAGGAAAATCTTTTGTAGAATCATCAAATCTAGAATAAATTAAAACTCTATCAGTTCCCAACTCTTCATATAAGTTGTAACCGTGACCTCTTGATGGTGGTATAATTGGAATTAAATGTGCAAATTCTGTTGCTCCAGAATTAATTGATGATAAATCAACTCTTCCGTAAGAGTAATTTTTGCCACCAGAAGAAACCGTAACATCGGTGATTTTACCACCTGTTACATCAACAACAACTCTTCCACCATCACCATCTCCAAGAATGTCTAACTCAGCATCAGTTGTGTTGTATCCAGCACCTTGATTTTGAATATAAACTTTTTTAATTTGATTTTCATTTACTAAAGAATCACCATTTTCTCTAACCGCCTGAATTTGTGCGTCAGTGGTAGTGACCCAATTATTTGGAACGGGAATGTATTCAATAGAATCAAATTTAATAATATCACTTGGAGAAACTGTAAATAAGTATTTCCAAATATATCCATCACCACTTTCACCAGCTCTTGATGGCTCTAGGTCAATAAAAGATGGTTCATCTTGCGAGAAATTTCCTGCAGGATTTGCCGAAGATGCTCCATTATCAATACAAATATAAACTCTATAATCACTATTCATTACATAGTAATTTGCATCATATAATCTAGTAGAGTTGGTTTGTGGGGATGTATTAGAAATGCTGTAATCGTGACGATACATTTCATAGACAGTTCCCTGTCTCCAATCAACTCTCCTTATCAATCTACGAACATCGTTAACTGTGATTTTTTTACCAAAAATCATAGTATCTTTTACATGATTTAAATAATTGAAGTTATCAACAGGATTTGGTGTATTTTCATCCCAACTCGTAGATCTACCAAAACCAACGGCACTTGGATTTGGTAGACTTAAAAATACATAATATGAATTATTTGGATCACTGACAGATTCTACAAAATTATTCGCATTTAATATTCTAAACTGATCTGTTACAATTGCGGCCATCGTAAGAGCTTTTTTCTATATTTATAAATGATTACCCAAGGTCTTTTCTCAGAGAACCAGTGTCTCTAAGTCCAAATCCACGTCTTTGTAATGTTGGGAACGTAGTTAAACCAGAATTTACAGTATATCCAGAAACCGCAACTCCAATAGAAGATGTAGTTCTTTCAAATCCAGATAATTTGCCCCAAGAGAATCTTCCAGAAATTAAGTTTGGCATAGTATGAATACCACTAATATTAGTAGTTGACAATATGTTGCTGGTTATTATTCCTGTTAAGTTGTCTCTAGTGATAGAGTGGATATAGTAAATGTTATCAACAAATGTTGATCCTATTCCAACAGTAGCAGAATCACTACTATCGATTGAGGTTACTCCATGACCAACTGTGGTATCAAAAACACATATTGGATAGTCTTGAATCAAAGAATCAATATCTGAAGTAGAATCATAAAGAACATGGAACGTTAGTGCGAGAGGATTTCCTCCTGTACCAGTGTTTGTTGTAATTCCAGTGATAATTCCACTAAATCCTTGTACAAATCTAATCTCATCAATAACTTCACTTGATAAATTAGGCGTTGGAATTGTAATATCTGGTGAATATGTGGAAGTGTATCCAGCACCTGGTGTTGAAACCGTTGTTAAAGTTACGATACCAGCAGAAGAAACAAATGCGGATCCTATAGCAACTGATTGATCTTGATATTTGCCAAAATCAAAGGATCTTGAAAGTGCAATAGAATTTGATGCACTCTTACTTAATTCAATCTTACCATTTGATCCACTGTAAATTCCAGTAACTGTTGTTGAAGTGTCAATGACATTTGGAATAGATCTCAGAGTTTGACCAACTTTGATTGATTCTGTATTAATTCCAATAATTACATCAGAACCTACACCAAGGTATCCACCTCTTCTCTTAACATCAAATTTAAATACTGTTCCAATTCCACCAATTGGATTACCAATCTTTAATTCTAAAACTGATCCAGGAACATATCCACTTCCACCATCTAGAACTGTTATGGAAGAGATAGTGCCAGCAATAGATACATTAGCAGTAAATGCTGCAGAAACTGGATCATTTCCACCTTGAACCAATAAACCAGAGAAATCTCTGATGTCAATTGAAGATTCATTTTCCTCATAATTGAAGAATTGAGCATTATCCAAGAAGATTTCAGTATCTGTAGAAGAAAAATCTTTAATAACTTTGGATGTTGGGAAAACTAGACCCTCTAATGAATCTCTTACTTTAGATTGTAGATTGTCATTAATAAGTAAATCTCTCTTTTGCTTAGTCCAATCTGCAGGTCTGTAATTTGTCTCATCAATACCATCTCCAAGATATATACCAGTTTGAACTAGATCTGATGCAATAATATCAGAAACTATTCTTGGATCTTGACCAATGGATTGTGGGACAGATTCACTCTTATTGATTTGTAGGGTATCGCCAGGTTTGATAGTTTCATTAACATTAACTTCAATACTATCTTCATCTCTAGTTCCTCTGTAGAAGAATATATCAACCTTATCACTTGCTTTTGGTGCTTCTTTGAAGGAGAATGTTGTTCCTCCAGTAAACTCATAAGAAACTCCAGGTTCCTGCATTACACCGTTAACATATATCAAAAGAATAGCATCAAGATCAATCAGAGATGAATCTACATCTGCATTATTCTTTTGGAAACTTAGTAATTGGCTATTTTTATAGAGTGGGAATCTAGTTCTTTCCCCGTTTTGTAAAGAACTAACACTATCAATGAAATCAAACTCACCCAACTGCCAAGATGCAAATGAATCTGTGAATACGTCAGTTACAGTAAACTGAAGTTCTTCAATTGGAGATGGTAATCTTCCATCAGTAACAAGACCAACAACTTTGAATACATCACCAACTCTAAAGGAATAACCTGGTTTGGTTATTTCATAAGATCTAACTTCAAATACTGTAGATCCGATTCCAGTTGCAGCATAACTTGGTCCAATATCAATAGTCACCGACAAACCAATACCAGTTTGTGTAGTGCTACCTGTACCAAGTCTAGAAACACCAATTACAGAAAGATTCTCATACGATGGATCGTTAATTTCAAATACTGGTTCGGTATATCCAGATCCACCACCGTTAATTGTCAATGCCAGAGAACCACCAGCACCAACAACTGCAGATATATCAGCACCACTACCTGTAGAATCGGAGACTCCAATAGAAACTGCAGTATTGTATCCAGATCCAAAGGTTAGTTTACTATAATATGGATATGCAGTTCCTTGTCCAACGTAATTGTGTACGATTGTACTAACACCAATATTAACATTGAATGTTTTATCGGAAACAATTCCAACCACTGGGAAAACATTACCTAGCGTTCCATCTGGGAATATTGTTGTAGTTACTCCAGCGTGTGCCGATGCACAAGAGAACTCAAGATTTTCCAGATAAACATCATCTTCCGATGCATCAAATGGGTGATTAGTTGTAGTTGTTACCTCAAGTATTCCAGTGTTGTTGTTATAAGTTGATGTGCTAATTTGGTATGCTTGTCCATAAGTTGGAACACCGACAATGTTTGTGATTGCACCACCAGTAACTTCTGCTCTTAATTTTGCACCAATAAGAGGTGCATAACCCAATCCACCAGTTTGTGCAACAGAAAGAACAACGCCACCTCTTGGAAGTTGGTTTTGATTTACATCAGATTCAACAATAACAATATCATCAGTATTTTCTCTTGTAATACCAGTAAATGTTACACTAGAAATTCCAGTAGAAGCAGTTTCTGCGAAAGAATAATTATTACCAACATTGTTTAGTGTATCTGGAGTTTGGAATATATCATTAATAAAGACCAAATTGCTGCCAGCTTCTAATCCAGTGGTATTTTGCCCTTCTCTATAAACTGTAAATGTTTGTCCAATACCATTAAATTGTAAAGAGATATCATCATAAATTTTGTTGTTTACATAGTCTTTACGTAAATATACTCTTCCATTAAATGATGATTTTGGTAGAGAAAGATTGCTGGAGTTCAATCTATCATTATTTCCTTGTCCATCAGGTGCTTCAGTAAAATGAATCTTATTTCCAACAATATTGTACGCACCTTTGTATATTCTCGCAACTGTCTCATCTGCGTGTGTAGTTGCTGAAGATCCAACAAATCCTCTTGAAACTTCAATAATT
>Ga0181590_10003752_pt1 | contig 12681 bp, 10 predicted proteins | sample 071ome_34_FD_132446 | JGI IMG/M metagenome (GOLD analysis project Ga0181590, IMG submission 132446) | Coastal salt marsh microbial communities from the Groves Creek Marsh, Skidaway Island, Georgia - 071411BT metaG (megahit assembly) | ecosystem: Environmental > Aquatic > Marine > Intertidal... | reverse complement strand
TCAATTTGCGCCTGCATCCAGGCAAGGTCACCGCCGGCACTAAAACTAGGTCCGGCACCGGCAAGACAGACAACGCGGCAGGTCGTCTCATCGGCAAGCCGCGCAAAGGCATCGCCAAGTGCCGCGATCATTGCCGGCGACATCGCGTTATGGCGGTCCGGGTCATGCATCGTCACCGTGACCACACCGCGGTCATCACGATCCAGCTTTAGGGGGGTATCGGTCATTCTTATCCTACCTGTTCTATGGTGCGGTTGCCGCCAGGGCGCAAACTGTTGGCAAACTGTGCAGCAGCGGCCACCCGGTCCGGGTCAAGGCCGGTGCTGTACCCCGCTTTTGTTAGCATCAATAGCACCGACTCGGTGGCCACATTGCCGGCGGCGCCAGGCGCGTATGGGCATCCGCCCAATCCGCCAACCGACGCATCGAAACAGCGCAATCCAAAATCGAGGCTGGTCCGGATATTGTCGATCGCCCGCCCGCCAGTATCATGATAATGGCCAGCCAGTTGGGCGGGTGGGACGGTCTTGACCACCGCTGCCAGCATCCGCGCAATCGAGTCTGGCACCGCCTTGCCAACCGTATCGCCAAGGGCAATTTCATAGCAACCCATATCGATCAATGCGCCCGCCAGCTTGGCGACAATTTGCGGGTCCGTTGGGCCATCAAACGGGCAATCGGTGACCATGCTGATACAGCCGCGCACCGGCATATTATGCCGCCGTGCAGCGGCGAGAACCGGGCGAAACCGGTCCAGACTTTCGGCAATCGAACAATTGATATTCTGCTGGCTAAACCCTTCAGACGCGGCAGCAAACACCGCCACCCCGTCAAGGCCAGCCTCAATCGCCGCCTCAAGGCCGCGCATATTTGGCACCAGCGCATGATAGGTGGCAGCGGGCGCACGGTCGATCGCCGCCATAACCGTTGCCGCATCCGCCAATTGCGGCACCCATTTCGGACTGACAAAGCTGGTGGCCTCGATCTGGGCAAAGCCGCATGCCGACAACAGATCGATCAGGCGCACCTTGTCAGCACTGTCGATAAACCGTGGCTCATTTTGCAAACCATCGCGCGGGCTAACTTCAAATATGCGGACATGTTGGGACATCGGTTCACTTTTTTGGTTGGCGCGGACGGCCGCTTGTGGCTAGGATCGGGGCTGCGGCGCCCCTGCGCCCGCATCATGTTATTGCAGTTCACGAACCGGCGCTTTAACCGCCGCCTCGTCCCTCACCTGTCATCGGAGCAGATTTCCATGTCCAAAATCAATATCGAATTTACCCTGTTTTCGGCATTTTATTCGCCACTGATCTCAACCATGACAGGCGGCTTTCTAAAAGATGAGGGCCTTGACTATGCATTTACCGTGTCGGCACCGGGGGTCACCGCGATCACCGCATTGGATAATGGCACCGCCGACGTTGTCCAATCGACCCTTAGTCAGGGCTTTAACACGCTGAACAAGGGTGAGACGCCAAAATGCGTCCATTTTGCCCAGATCAACGAGATGGACGGCTTCTTTCTCACCGGCCGTGATGCTGATCCCGCATTTGACTGGAAGAAACTGGAAGGCGCCGAAGTGCTTGTCCATCATGGTGGCCAGCCGATGACGATGTTCAAATATGCTTGCTATAAGGCCGGGATCGACATCGCAAAAATCAACATCATTGATGCAGGCAATGGCGGCGAGATGGACAAGGCATTCCGCGCCGGCACCGGCCAATATATCCATCAGCAAGGCCCCGCCCCACAGCAATTGCAGGCCGACGGGGTTGGCCATGTGGTGACCGCGCTTGGGCCGGTCATCGGCCCCTGTGGTTTTTCCAGCTTGGCCGCCAAGCCTGAATGGCTGGACAGCGATGAAGGCAAGGCCTTTACCCGTGCCTATATCAAAACCCGCAACTATATGAATGACGCCAGCGCCGATGAAATTGCCAACGCGCAAAAACCATTATTCCCAACGATCGATTTGGCCGTCCTGACCGATTGTATCGCCACCTATCAGAAGATGGGCTGCTGGACCCGGCATATCGATATCACCGATGCCGGTTATGACGCGATGCTGGATATTTTTGAATATGACGGCATGCTGAAAACCCGCTATGCCTATGATCAGGTCTGCGCCAAGCCACCTGTTGTGTGACAAAAGGCTAGCCGGGCGCGGGGCAGCGGTTGCCACCGGCATCGCCCCGGTCCGGCCCATCAGGGGCTAAGCGGTTGCCGCGCCGCATGACGTTGGCCGTCGCGCCCTAATTCGATAAAACGCTGGATAAAGGGTTTGCCGGCATCCGCGGTGCGGACCGCGGCATAGAGTTGACGGGTCAGGCCTGTCGATGTAACCGGCCGCGTCACCAGCCCGGAATCGATATCGGCTGACCTGATCACCCAATCCGGCAACACCGTTACCCCCTTGTTTGCGCCAACCAACAGCAGCATCACCGCCGTCAGTTCGACCTGCCGCACCAGTTTCGGCTCAACCCGCGCCGGGATCAGCAACTGGCTGAAAATATCCAGCCGGGTGCGCTCGACAGGATAGGTGATCAGCGTCTGGTCAGCAAAATCGGCCGCCTCGATAAACGGTTTTTTGGCCAGCGGATTGCCCGTGGCCGCCAAAAAGGTGGGCGCATAGGGGAATAATTCATGAAAGGTGACCCCGGCAATCGCATCCGGGTCAGACGAGATCACCACATCGACCTCTTCATCCACCAATGCCGCCAAGGCCCGAAACGCCAGACCCGGACGAATATCGATGTCAACATCCGGAAACGCGGCGCGAAATAAATTCAACACCGGAAACAACCATTCAAAACAGGCATGACACTCAATGGCGATATGCAACCGACCGGCCTGCCCCTTTTGTAGATTGTCAAACTCGGCCTTCAATTGATCGATTTCAGGCAGAATCCGTTCGGCAGCTCGCAAAAACCGGACCCCTTCAGCCGACAAGCGCATCGGTTTGGTGTTTTTGACAAACAGATCAACCCCAAGCTGTTCACGAATGGCTTTTAACTGATGCGACAGCGCCGATTGGGTAATATGAAGCTGCTCGGCGGCCTGGGCGACTGACCCGGCACTATGGATGGCCATGATGGTTCGTAGATGACGAAGTTCGATATTCATGAGCAAACCTCATAAACTTTATGATTATTATGAATTTGTTTCATTGTCATGTTTCTGTCACAAATAAATATGTAAGGCAAGGCCGGTCTTGATCAAGGGGCCGATTGCCGCCACCTAAGGGGACGGACCATGGACCAGAATCCGCCAAAAATTTCGTTTGAATTTTTTCCGCCAAAGTCGCTGCAAGCCAGCTTTGATCTGTGGGAATCATTAAATATCCTGACCCCGTTGCAGCCCAGCTTTGTGTCGGTCACCTATGGGGCTGGCGGCACCACGCGGCAACTGACCCGTGAATTGACCGAAACTGTCGCGTCCAGCTATGGGCTTGAGGTCGCGGCGCATCTGACTTGTGTCGATGCCAGCCGCGCCGAGACGCTGGCCATTGCCAAATCTTATGTCGATTCTGGCGTATCGCGCATCGTTGCGTTGCGCGGTGACCCGCCAAAAGGGGCCGGCAAATTTGTGCCGCATCCGCAAGGCTATGCCGACTCGGTTGATCTTGTTGCCGGACTGGCGGCCACCGGGGTCAAGGATATTTATGTGGGGGCCTATCCAGAACCGCACCCTGAGGCGGCCCATGCCATGGCCGATATCGACTGGCTCAAACGCAAATTTGACGCCGGTGCCAGCGCCGCCATCACCCAGTTTTTCTTTGACAGCGAGCTGTTCTTGCGGTTCCGCGACCGGTGCCAAAAAGCCGGGATCGACAAGCCGATTATTCCGGGCATCTTACCGATTGAAAATTGGCAGAATGTCAAACGCTTTGCCGCCCGCTGCGGTGCCAGCATTCCGGCCCAGCTTGACGCTGAATTTGCGATGGCGGCCCGCAATGATGTCGAGGATATTTTGTCGGTCGTGGTCGCCACCGATCTATGCGCCGATTTGATGGAAGAAGGTGTCGACCAGTTCCATTTCTATACATTGAACCGGCCGTTTTTGACACGCGATGTCTGTTTGGCGCTTGGCATTGTGCCCGACCCCAAACTGGCCTTGGTTGCCTGACCGCCAGCGCCCCCGATACCGCGATCCTTGGGATCCTTGGCAACCGACAGGCCGGGTGACAACCGATGCTGGCGGGCCAAAAACCGCTTGCCAAAGCCGGTGCGTCTGCGCCAGAGTTTTGCCCCGACAACCGTTCCTGACCGGGGCATGCCATCATGACCGATACCCCCATTTCACCGACAAAATATGGCGACACACCAGCTGGCCGCATTGCGGCCATCATGGCCACTGTTTCAACCATTGCCGTGGTTGGTGCCAGCAACAAGCCAGATCGTGCCAGCTATCGGGTGATGCGGTTTCTGGCGGCGCGCGGCTATGATGTGATTGCAGTCAATCCGGGGCTTGCCGGCGGCCAGATTGACACGATCCCCGTGGTCGCATCGCTGGCCGATATCGACCGGCCGGTTGATATGGTTGACGTGTTCCGGGCCAGTGACGCCCTGCCGGCGATTGTTGACGCGGCGATTGCGATTGACGCCCGCGTTTTATGGACACAGCTTGGCGTGATCCATGATGCGGCGGCGGACCGTGCGGCAGCGGCGGGCCTAGAGGTGATTGTCGACCGCTGCCCGATGATCGAGTTTCGCCAAGACTAACCGGCGCTAAGCTGTCCCGTGACGATTTTTTTTTGCCGAGGGGTGCGCGTGGCCGCCCTTTTGGTCTATAGTGGCGAAGCCTACCGGTGAATTTATGGCCCCAAGATGATGGCCGCAACATAATGGATAAAGACATGCGCAAAGTGAATGGTTGCCAGTCGCTGACCCATTGGTCGGTTGAAATGGATAATGACGGCATTGTGTGGCTGACAATCAATGTTGCCGACAAATCGGTCAATGTGCTGACCCGTGCGGTTATTGATGAATTGGCGGTGATCCTTGATGCGCTTGAGGCCGACAGCCAGATGACCAGCCTTGGCCTGCTGTCAGGCAAGCCGGGCGGCTTTGTCTATGGCGCCGACATTCACGAATTTGAAACCCTTGCCAGCGCCGCCGATGTCGCCGCCTTGATGCGGCTGGTGCATGGGTTGTTCAACCGGCTTGCCGCCTTGCCTGTTCCGACAGCTGCCGGCATTGACGGCATTGCCGTTGGCGGCGGGCTGGAACTGGCCTTGCCGTGCGACCATCTTTTTGTCACCGGATCACCCAAAACAAAACTTGGGTTTCCCGAAGTCAATCTGGGGATCCTGCCGGGCTATGGCGGGACCGGGCGGGCCTTTGCCCGGATTGGAACCGGACAGGTTCTCGATATGATGCTTAGCGGCCGGCCCATCGGCAGCAAGGCCGCGCTTGATCACGGGCTTGCTGACCATATGGTCGATGACGCGGCCGCCTTGCAACCGGCCATGCGGCACTGGATGCTTGGGCAAAATGGGGTCAAACCACAGCGCCAGCCGGTGGACAGCACCGCCGACAGCGCCGCCCTTGCCACCGCGCGTGATACCTATCTGAAACGGTTGCGGCCCGACCACACCCCCGCCCCCTTTGCAATTGCCGACCATGTGGAACGGCATGGCCAAGATGCTGCCGCGATGTCGGCAGGTGAGATCGATATTTTCCCCGACCTGCTGACCGGCAGCGCCTCAAAAAATCTACGACGGGTCTATTATCTGACCGACACGGTCCGCAAATCGGCGCGTGGCGACAGCGGTATCACCCATGTTCATGTGATTGGCGCCGGTGTCATGGGCGGCGATATTGCCGCGGTCAGTGCGCTGGCCGGCCTTGACGTCACCCTTACCGACATGAATGCCGCGGCCATTGAAAAAGCCCTTGCCAGAGCCCGCACATTATGTGAGCGGCGTCTCAAAACCGATGATAAAATCGCCGCCGCCATGAAGCGCCTTGTCGCCGACCCTGACGGCAGCGGGGCCGGCAAGGCCGATCTGATCATCGAAGCGGTCGCCGAACGGCTTGACGTTAAAAAGGCGGTATTCCAAGCCGTCGAGGCGGTGGCCCGGCCCGATGCGATCTTGGCCACCAATACATCGGCCATTCCGCTGGAAGATATTGCCGCGGCCCTGCAGGCACCGGCGCGGCTTATTGGTCTGCATTTCTTCAACCCGGTACCGGTATTGCCGCTGGTCGAGGTGATCTGGTCATCGCTGTCCGACCAAACGCTGGTTGCACGCGGCATGCAGTTTGCCGGCCGCATTGGCAAAATGCCGATCCGCTGCAAGTCAGCGCCGGGCTTTTTGGTGAACCGCGCCTTGCTGCCTTATATCTATCGGGCCATCGATGCTGTCGCCAATGGTCAAGACGCCGATATGATCGATCAATCGCTGGTTGATTTTGGTATGCCGATGGGACCGGTCGAACTGGCCGACCAGATTGGGCTTGATGTCTGTCTTGATGTCGGTTTGGTGCTGGGCATGCCGCCCGCCGCCAAAGCCCTGCTGACCGAAAAATGTGACGCTGGCACCATTGGCCGCAAATCAGGGCGCGGCTTTTACCTATGGGACGGCAATCGGCCAGACCGGCCGCGCGCCCCGCAATCCGCCACCATTATGGCTGGCATCGTTGATGACATGCTGGCCCCGATGATTGCCGAATGCCGGCAAGCGGTTGCCGACGGGGTGGTTGATTCGGCCGATAGCGCCGATGCTGGGATGATTTTTGGCATCGGGTTTCCGGGCTTTCGGGGCGGTCCGTTGAACTGGGCCGATCACAGTTGATGCGCTCGCGGCCGGGTGCAGCCACCGCCAAGGGAAACAGACGATTGCACCAAACAACTGATACCAACATGACCAAGACAAGTAAGGGCTAATCAGATGACCGATATTTTCATTCTTGCCGCGCAACGATCGGCTATTGGCAGTTATGGTGGCAGCCTGAAGGACACCGCCCCGATCGATCTGGCGGTGCCGGTTGCCAAGGACGCCATCGCCAAATCCGGCGTGCCAGCCGACGCCATCGGCCATGCTGTCTATGGCCATGTTATTCACACCGAACCGCGGGATATGTATTCACCGCGCTGCATTGCGATCGGTGCCGGCCTTGCCGAAACCGCCCCGGCGTTTCAGGTCAACCGGCTATGTGGCAGCGGCCTGCAAGCAATTGTCAGTGCGACCCAATTGATCAGCCTTGGGGATTGCGATACCGCCCTTGCCGGCGGCGTTGAAGTGATGAGCCGTGGCCCCTATAGCCTTCCCGCCCAGCGCTGGGGGGCCCGCATGGGCGACAGTGCCGTTGTCGATATGATGGTTGGCGCATTGCATGACCCGTTTGGCATCGGACATATGGGGATCACCGCCGAAAATATCGCCGCCGATTATGATATCAGCCGCGACGATATGGACGCCTTTGCCGCCGAATCGCAAGCCCGCGCTGCGCGCGCCGACAAGGCTGGGTATTTCACCAGCCAGATCACCCCGGTCGAGATCAAACAGCGCCGCCAAATGGTGTGTTTTGACAAGGATGAATATATTCGCGAAGAGACCACCGCCGAAAGCCTTGCCGGCTTGCGTCCGGCCTTTGCCAAGGATGGTGTGGTCACCGCCGGCAATTCATCCGGCATCAATGACGGCACCGCATCACTGGTGCTGGCTAATGCGACGGCGGTCAAAACCCATAAGGCCACACCTCTGGCCCGTATTGTCGCCTATGGGTTCGGCGGCGTTGCACCGCGGATCATGGGCATGGGGCCGGTACCGGCAAGCCAGATGGCATTGCAACGCGCCGGACTGACCGCAGATGATCTTGCCGTGATCGAAAGTAACGAAGCATTTGCCGCGCAGGCCTGTGCCGTATCGCGCGTGCTTGGCTTTGATACAGCGCGCGTCAACCCGAATGGCGGGGCGATCGCGCTTGGTCATCCGATCGGCGCTACCGGCGCCATTATTATGACCAAACTGGTTCATGAACTTCACCGTCAAGGCGCACGTTATGGCATGGCAACCATGTGTATTGGCGGTGGGCAAGGGATCAGTGTGATCATCGACGCCACGCCCTAAGCCCCCTTCTATCCCGGACCAACGGAGCGCTCCCTATGTATAAAGCCCCTGTCGACGACTATAAGTTTTTGTTTGAGCATGTGATCGGCCTTGATGATTTGATGCGGGATATCGGCAATGACGATGTCAGCGCCGAACTGGCCGAGGCGGTGCTTGACGAGGCCGGCAAACTGGCTGCCGATGTGATTGCCCCGCTCAATCACGATGGCGATATCGAAGGGTCGAAACGGCTTGATGATGGGCAGGTCATCACCCCCAAAGGCTTTGTTGAAGCGCAGGCGGCGATGCGTGATGGCGGCTGGTCATCGATGGAAGCCAAGCCCGAATTTGGCGGTCAGGGGCTGCCAATGGTTCTGACCACAGCGGTCAATGAATTTTGGCAAGCGGCCAATATGTCCTTTGCGCTGTGCCATTTGCTGACACAAGGCCAGATCCATGCCTTGCAAAAATCAGCCGCACCGGATTTGCAGCAAACCTATATCCCGCCTATGGCCGACGGCCGCTGGACCGGCACCATGAATTTGACCGAACCGCAGGCGGGAAGCGACCTTGCCGCGATTAAAAGCCGGGCGGTACCGAATGGTGATCATTACCTGATCACCGGCCAGAAAATCTATATCACCTATGGCGAGCATGACATGGCCGAAAATATCGTGCATTTGGTGCTGGCTCGCACCCCGGATGCACCGGCCGGCATCAAGGGTATTTCGGTCTTTATCGTGCCCAAATTCCTGCCCGACGCCGCCGGCAATTTCACCGTGAAAAACGATGTGCGCTGTTTGTCGATCGAAAAGAAACTTGGCATCAAGGCCTCGCCAACCGCGGTTATGCAATTTGGCGAGACCACCGGCGCGGTTGGGTATCTTGTCGGCGCCGAAAATGAAGGCATCGACATCATGTTCGGGATGATGAACCACGCCCGCATTGCGGTTGGCCTGCAAGGGCTGGCGATTGCCGAGCGCGCCTATCAGCAGGCCGTGTCTTATGCCCGTGACCGAGTACAAGGTGTGCCGCTTGACCGGCAAAAAGGTGATCCGATCATCCATCATCCGGATATTTTGCGTACCCTTGGCAGTATGAAAGCCGAGATTGAAGCCATGCGCGCGGTCATGATGACCGGCGCGGCGGCAATGGACCGCGCCCATCACGACAGCGCCAATACCGCGCTTGACGCCCGCGTTGGCTTGCTGATCCCGATCATCAAGGGCTGGATGACCGAACGCGGCCAGATCATTGCGTCGCAAGCGGTGCAGACGCATGGCGGCATGGGCTTTATCGAGGAAACCGGGGCCGCCCAGCATTACCGTGACGCGCGTATTTTGACGATCTATGAAGGCACCACCGCGATTCAGGCCAACGATCTTGTATTCCGCAAAACCATCCGCGACCAAGGCGCCGCGGTGACCGCCTTGCTAGATGACATCGCCGCCGATATGACGGCGCTTGCCGGGCATGACAATGCACGGATCCCGCCTTTGGCCAGCGCTGTCACCAGCGCGGTTGCAACCGCCCGCGACATTGCCGCCCATATCGTCCGCGGTGCCAATGACCCGCGTCGTCCAGCGGCCAGTGCGACCAATTATCTGCTGCTGATGGGAAGCTTGTGCGGTGGCTGGATGATGGCCCGCCACGCCGCCGCCGCCGCCAACCGGCTTGCGCTTGGGGATGACGATGGCGCGATGACCGCCAAAATGACCACCGCCGAAATCTATATGACCCATCACTTGCCACAGGTTGACGCATTGGCGCGCAGCATTCTGGCCGGCGATGACCCGGTTTTGGCGCTTGACCCGGACCAGCTTTAGGCGGGTTTATCGGCTTCTTTGAACAGTACCTCCGCCCAGTCTTCCCACAATTGTGACAGCGCGGCGTAATCCGCATCGCCTAGCCCTTTGGCGGCGGCGATCTCATAGGGGGTGTGCGATGCCGATATTGCGAACAGCGGCACGCCCAATTCCTGTGCAGTAGTCAGCGCAAGACACGAATCTTTACGCGCATTGGTCACCGACATGCCGCCGTCAAAATCGGCATATTTCATCCGTTCAGCGACCCGATGCACCAGCGGACGCAACAGCCCTTCTTCACGGTTCAAAATAGAGATCAGCGTATCGCTTGGCACGCCCAGTGATTTTGACATCGCAAACGCCTCGATCAGCACCACCATCACCGCATGCATCACGGCGTTGTTGACCACCTTGATTCCCATGCCGGCGCCAATCTCGCCAAGGTCATAAATTCCGGCCGCCACCGGCTCCAGAACCGGGCGGGCCAAGGCCTTGGCGGCGGGGGTGCCGCCCATAAAAAAGGTCATCTGACCGCTGGCCATACTGGCCACACCACCAGCAATTGCCGCATCGACAAAAGCGCTACTGCCCGCTGCCGCCACCGCCGCACAATCGATCGCGGTTTGCGGCGTGACCGTACTGGTATCGATGATCAAAGCGGGCCGCTTGTCACATGCCATCAAGGTCGTGGTGACGGCCACTGAAATCTCTGGATGCGGCAATGACAAAACCACCACATCGACCGCTGCCGCCAAATCTTCGAGCCGATCAAAAACATCAATCCCCGCGGCCGCCGCCGCCTGACGCCGACCGGCATCCTTGTCAAATCCGGCAACCGGGCCACGCGCTGCAAAGGCGCTGGCAATCGCCGCCCCGGCATTGCCTAGCCCGACCACACCAATATGTTGCGTTATCTGTTCGGTCATTATTTGCCTTCTTTCATTAGATTCTGGTCGGTTAGTATCATTGATTGGTCTCGACGATCCCGGCGGTATCGATCACCGCATGGAACAGCACGCTTGCACTCGCCGCGGCCCATTCAGGACTGATTTCCTCGGCCTCGTTATGCGACAGCCCGTCAACACAAGGACACATGATCATCGCGGTCGGCGCCACCCGGTTCATCCAGAACGCATCATGCCCAGCCCCTGAAACAAGGTCCATATGGCGATAGCCAAGCCGGTCTGCCGCCGCCCGAATCCGCGCCACACAATCTTTGTCGAACGTCACCGGATCAAACGCACCAGCCTGTTCAAACTGAATATCCAGCCCCAGTTCAGCGGCAATGTCGCGAGCCCCCGCCTGCAAGGCATCGTTCATCGCGGCCAGCACAGCCGGGTCAGGACTACGAAAATCAACGGTGAACAGCACCTTGCCTGGGATGATATTGGTTGAATTGGGGAACACCTCGCAATGGCCAACCGCCCCGACGGCATGCGGCGCATGCGCCATTGCAATCTCATGTGCCAACATGGTGATCCGCGCCATGCCAAGCCCGGCATTGCGCCGTTTTGGCATCGGGGTCGACCCGGTATGGGCTTCTTTTCCGGTCAGGGTAATGCGGATCCAGCGCAACCCTTGGCCGTGGGTCACCACGCCAATCGGCACAGCTGCATCCTCAAGAATCGGCCCTTGTTCAATATGCAGTTCAAAAAACGCCGCGACCGGCCGGCCACCGACCGGCGCGTCACCGGCCCACCCGATCCGCGCCAATTCATCGCCAAATGTCAGGCCGGCAGCATCAGTACGCGCATATGCCCAGTCAAGGGTCTGAACCCCGGCAAACACCGACGACGCCATCATCGGCGGTGCAAAGCGGCAGCCTTCTTCATTCGTCCAATTGACGATTTCAATCGGATGACGGGTGGCAAGGCCCGCATCATTCAAACTGCGGATAATTTCCAGCGCGGCCAGCACGCCAAGCGGCCCGTCATATTTCCCTCCCGTCGGCTGCGTGTCGAGATGGCTGCCGACCATCACCGGCGGCAGGTCAGGGTCGGTGCCGTCCCGGCGGGCAAACATGCTGCCCATTTTATCGGTGTGAACGGTCAAGCCGGCTGCCTCGCACCAGCGTTGGAAAAGAGCGCGGCCTTCAGCATCGGCATCGGTCAATGCCTGTCGGTTGTTGCCGCCTGCAACGCCGGGGCCAATGCGGGCCATATCCATCAGACTGGCCCATAGCCGGTCTTTATCAATCGTCAGATTGCGGCCCAACACCTGATGCTGTTCGATCATGTTAATGCTCCTTTGACTTAAAGCTACCGCTTAAGGTCCGGCGGATGGCACATGAAATACCAATGACGCCCATAATGATTCCCAGACCGCCCCCCGCGGTTCAGCGGCGTCATCGATCGGCAACAGCCGTACCGCGTCAACCAGATAGTCCCGCCCCGTCTGTACCGCAAATTCTATCCGTCCTGCGGCATTGGTGATATAGTTTTTCCGGTCGACACGGCGCGGATTATCGCGGGTGAACACGGTGACTTGGGTCCCGGCAACAGGCAGCCCATCGGCCAACACCCGCACCGTCATGGTTGCGGGGGCCGGGTGCCGATACGGGTTGGTTTCGGCCAGCACTTCATACCGTAGGCCAAGTACCCTATCGCCATTTCGGGCCGCCGGCCCAACCGTGATCAGGCTTTTCGCAAACCGCTGATAGCGTTCGGTGATCTTGTCCAGCGACAGGCCGCGCCGCTGGTGCTGGACGACCGCCTCTGGATATCCTTTTTCGGTGACAAAGGCGGTGAATTTGTCGGCTGACGCATAGGTCAGATAAAGCGGCGCTGTCTGATGAAGAATAATATTCACGCCCGGCATGCTGAC
>Ga0181590_10003750_pt1 | contig 12686 bp, 11 predicted proteins | sample 071ome_34_FD_132446 | JGI IMG/M metagenome (GOLD analysis project Ga0181590, IMG submission 132446) | Coastal salt marsh microbial communities from the Groves Creek Marsh, Skidaway Island, Georgia - 071411BT metaG (megahit assembly) | ecosystem: Environmental > Aquatic > Marine > Intertidal... | reverse complement strand
TGGACAACAGGAAAGTCTAAAAAAGGCATTGTTACTTCGACAATCAAAGAAAAACAATCAAAAGATGATTTAATACGCGCTGAATTAAACGCTCTTTATTATTTGTTAATAGAAAAGAGGATTTATGGTGATAAGTGTACAGGAAAATCACTTTCAATTACTGTATCACATGGAGCGATTAAAAAACTACATAAACAAAAATCACATAAAACAGCATTAATTAGGTATGCTTCTTTTTTAACTTCAAGATTTTCTGATGCAATAATTTCTGTTTCTAGATCTAAAGCTAGAGGTATTTTAAATGTCGCATCTGGATCCCCAGTGGTATTAAAAGATATTCTATTAGAAATAGGAAAAGAAATGGATAGATCAGCATTTCTTAATTTTGGCGCAATTAAGTTAAGGGACAATGAGCCTAATTATCTTTTGGCTGATATAACTAAGATTAAAAGAGAAACGGGTTGGACGCCAAAAATAAATATATGGACAGAGATACCAAGAATGATTAAATATTATGGGTAGTTTGCAATCCAGAGAGTTGGCAAAAAACATACGGGCCTTGTCTCTCGAGATTATTTATAATGCTCGAGCTTCGCATATCGGGAGTGTTTTTTCTTGTGCTGACATAATCGCTGTTTTGTACGAAAGTGTCATGAATTATGATCCATATCAACCAGATTGGGCCTCAAGAGACAGATTTATTCTAAGTAAGGGACATGCATGTGTTGGAGTGTATTCGTGTTTATCACTTAAGGGATTTTTCTCAAAAGAAGAACTAAATACATACGGACTTCTCAACTCACCTTTTATGTCACATATAAGTCATAAAGTTCCTGGCGTTGAATTTTCTAGTGGCTCTCTTGGCCATGGATTATCTTACTCTGTTGGTATTGCTCTTACATTAAAAAGAAAAAAATCATCATCAAAAGTGTATGTGATTCTAGGAGATGGCGAGTTAAATGAAGGAAGCAATTGGGAGGCTATAATGTTTATTTCGCATTATAAACTCAGCAATTTAACAATTATTATTGACAATAATAAATTGCAAGGGCTTGGTTTAACTGATGACGTTATTAGAATGGGACAGCTTGAGTTAAAATTTAAATCATTTGGTCTTTATGTAAAAAGTGTGGACGGACACTCTCACGATGAAATTTTTAGAGCATTAAGTGAGACTGCAGATAAAAATCTACCTTCTGTGATCATAGCTAATACTACAAAGGGTAAAGGAGTAGACTTTATGGAAGATTCTCTTGAATGGCATTACAAAAATCCAAATAAAGATCAATTTATTAATGCAATGAACCAGATAATGCAATAGATATGAGAGAGCTATTTATAAAATGGCTATATCTTGAGGCTAAAAATAATAATAATTGGATGCTTTTGGTAGGTGACTTAGGCTTTGGCCTTGTAGAAAAATTTAAAAACGACCTACCAAATCAATTTTTTAATGCAGGCATCGCCGAACAGAATATGGCAAGTGTTGCTGCTGGGATGGCCTCAGAAGGAGATAAGGTTTTCTTATATTCCATTGGTAATTTTCCTACTTTTCGTTGCGCAGAGCAAATAAGAAATGATATTTGTTACCATGATTTAGATGTTACGATTGTTTGCTTTGGAGCAGGTCTTGGTTATGGCTCTTTAGGATATTCGCATCATGCTATCGAAGACCTATCCTTTGTTAGATCAATGAAAAATATGTCAATTTGTTCGCCTTGCAACATATATCAGCTGTCATATTCATTAAGTTTAATGACTAATAATTTTTCTCCTAAATATTTAAGATTGAGCAAGAATACATTAGATGATATTGAACCGATTTCAATAAGTGATAATGCTTGTGTATTCAAAAGTAATGAAGATTCAACAATATTAGTATTACCAATCGGCAATACCTTGAAAGAGGCATTTATGATAGCTGGTAAATTTGATGGACATAGCGACATAATTTCAATAAATTTCTGGGGTATTAAATATGAAAAAGAGTTGGTGATATTACTCAAAAAATACAAGAAAGTAATTACTATTGAAGACCACCTAAAAACAGCTGGATTCGGCTCCTATATTAGCGAGATTATAGTTTTTAATGCCCTAAAAATTGAGATTGAAATTATGGGGTATGAAAAGGATGTAGTTGGAATGGTTGGTGATGAAGATAATATTAGAAAGTTGACTAACTTTGCGGGTTGTTATGGCAATTAATAAAAATATAAGAAAGATCAGGTGGTTTGTAAAGAATTTTCTCAAGATAAACTTTGACAATTCACCTTTTGACAAGGAAGAGTATTGGAATGTATTGGCCAAATATATTTTGGCCAGGTATAAATATAATAAAAATACATTCGTTTCGGATCCAGTTATTTCATGGCATATTTGTAGCGAAGACCGATCACTATCTCGCCGTTGCATTAAAAATATTAAAAACAAGACAAGTTTAAATTTAAGGCTTATAGATACTCCTCCCTTGTTTAGGTCGATTTATGGAGATAAACTTCCTACTACGCTTTATACCCAACTCAACAGTCTTGCTGAATTGAATCACCTTAAGGTCAAAATTTCTGACTGCTCTGTCTATGAGTTTGGCGTTGGGACAGGCATGTTTATTGAGGCATTAGAAATATTTGGATATGAATCAATTAGTTATATTGGTATTGATTTACCAGAAATGTGTCAATTAAATTTATTGATGTCATTAGACAGAGAATCAAGTATTAAGAGTAATTTTTACACATTTGAAGATGTGGATAATGTTTTTAATGCCGACTCTAGCAGAAAGATTTTTTATTCACATTTCGCATATTCAGAAACACCAATACCATTGAGAGATGAGATAGAGAATAAGATTCTTTATCACTGTGATTTTATCTTTATCGTATACCAGGAAATATTCCAAGGAATTGACAATATAAAATATTTTAAAAATTTATTGTACAGGCTTAAAAGCATGGGTTTTGTTGTTGAAAATTCAAATTATATTGCTTATAAAAATTGTGCAAATTACATATTCGCTAAAAAATGTTAAATATTATTATTCCTACATATAACCGACCATATCAGTTGTCACTTTGTCTGATTTCTGTTATGAGAAATATTAAGATCTTAGATTCTAAAAATTTAACGCAAGTTCGTGTTGTAGTTAGAAATAATTCAACAAAGTTCTTTGAAGAAAATAGTCGCGTTGAGAAGTATGCCAGATACTTTTTTGAAAATTATGGAGTGAAATTTGAGTTTATTAGAACCGGGGTTGATATTGGCTCCGGTCAAAATTGCACTACTTCATATTTAGATACACTTAGTGGTTACATTTGGTTACTGCCTGATGACGATATAATGGGCTATGGATCACTTAATTCAGTAATTAATTTAACTAAAGATTCTCTATATTCCGTTTTAATAGCTACTCCAAACAATGTTCAGCGCATTCCATATAGTTTTCCCAGGACGTCGATAAATAAACCAAGTGATTATTATGAATACTCTGTTCAAGAATTATTTGACTTTGATGCTCTGAAGTCTACAGGACTTGTAGAAGCGCAAAACTACGTATTCTCTGCTGAAGTTGTTTCAAAATACTTTAGGCTCAATGTTCAAAAATGTGAAATAGATGAGTATTCACCATTGTTGATGTTGCTTCTAGCAACATATTTAAGGAAACCATATGTCATATTTTCAAAATCAATTGGAATATTTAGAGCTGATGACCCCAATTCTGAATGGAGGCATAGATGGTTGAGATGGTGTTCTGTAGAATTTTATAATGTTTTAAAGTGTTGGAATTCAATCGGACTAATTACTCATAATCAGAAAGAGTTGTTGAAGTACGGTTTCTTTTCTAGTTTTTCGGATAATTGGTTTAGAGTTGATATATTGTTTAATTTTTGGAATCCAAGATTCCCATTTTTTTGGGAATTAATTGCCTTATATAGAAAAAAATATTTTGATATGGTTTTCTTCATATTTAAAAACCCTCTTAAGTTAATTAAGGCAATACGTTTGAAGCTTACCGAGAAGAAATATCAGCGAATTAATGATAATTCTTAGAGAATTAATAACCTTTTTGCGCCTTGAAAGAACACTTTCTTAAAGGTTAAATTCTGTTGCCTTGAATGGTTGTGACATATGGGTAATTTGGCTGTTTGAGTTTTCAATTCTATGTCTTCGATAATTTTTTCTGAATTTTAATTTATCCTTTTACAATTTGCGGAATAGCAATAACTTAGTAATTATTGATTTTGATTATAAATAAGATTGTTCATTTAGTCAGTGCGTTAATAACTCCGAGGAGGTTATATCTATATCTCACTCTAGCCCTATTTCTTTTATTTGCTGAGCTAGGTTTTTTATATACTCTGAAATTTCTCTCATCAGGTCTATCTGAGGAGGAATTTTCTTACCTTTATATTGTATTGGTGCTTTTCGCAGTGAAATCATTTCTAAATTATTGGGTAGGAAAGATGAGGTCGATTATCGGCAAAGATACTTTTGACAGACTGACAGTGAGAAATATAAACCTATTAACCAATGAAATAATAAAAAATAAAAGAGAATTTTCTAGTTTATCTAGTTTATTTAATCAAGACATACCTCTTATTGTAGTCAACGGCATAATTCCATTTTTAACTATCGCTGTAGAAAGTCTTATATCAGTTGCCATATTTTTTTACATGTTCTATGTTTCTCCAATTACAAGCGCAATGTTATTAATAACTATAACATTTAGTTATTTTTTTTCATATATTAAATTTACAAAGCCTTTAATAGAGCTTGGTAAAAGTCGCGCCTCTCTTGAAGAGGAAAGATTCTTAGCTCTAAAAGAAGTTTTTTACGATTCCTTATATTTATTTACTTCTCATAAATTAAATGATCGTGTAGATAACTTTAAAAAGGTTCATTCAGATTATTCTTCTGTTTTTCAAAAACAATGGTTATTTAATCCGCTTGCAAGGACTGCATATGAAGTTGCATTAGTTATATTTGTTTTAGTCACAATTTTATTGATTAATTTAAATGTTCTTGATATTGATGCAGAGGCATTAATTATTCTTATTTTGGGAACTTTTCGTGCAGGTATAGGTATTAGTAGATCACTTAGCGCATTGCAATCAGTTTCATTTGTTAGCGACATGTTTGATAAATTTGGTCAAGTCACAGATATCTCTTCTTCACAAGAATTGAGAACATCTGTTTCAACAAATAAAAAAATAAATAAAAGTATTTTATTTAAGAACGCAAAACTTTATATACGAGAAAAAATTGTCTTTAATCAAGATCTTCTTTTTGAAAAAGGTTGTCTTAATATCGTTAAGGGAAGAAGCGGATCTGGAAAGACTTCTCTTCTTCGCAAACTTGCATTAGGTAATTTAGACTGCAGTTCAATTATAATTGATGGAGTTGAAACTTCTTTTAGGGAGCTCCCTAGAATTGGCTGGGTTGATCAGGATCGATTTATAAATAAAGGAAGTATTGGAAATTACCTTGATCTCTCAAGTTCAGATCTCCATCTTGCCGAAAGATACTTAAACGAGTTTGACCTTATTAATGAGGGCCTGTCAATAAATTCTATAATTTCTGAGGACGGAAAAAATCTTTCAGGTGGTCAAATTCAGCGGCTATCAATTATAAGAACCCTCCTAACTCAGCCAACTATTTTGTTACTTGATGAGCCTTTTAGTGCTTTGGATTCTGCCTCAGTCGAAATTATTATCAAAGAACTAATTAGTATTTCTAAAGAGTACGTTATTGTTTTGACTACTCATGTGATGCATGGATTATCAGAAGAAGATAACAATTTGATTTATATAAGGAGTTAATAAGATGTTAGACAGTTTGGTTATATTTGCTGGTGGATTAGGGACTAGAATTTCTGAAGAAAGTCATTTAGTTCCAAAACCTTTCATAGAACTTAGAAATAAAGCCTGTATATTGCATTTAATGGATTACTACGCAAGCTTTGGTGTAACTAATTTTGTAGTTTTGGCAGGTTACAAGTCAAGTTATGTTCGTCAATATTTTTCAAATCTATCATTTCTTGAAGGAGATTTTCTATTTGAAAATGAAAATTCAAGCTGTCTAAATTCTAATAAGGTCTCAAGATCGTCATGGAAGATTGAAGTCCTTGATACTGGTTTAACTACTAAGACTAGTAAACGGTTTTCACAGTTAAAAAGATCTAAATTAATTTCGCGAAAAAAAAGTTTTTTCTTAACATATGGCGATGGACTTTCAGATATTGATATAAATTCTCTTTATGAATTCCATACTAAACAGAACACCTTATGCACGCTTTCAGCTGTTAGACCTCCTCCTAGGTTTGGAAGCCTGACCATAGGGGATGATTCAAAAGTTGTAGTATTTAATGAAAAGAGCAAGTTAGATGAAAGACTAATTAATGGAGGCTTCTTTGTTTGTTCTTCAGCCATGATAACAATGGCTGAAAAATTTGGAGATGTGATGTTTGAAGAAGCCTTACTACCGGATTTAGCCTCAAAAATGGAATTAAGTGCATTTTATCATGATGGATTTTGGCAGCCAATGGACGCCATGAGAGATAAAATATATTTGGAGAGTTTAATAGACAATAATGAAGCCCCTTGGGTGGTCAATTGAGATGAACATTATAGATTTGTATAGATATCGGGTCAAAAAAGCACTATCCCTTGCTAGTTTATTTTTACCAAGTAATTATCCTTTTAATAAATTTAGTTTTAACCAAGGATATAGTTACAACACTATTATCGGTAACGCTATTCCTAAGTCTGGAACATATTTACTTGAGAGTCTACTAAGAGAAATTTCAGGCTGTAATAGTCTGTCAAGTGCTTCAGATAACAGGACTCATATTTTGTTGCACAGTTATCAAACGATAAAACCAGATTCTATACTCTTTGAATATCCACTTCATGCTACTCGGACTTTTTCTAAGTTATTTCCAGGCCAATCTTGTGCTGCACACATACCTTATGATGCCAGGGTTGCTCAATTTTTTGAAGCTAATAAAAATTATAAGCATATATTTATGTATAGAGATATACGTGATGTTCTTGTGAGCTATGTTAATTTTGTTACTAATTCTCCTAATTTTGCTCAGCATCGAGCTACCAAGCGTCAACAACAGGTTTATAAATCAATTAATGAAGATCAAAGATTTTTGGACGCTATGGAGAGAATGCCCCCACATTTTTTTAAGCAATTTTCAATCTGGCTATTTGATGAAAATACTTTAAGTATCTCTTTTGAAAGTTTATATAACGAACTGGTTAACTTAGATGACTCAAAGGATGATTCTATAGTGAATAATATTCGATCTTTTTTAGGTGTTGACAATAGTGATATTTCTATTTCCAAAAATGTTTTAGGAAGAGGCCACACTTCATCAGGAAATAAAGATAAATTTGGGCAATATAAAGACAAACTTAGTATAAACATAAAAGAGGAGTATTGTCGCAGAGGCTATCCAGAAGTTAATTCTCTTTTTGGATACAATTCTTAGAGGTTTTTTAATATGAAAAATATAAATACTATACTTAACGAAGATATGAAGTCTATTCATGCTTCATTGGCCGGAAAAATTGATTCCTTTTATGAAAGTACAATTCTTATTACTGGTTGTGCGGGATTTTTAGGTTACTATTTAACGAATTACTTTACTCACTTTTCTGAAGAGCTAAAGCTTAGGAGGTTGATTCTTTTAGACAATTTTCTTTTGGGTAAGCCTGATTGGTTAGAAGACTTGGGTAATGAATATGGAACAAAAATTTTACTTCGTAGTTTTGATATCTCTTCTGATGACCTTTCGACTATTCCGGAGCTAGAAAATGTCTCTTACGTTATTCATGCCGCTTCTATAGCATCCCCTACATATTATAGAAAATACCCAATTGAGACCTTAAATGCCAATGTATGGGGATTGAAGAAATTATTAGATCTATATAGAAACAGTAAAAATCTCAAGGGGTTTTTATATTTTTCATCATCAGAGATATATGGAGATCCATCTTGGGACAATATTCCTACACATGAGGAATATAGAGGAAATGTTTCATGCCATGGTCCTCGCGCATGTTATGATGAGTCCAAACGATTTTGCGAAACTCTTTGTTGGGTTTATTCAGAACAATATGGGATGCCACTAACTGTCGCTAGACCATTTAATAATTACGGTCCTGGTATGAATATCCATGATTTAAGACTCCCTGCAGATTTTGCAAAATCCGTAATTGAGGGCCATGATTTAGAGATTCTTTCCGATGGAAGTCCTACGCGAACTTTTTGTTATATATCGGATGCTGTGACAGGCTACCTTCTATGTTTATTGCATGGTAAGTATAACTATTTTAACATTGGTAATAGCTCTCCAGAAATTTCAGTAAATGATTTTGCAAAAATATTCTGTAAAAATAGTTTAGATATATTTGGGTTTGAAATTAGTGCTAAATTTCAAAAAAGTCGTGACCCCAACTACCTTAAAGATAACCCAAATAGACGCTGTCCAGATGTAAGTAAAGCTCTTGATATTTTGGGTTTTGAGGCGAAAGTTAGTGTTGAGGATGGTGTGAGTCGTTATCTTTTATTCCTTAAAGAGGAGATGGGGTTATGAAGATTGTTATAGTTGGCACGGGTTATGTAGGGCTTATTTCTGGGGTTTGTCTTGCTAAAAAAGGACATAATGTCGTGTGTGTGGACTCGAACAAAGATATTGTTGCATCTTTGAATAGGGCTGTTCCAACAATTCATGAAAAAGGCTTACCAGCATTATTGAAAGAGGTTATTGATTCTGGAAATTTCTCTTGCACTAATGATATGGAGACTGCATTATGTGACTCTGAGGTAGTTATTATTGCTGTTGGCACACCTTCGAATAATGGAGAAATAGACCTTAGTTATGTGCTTACTGCGGTGCGCCAAATTGGCGCTTTTATTAAAGCTTCAAATAAATATCTTTCAGTTATAGTAAAAAGTACTGTTTTACCTGGAACCACTGATACATTAGTTCGTAACGAGTTGGAGTTGTCATCGGGAAAAAAATTCCCTGAGTTTGGCCTAGGTATGAATCCGGAATTTCTACGTGAAGGAGATGCAGTATCTGATTTTATGTTTCCTGATAGGATAGTTTTAGGGGCTGATGATGATAAATCTCTTAACATTCTTAAACAGATTTACTCTCCATGGTCGGTTGATTTAATTTCGTGCAATACTAGAACAGCTGAGATGACAAAGTATGCTAACAATTGTATGCTAGCAACTCAGATTTCAGCAGTTAATGAATTGGCTAACTATGCAGCTAAGGCTGGAGGAATTGATATTTCAAAAGTTTTTTCCGGTGTCCATATGGATAAGCGCTGGAATCCAATACTTCCAGATGGTAGGTGTAACCCTGAAATATTGGACTATCTGCTCCCTGGTTGTGGATTTGGTGGATCTTGTTTTCCGAAGGATGTCCAAGCGCTTCGTGCCCAAGGTAATTCACTTGGGCTTAATATGAGTGTTCTTGATGCAGTTCTTGATGTAAATGAGAGACAACCATCTCAAGTAAAGTCAATTTTATTGGATAAATTTGGAAGCTTAAGAGGCAAGAGAATTTTATTACTCGGCCTCTCCTTTAAACCAGGTACAGACGATGTTAGGGAGAGTGCATCCCTTAAAATAGCTTCAGATCTTTTAACTCAAGATGCTATTGTATTTGCTCATGATCCAATTGCAACTGAAAATTTCAAAAAATCTTTGGGTGATTTGGCAGAAAATATTGATTTTATTGATGACTGGATCTCTTATATCGATAAGTCTGAAATCATTCTGGTTGCGACTAATTGGGATGAATATAAGAAGATATCAACTATCGGCGTTAGTGAAAAGGTTATTTTTGATACGAGAAGGTTATTAGATAGAGATTGGATTAATTGTAAAGAGTATTTAAGTATCGGTCTTTCTTAAATTTAGAGAAAAATTAATATTTTTTTAAAAGATTAATGAGATGGCATTGTAATTAATTGTTACTACTTATAATTCTAAGAAATTTGTATCAAATTTCCATATTTGGTTTGACTATGTCCACAAATTAATCAAAGAGTTAATTGTTATTGATGATTGTTCTAAAGTTTGTACAAGATATTTCTTACTATTTTCTACTTAAAATTACGGAGGTAAATTTTGAAAAATATTTTAATATTAGGAGGTGATGGATTTTGTGGATGGCCAACAGCCCTTCATTTTTCCAATTTGGGGCACAATGTCTCCATTATTGATAACTTATCACGAAGAAAAATTGATGTTGAGTTAGGTGTTGAGTCCTTAACACCCATTAGTAGCATAGAAACAAGACTTGAGACATGGGAAAGGATTTCCGGGAAACAAATTCCTTTCTATTATCTTGATTTGTCGATTGAGTATGACAGATTATTAACAATTATTAAGAAAAATAAATTTGATGTAATCATTCATTTCGCTGAACAAAGAGCTGCGCCATATTCAATGAAGAATTCTCATAGTAAGAGATATACAGTAAGTAACAATATAAATGCAACGCATAATATTCTTTGTGCAATTGTTGAGTCTGGACTCGATATACACCTAATTCATCTTGGAAGCATGGGAGTATATGGTTATGGTACTGCTAATATGGAGATTCCAGAAGGTTATCTAGATGTATGTTTTGGTGAGGCCAGCTCAACTGTCACTAAAGAAATATTATATCCCCCAAGTCCAGGCAGTATTTATCACATGACTAAGACACAAGATGCACAAATGTTTGCATATTATTCTCAGAATGACAACCTTAGAATCACGGATTTACATCAAGGTATTGTATGGGGGACAATTACAGCAGAAACAAAACTTCATGAAAACTTAATTAATAGGTTTGACTATGATGGAGATTATGGCACGGTACTAAATCGATTCTTAATGCAGTCAGCAATAGGCCACCCTCTTACTGTTCATGGAACAGGTCTTCAAACTAGAGCCTTTATACATATTACTGATACACTTAAATGTTTTGAAATTGCTATTAATAATCCACCCAGAAAAGGTGATAAGGTCAAAATTTTTAATCAAATGACAGAAACTTTTAGGGTTAGAGATTTGGCAAACATTATTTCAGAACAAACTGAATCTGAAGTTCTATATATGCCAAATCCAAGGAAAGAGGATTCTGAAAATGATTTGTATGTATCTAATAAATGTTTTCTTGATTTGGGTTTAAATCCAACACTTATTTCAACCGAAGTTTTTCCTGAAATTACCGAAATTGCAAGCAAATACTCTTCACGTTGCAACAAAAAATACATACTTGCAAAGTCTTATTGGTCAGATATAGAAAGACAGAATGCAAATAACGAGACTTATTAATTTATCGCTTTAAGATGACATTATCTTTAATCATAACCTCTTATAATGCCGAAAAATTTATACCCAACTTTCATACCTGGATAAGTAATGTCCACAAACATGTTAAAGAAATTATTATTATCGATGACTCTTCAGAAGATACTTCTTATGAGGAATTAAAAAAAATACAAATTGAATATAGAAATATAATCCTATCCCAAACAAAAAAAAATTCAGGTAGACCTTCAATACCCAGAAATATGGGTATTTCATTAGCAACATCAGATAGGGTCGTTTTTTTAGATATTGATGATTTGTTGCCTACTAGATATCTAGCTTTTCTTAATAAGCTAAATTCAAATGATTGTTTTTCTTGTACAAAATTTACTTATCATCAAGAAAAAGTTAATTACTTCATTGATTGTGATTTTTCTAGAAGAAGGCTTATCTCTAAATTCCAGTTAACTTTTAAAAATAATATATGTTATAGCGGTTCATCGATTCCGCTTTCACTAGCTAAAGAAATAAAATTTAAAAATAAAACTTTAGAGGATTGGACATATTGGCAAGATCTTTTCAGCAAACATAAGGAGTTAAATTTTTACAAACTACTTGATGTACCAGTATTCTATTTTTCTGGTTTAACCTTATCTCCAGGAAAGTTCGAGCAACTAAAAAGAGTATCTTTAGAAATCCCATTTATTTATTTACCAATTTATTTTTTCTTTACCTTTTTAATGAAAATTGAAGAATATAAATGTAAGAGAAGAATTAATAAACAGAATAATTAATATTATCGTAGCCAAAATGTGTCTTATTTGAAAGGTCAAATCTATTATTTGTATAGACATGCTTCAACAATTCAACCTCTATTTCAATATAAAAAAATAATATAAATAACAATGCAAAAAAAAGTTTTAATTACAGGTGCATCCGGTTTTGTCGCTGAGCATCTAATTCCACAATTCAGAAAAAAAGGATGGTTTATATACGGAACTGATAGACAAGATTCACCTTCGGTCAAGTGTGATGTATTTAAATCCATTGATTTAAATGATCTAAAAGGAGCAGATTTAGAGGGAGAGTCGTTTGATTTGGTCATTCATTTAGCCGCAGCTAGAGCAGATTGGGGGGTCACAGATGAAGAATATTTTAGAGATAATGTAGATGCCTCTAGAGCTCTCATAGAAGCCTTAAAAGAAACAGAGGTGAAAAAAGTAATTTTTGTATCCTCTATTTCTGTTATGCCCCAAGATACAAATGAATGTATAGAAGAAGATGCCCCATATGCACCCATAAATGCATATGGTTTTTCTAAGAGAGATGCGGAATATCTATTTCTCGATTATCACAAAGAGTTT
>Ga0181590_10003742_pt1 | contig 12693 bp, 10 predicted proteins | sample 071ome_34_FD_132446 | JGI IMG/M metagenome (GOLD analysis project Ga0181590, IMG submission 132446) | Coastal salt marsh microbial communities from the Groves Creek Marsh, Skidaway Island, Georgia - 071411BT metaG (megahit assembly) | ecosystem: Environmental > Aquatic > Marine > Intertidal... | reverse complement strand
TTGAAGCATTTTTCTTAGGATCTGGTGCTGCTGCATTTAGAAGTATTCCTGGAAATCTTTTACAGCTTGTCATCGCTTCATCTGGTATTTTTATATTTAAATCATTGCCTGAATTGAGGAAGTAAAATGCATTATCAAGTTTTATTATATTATCATTATACACCAATTGAAGATCCTGAGTCATTTGCAGAGAAACATTTAAAATATTGTAAAAAATTAGGGGTATTAGGTCGAATCATCGTTTCAAGTGAGGGTATCAATGGTACATTATCAGGTACCATTGATCAAACCAATACGTATATGAATGACTTAAAATCCATAAAAGGATTTGAAGATATATCATTTAAAATTGATTTAGAAGATGCACATGCATTTAATCGTATTTCTGTAAAAGTTAAAAAAGAAATTGTCAACTTTGGATTAGAAAATGATATCAATCCTCATGAACTTACAGGTACTTATCTTGAGCCAAAAGACTACTATGAAAAATTAAAAGATCCAAATGTTGTCATTGTAGATGCAAGAAATAATTATGAATACGATTTAGGGCATTTTAGAAACGCCATAAAACCTGATATCAAAAACTTTAGAGACATTCCTTCATGGTTTAGAAAACATAAACAATTATTTGAAGGAAAAACTGTGCTTACATACTGTACCGGTGGCGTACGGTGTGAAAAATGGTCTGGATTTTTAAAGCGTGAAGGTATTGAAGACGTTTATCAACTTAAAGGTGGCATTGTCACATATGGTAAAGATCCCGTTGTACAAGGTGAACTTTGGGATGGATCATGCTATGTATTTGATTCAAGAATCAGTGTCCCTGTGAATAGAGTCGATCCAGTCATCGTTGGTAGAGATCATTTTACAGGGGAACCATGTGAAAGATATATCAACTGTGCCAATCCAGAATGTAATAAGCAAATCTTATGTAGTGAAGAAAACGAAATGAAATATAGAGGATCATGTTGTGATGCATGTAGAGAACACCCTCTCAATCGTTATGAAATACGAACATCTTCAAGAATATATGATGAAAGCACGTTATAAACGTGCTTTATTTTTATAAATTTCTGTATATTTTTTTATCAATTGATACGTATTCTCGATTAAATCAAATTGTTTTTGGGTAACAGATTGTTTTATTTCATGATATGTATCTATTCTAAATAACATATAATCTTCTACAATTTTTATTGTATTTGGTTTTAAAATAATATCTAATTTTCTTTTATCCATTTTACCAACTTCTCTTTGTATAAAACCCTCTTTATCTAGTTTATGAATTATGGATGATATCGTAGAAAATTGCATAGATGTTTTTTCGTTTAATGCTGATGGTTGATTTAATCCTGCTTCTTCAAAAATGTAGGATAAAGTTAACAATTTTAATTCTGTAAGATCCAAATCAAGTTCATACATTTGTAAAAAAGAGGCTTCTTTTTTAAAGTGATAAAAATAAATACGATTAAATGCTTCATAAATCGTTTCAAATGAAGGCAAATTGAGAATACTTGGAGACTTTAGTTTCGGTATCTCCTCAGAAAATGTATTACTAATATGAATAATCACTTTCATAAGTTCTAATAGTTTTAAATTTGAATAAGATGACTTTATATATGATAATAGCCCTTGATAATACTCTATGAGTATGTCATAGTGTAATATGCCTGATTCATCTAAATCAATTAACATATGTTTATAATTACTGGGATCTCGATACCTTTTGATAATTTTATTTCTTTCAAGTATCTTTAAGTGATTTGAAAACGTGGAATGCGTCGCACCAATTTTTTTTGCTAAGTTAGAAGAAAAATTTAAATGTGCTTTTTTTTCTTTTTGAATCGCGAACAATAAGTTGATATCTTTTAATGTTAAAGGATAATCAAAACGACTTCTTAAAGACATTAAATAGTCTTGTTCAACGATTTCATAAAAAGATTCATAAATTGGTTGATATATTTGTTTAATTGACATATGTCCCCCAATAACTTTATTATAGAGTACTTTATTATATCATAATCGTAATAAATAAGAAAAAAATAAAAAGGCTAAGCGCCTTTTTATTTAGATAATAATCTTGTGAGTGCATCTGTATATGCTTTAGGATTCTCTAAAGGAATACCTTCAGCGACTAATGACTGATAATAAAGCAATGACGCAATTGAATCTATTGTTTGATCATCAGAAACAAACGTTTCATGTAGTTTTTTAAATAGATCATGATTAGGATTGACTTCTAAGATGCGTTCAGCTTTTACAGACTCACCATTAGGCATTTGATTCAGTACTTTTTCCATCTCTAATGATACACCTTCTCCAGAGACGATACAAACTGGTGACTCTGTTAGTCTAGCAGATACTTTAACATCTTTGACTTGTTCTTTCAAACTATTTTTTATCGCTTTTAAGAAGTCTTTGTAATCTTTTTCTTGTTTCTTGACTTCTTTTTTCTTGTCTTCTAAAACTTCTTCAAGATCCCCTTGTTGGATTGATTTAAAAGGTATATCTTGATAGTTTTGCATTGCTTGGAACATAAATTCATCGACATCATCATAACATAACAACACTTCGATATCTTGCGACTTCATTGCATCCATTTGTGGTAAATTCAACATTCTTGATTTTGATTTTCCGGTAGCATAATAGATGAATTTTTGACTTTCTGGTTTTCTATCTAAATATTCTTTTAATGTAATGGGTGCTTCACTTTTAGACGTCTCAAACAAAATCAAGTCTTGCAATTTATCCTTATTCATGCCAAACATTTCATATATACCATACTTTAATGTGAGTTTATAGGCTTCGTAAAATTCTAAATACGTTTCCCTGTCATCTGCTAACATGGATTCTAATTCACTCTTAATTTTTTTCTCTAAATGCGATGCTATCTTCTTAAGTTGACGGTCGTGCTGTAGCATTTCTCTAGATAAGTTAAGTGATAAATCTGCTGAATCCACGAGTCCTTTAACAAACTTAAAATAATCTGGAATCAAAGATTTATTTTTATCTTCAATGAACACGCTTTTAGAATATAATTGTAACCCCTTTTCAAAACTTTCAGTGTAAAAATTGTATGCAGGTTTCTTCGGAATGAATAAGAGTGCAGTATACGTTAACATGCCTTCGACATTGGTATGAATCGTTTTTAATGGCGCTTCAAATTCATTAAATTGATGTTTATAAAATTCTTGAAGCTCTTCTTCTTTGACATCACTTTTAGAACGTTTCCAGATCGGTGTCATTTGATTGAGTGTCACATCTTCTTGAACTTCTTTTTTATCTTCTGTTCTTGTTTCTAACATCTTTATTGGATATCGAATATAATCACTATATTTTTTGACCAGTGATTTGATTTCATAAAATTTTAAAAACTTAGAGAAGTCGATGTCTTCAGCATCCTCTCTAATAAATAAAGTGATTTCTGTTCCAATGGTTTCTTTTTCGATATCTTCAATTGTATAATTTGATACACCATCAGATGTCCATAAATAGCCTGTTTCAGCATATGGTGAACGTGTTTTTACGACGACTTTTTCAGCAACCATAAAAGCACTATAAAACCCGACACCAAACTGACCAATAAGTTCTGCTTCATTTTTTTCTTCTAATGACTCTTGAAACGCTTTCGTTCCTGACTTTGCGATGGTTCCTAAATTTTCTACAAGTTCTTCTTGCGTTAAACCGATACCATTGTCTACAATCGTTAAAGTACGTGCTGTATCATCTGAAATCAATCTGATTTCATAGTCTGCATTCGGTACTTTTTCATCTGTTAATGATTTAAAATGCCTTTTATCAATCGCATCACTCGCATTTGAGATAAGCTCTCTCAAAAATATTTCATGGTGAGTATAAATTGAGTGTGTCATTAAATGTAGTAAACGTTGAGATTCTGTTTTAAATTGTTTTGTTTGTTTCATATATGCCTCCCATATGATATTTTATTGATGTCGATATATAAAGTCAATAAAAAAGGCACTTTATGGTAAAGTGCCTTTTTTTATCATTAAATCAATAATTAAGCTAGTGCTTCTACTGCAGCTTTCACTTGAGAAATAAATTCTGTTCTCGTGATTTGTCCACTCGCAAGTGCACTATAGATTGGTCCTAAAGTATCCATACCAAATCCTGCAGGTAAATCATTTTGCCACCAAGCATATGCTTTACCAGCTTGATTCCAAGCAAGTACAGCTGCAGATAATGGTGTTGATGGAACTAATGTCACTGAATCAAATGCAGGTACCATATTTGCTTCATTGACCATATAGTTATGTCCAGCTTCAGTTCCAGCTAAATCTTCTAAGAATGCTTTTGCGTTTTCAATGTTTGCACCATCTTTATTGATTACATAGTATGAAGGAGCACCAATGAAAATAGAGTCATTTCCTGTCGCTAAAACACCATGTGGTAAATAACCCATTTCAAAATCACTATTTGCATATGATGAATCAGTCCAGTTACCTTGATGTAAAAATGCAGCTTTACCAGATGCAAATAATCCTACTTGTTCATCATATCCACCTGTATTTAAAATAGTTTGATCAGCAAATTCAAATAACAATTCTACCCAATCCGTATATTCACCAAAACGTGCATCATCCAATGATCCACCATTCACTTGATCAATAACTGTTGAATCAGTGTATGGTAATCCTGCACTTAAATAACCATTAAAGTTATGTAATCCAGTAACCCATGTCATACCTGAAGCTGCTGCCATTGAAACAACCGCTGAATCAGTAATGTTATTGGTACTGTAGTAAGTTTCTACTGCTTCAAACATTTCTCTAAAATCTGCCTGTGATAATGCAGTTCCAATCGCAGGAACTGTAAGACCCGCTGCTTCTAAGATCGATTTGTTGTATGCCATACCCCAACCTTCAATAGCTACAGGGAATCCATAAACATCACCGTCAAATACAAATTCTAAACCTGTATTATCGACCCAAGCTTCGTTTCCTGAGAATTGATAGATTTTATCTTTATATTGATTAAATCCACCAAGACCTTCGATAACAAAGATATCTGGTTGATCATTTCCTTGGAATTCTGCCAATAATTGTGTACCATACGCACAAGAGTCACCACCACATGTTTGGACTTCAACGTTAAGGCCATTTTCTTCGCCCCATGCTGTTGCATATGTACTTAAAACATCATCGATTTCAACTTTGTTTTGGAATATCACAAGCGAATCAGTCGCTGGTGTTCCAGTACAAGAAGCTAAAACGATAGCTACAGTAATTACTGTAAATAATGAAAGTAACTTTTTCAATTTATTTTCCTCCTATAATTTTTTAAATTGAAAACAAAAGTAAGGTGATTGCTAAGCAATCGATGTGTCATCATTTTACTTGATTGCACCAGATGTCATACCCTTAATGATATGCTTTTGAACAAACAAGAATAAAATAAGTAATGGAATCGCAGCTAAAATCACTTGTGTTAATATAAGTGGCCAATCTTTTGTGTATAAACCTGCCAGTACACCAACGGAAAGTGGTAATGTTTGAACTGGATTTTTTACACCTAATACAAGGACAGGAAGCAAATAGTCATTCCATATCCATAAACCGTTTAAAACTAACATGGTGACAAAAATAGGTTTTAAAATTGGAAATACAACTCTGAAAAAGACTTGTCTTTGGTTACATCCATCGATAATCGCTGCCTCTTCTATTTCAAGTGGTACAGATTTAATGAATCCATAAAACATGAATACAGAGAGAGGTGCACCAAAACCAATATACGTAAGTACGATACCATGCACTGTTTCTTTCATTTGTATACCAGTAATGTTTGTAATATCTTGAAGCAATCTAACAAGAGGTAACATTACCACTTGAAATGGAATGACAAGTCCACTCAGAAATAAAAAGAAGATCATCTTAGAATACTTAGTTTTTGTTCTTACAAGGACCCATGCTGCCATTGAACTGAATATCCCTATTGCAAATAGTGACAGAGATGTAATAAGAAGTGAATATCCAAATGATGAGAAATATCTTATTTGTCGATGTGTTAGGATACGCTCTATATTATTGATAAAATTTGTGAAATAGTTTTGTGGGAATCCAAGTGGATCTAAAATAATCGCATTATTGTCTGCTTTACCAACATTGATTAAAACAATTATGATTGGCATAAAAAATAATATTAATAAGATAATAGAAATGATTTCAATGGTCCAATTATTTTGTTTTAAAATAACATTCCAATTTTTCTTTTGTTTGTTATTTGACTTTAATTGCATTACATTTCCACCTCTCTCTTTTGAGTAAAGTAGACTTGTAATCCACCAATAACACCTATAAGAATGAAAAATAATATTGCTTTTGCTTGTCCAACACCTAATTGAAATCTCACAAATGCAGTTTCATATATGTTATATGTTATTACTTCTGTACTTTGTACAGTGATAGGGTTAATCCCATATAAGTTTGCAAACCATACCGGCATTTGCATGGCAGGACCACTTTGAGTGAGTGACACGACGGTATCATATTGTTTGAATGATGTTACAAGTGTTAAAAATAATGCGATTGTAAATGCTTGTGCCACCAAAGGAAACGTGATTGCTTTGAGTCTTTGCCAAGCATTCGCACCATCGATTGTTGCTGCCTCTATTAAATCTTGAGGGACATTTTGAAGTGCAGCAATATAAATCATCATGATGTAACCCGCATATTGCCATGTGACAACTATAGATAGTCCTAGAATAGAAGTCTCACCAACAGCAATTAATGAGGGTTCAAACCATACAATAAGTGCGCGATTATATAAAAATTGCCAAATGTAACCTAATACAAGACCACCAATAAGATTCGGTAAGAAAAAACCTGCACGATAAACATTTTTCATCAAAGTATTTTGAGTGACAAGTAATGCCAAACCAAAAGCAACAATATTAATAATGACAACTGCAAGTAATGAATACGTCGCAGTTTGCAAAAAAGAAAAGCCAAATTGTGGATCATTTAAGATTTGTCTGTAATTATCAAATCCGACAAAACTTTCATTTCCAGTATTAAGGCCAGACCAATTTGTAAAACTATAGTAAATACCTGTAAAGAAGGGTACAATAACAAAAATAACAAAGGCAGATAAAGAGGGCAACAAAAATAACCAAAATGATCGGTTACTCTGTGCTCTTCTGCTATTCCCAAATAAAATATTTTGTTTCATGTTCCCTCTTATAAGTTACGAAAAGTTTCTTATTTTATATTTTGAAGTATCAATACGATTATTTTATGGAAAGCTTTTCATAAACATTTTAACAAAAAATGTAAGCGTTGTCAATATAAATAACGTATTTTATGTGAAAATGACACGGAACATGATAATATGGGAATGAGGTGGCTATATGATTTATATGATATATCTATATTTCATATTTTCAATTTCTTTCATATCCGTGCAATTTAATTCTTTAGAAATTGCTTTTATAAGTATTGCTTTGGCACCTTTAACCGCTTTTTTCATGGTGTTTTTATTTCTGGCATTTCACATTCCTATATTCAAACTCTTCAATGTTAAACCACACAATTCGTATCTCAATTACTTAAATAGACAAATGATTACACTCTTTAACCATTTATTCCTGAGAATGAAAACAACGCTCATAGGTTCCTTTGATCCTACGATAAATCAAGTCATTTATTCAAATCATACATCTTATTCTGATGCATTGTGTGTATTAGAAAAGGTGCATATGCCAATGGCATTCACACCTAAAGTTTCTATTCTAAAAATCCCCTTCATTAATCAATGGATTAAATTATTAGGAAGTTTTCCCATTGATAGAAATAATTCAAGAAAAACACTTGAAAATATGATTAAAGCAATTCAAACCGTGAAAAATGGTCAAAACATGCTTGTTTTCCCTGAAGGCACTGTGAAGGATAAATACTTTAATGATGTTGAAAATATGAAAGCTGGTGCATTCAAACTTGTTTTAAAAGCACAAACATATTTGACGCTTATTAAAATTACTGGTGATATTGATGTTCGAAAAAAAGTTCCTTTTTTTCCAATTAATCGTACCGTGCAAATTATTAGGACCTATGATTATGAATCCATCAAAGAAATAACAACATCTGAATTATCTAAGCAAATGATGCAAACCATAAATACTTTTACAGGACACAAAGATCAATGATATCAAATTGATCTTTTTTTCTATCATAATACAACATCGAGACACTACAGTTTCTAATGGGTATTGCATCTTTTTGAACTTGATTAATTTTCATGAGTTTCGCGATGATTTCTCTTATGACCCCACCATGTGTTACGATCATGATATTTTTCTTAGGGTGGTGGTGAACAATTTTCATAAATGTTTGAAATGATCGCAATTGAAATTCAATGTAAGATTCTCCAGAATGAATATTTAATGCATTCTTCTCATTTTCTGGTTTATTAAAAAAGTAAGCATATTCTGCTTCAATTTCTTGCCAAGAATGACCTTCCCATGAACCTAAATACATTTCTCTTAATTGTTTATCAATATAGACTTCTTTATGAATGGCATCAGCAATAATTCGAGCAGTTTCTAATGCTCTTGATAGATCACTTGAATAGACAATATCAATCGATTCTTCTCTAAAAAAAGATACAAGTGCATTTGCTTGTAAACGTCCTTGATCATTGAGAGGGGTATCTTTCCAACCTTGCATGAGGTTTTTTATATTATCATCGGTTTGTCCGTGTCTAACCAAATAAATTCTCATTATTTTCTCTTTTATTGCATATATTCTTATGTTATCATAATAGGGTATCGATGAACAATAAAATATATGGAGAATTTTATGAAACTTTTAGAAATTACCAATGCATTAAAAGCATCAAAAACCCTTTCAAAAAAGCTATTTATTGGTTTTGATGGATTTGTTGATAACATCATGCATGTTGTAGACAAGAGATTAAGCTTAACTGAATTTAAACGATTGGAATATATCAAAGATTATTCAAATCGTATTGGAAAAGCTGCTGGTCTCTCTACAAATATCGAATGGGTCGTTGACCAACAAAAAATTGGTGGTAATGGTCCCATCATGACGAATGCATTACTAAATCATAATGTAGATGTCACTTATGTAGGTGCACTCGGTTATCCAACATTACATCCAGTATTTCAACCAATCGCTGATAAAGCTCATATTATTTCAATTGAAAATCCAGGAATATCAGATGCTGTTGAATTTTTCGATGGAAAAATCATTATGGGGCGTATGAATTTTGATCACATGACCTATGATCGTTTAATTGAAACATATGGTGAAAAGCAACTTATTGAGCAACTACAAACATCTGATTTAGTCGCTAGTGTCAATTGGTCTATGTTACCAACAATGACTTCATTATGGGAAGATTTATTAGAAAAAGCAATACCTCAATTAAATCCTAAAGCTGTCAAGCCAATACTTTTTGTAGATATTGCTGATCCTGAGAAAAGAGCTTCTTCTGATATTATTCGTGCACTACATTTATTAAAACTATTTAAGTCTTATTTTAACGTCATTTTAGGTTTTAACAAAAAAGAAGCGTATGATGTTTCTGTTACTCTAGGTTTATTCTCTAGTGATGTGATCAAAGAGACAAGTCTTGAAAATGTGACAAAAGCATTATTCAACGAACTTGAAGTTGACCAACTTGTCGTGCACCCTGTAGATCGTGCAGTGGTCATGACGGAACAAGGTTTCTTTGAAACAAAAGGACCTTACGTTGAGAAACCAAAACTTACAACAGGCGCTGGTGACAATTTCAATGCAGGTTATGTATTTGGGCAACTTACTGGACTCACACCGGAAGCATCGTTATTAACTGGTGTTTGTACGAGTGGATTTTATGTTGTGAATGCAAAAAGCCCCTCTACTGACGAACTCATTGAATTTATCGAAAACTTTAAAAAATAAAAGTGCTTAGGCACTTTTTTTATTTATGTGCACTTTTCACATATTTATTTATTTTTAGAATTTGATATAATGTTTTGTGAAAGGGTTTCCATATTATGAAATCATATCCACTTATAGACGCTTTATTTGACACTTTATATCCTCAAAGTCAAGAGGCAAAGAAAGAATTAATACTGTTTATAAAACAACATGAAGCAGCAACAGTGTCATTACCTTGGTATACGCATACACCGATTGTAGCCATGACACTTTATGTTGATTTATTTTCTAAAGACATTCTCTCTTTGAGAGAAAAATTATCTTATTTCAAAGATTTAGGGATTAATTTAATTCATCTTATGCCACTATTAAAAACTCGAAAAAATGAAAATGATGGTGGATATGCTGTTGTGGATTTTAATGATGTTGATGAGAGATTTGGAACAAAAAATGATCTTTTAGACACCATCAACTATTTCCATAAGCATGATATTAAGCTCATGATTGACTTTGTTTTAAATCACGTCGCAAAAGAACATCAATGGTCTATGAACGCAATGAAAGGTGATGTCTTTTATCAAAATTATTTCATGATGTTTGATGATGCATTCATTCCGTCACAATTTGATTTAACAGTACCTTTAGTCATTCCAGAGAGAAAACAAACAAATTTTACATATGTTGAAAGCATGTCAAAATATGTTTATACATCATTTAGTGATTATCAGTGGGATTTAAATTATAAAAATCCATATGTTTTAATTGATATGTTAAAACAGCTCTACACATTTTCATTGTGGGGTATAGATATGATACGACTTGATGCCATACCTTTTATGTGGAAAACAATTGGAACAAATTGTCGTAATCTTCCAGAAGTGCATGTTCTTATGAGATTATTTAGAGCATTTCGTGATTTAACTTGTCCAAATGTTGCACTTCTTGGAGAAGCAATCGTTGAACCTCATGAAATTGTAAAGTATTTTGGAACAGATGAAGCTCCTGAATGTGATTTTATGTATGATGCGAATTTAATGGTGGATTTATGGCATACTGTCGCGACACAGGATGGACGTTTATTAACCTTGGATGCAAATCGATTCCAATTACCAAAACATGCCACATGGCTTAATTATATACGCTGTCATGATGATATAGGTTGGGGTCTTAATGAAGAGGCATTGAGAAGTCAAGGCTTTGATCCTTTCATGCACAAACAATTTTTAATATCATTTTTCAATGGGTCATTTGAAGGATCTTTTAGTAAAGGTATCGATTATCAAAAAAATGAACAAACACAAGATGCTAGAACAAATGGTATGTTTGCTTCTCTTGCAGGTATTGAAGATGCAAAAGATCAACATGCATCTATGTTATTTGATTTGTCTATTAAAAGAATAAAAATGCTTAACGGATTATTATTTTTCTACCAGGGTGCACCGATGATTTATGCAGGTGATGATATTGGCATGATCAATGATAAATCCTATTTAGAGGACGAAACAAAAAAAGATGATTCTAGGTGGATACATCGACCACATTATGATTGGCAATTATATGATGATATCATGCATCAAAAAGATCAACGTTTTGAAATACATAGAGATTTGAAACAACTGATTGCTTTAAGAAAAAAAGAACCTCTTCTAAGCCCCTTTACAAAACAACGCGCCATAAACATTCATCATTCAGATCTTGTTGTTTTAGAAAAGAAACATCAAGAGGATGGTTTAATCGGTGTCTTCAATGTTTCCAATAAAACAACATCTGTAAATCTTTCTTTTATGAAAGAACTCGGTTATGGACGTATTCAAAAAGATTTAATTCAAGGTCGTGAAATATTAAAAAATCAATCTAGCATGATACTTGCCCCTTATGAAATACTATTTATCCCAGTGAAGACTGCTTAGCAGTCTTTTTTTTATATAAAAAAACACTTGTAATCAAGTGTTTTAAAGGTCAAATGGTGGAGTTAGAGGGGATTGAACCCACGACCCCTTGCACGTCAAGCAAGTGCTCTCCCGCTGAGCTATAACTCCATTCGCACTTAACATTATACATGATTTATGTGATGAATCAAGTTGTAGTGTGTATTTGATTTAAAACAAAGTCTGATTTTTGAGAAATATAGGTGGCTAAGTCTCTATATCCAAAAGATAATGACATCATTGAATTCATTATATCATCATCATAAATTGGTTTATATGTATCAATAAATGCTTTAAAAAAATCAAATGTAAATACAGTTTGAATCAATGTCTCAAGATGCGCTTCATATTGAAATTTAAAACTATCCATGTCAAATAACACTTCCATTAATGGATGATTAACTTCTTGACCAGCTAAATAGGAAAAAATTTCTCCATAATGATACAAAGTATTATTGATCAGCTGATTTTCAAATACAGGCGCGCCATCCCATCCTTGCCCTAAACTGTGATCGAGATCATAAGGGATAATATGATACGTCTCAGTACCATCATCAACATACAAATAATAATTGTTTGCCATCGATCTAAAATCATCAGGATTTCCTAATAGAAATGAGACTGCAAACATTTTTGATAATACTTGGATATCCATATTTGCCTCAACAAATGCTTTTTTAAAGGTCATATCTTCATTTGCTAACACATCAATGAGTAGATTCAGTGCATCGTGTGAGGATGTGTTCTTATTTGTTTTTAAATCATAGGCAGGACGATAATTTATGGATACATCTTTAATACCAATGGATCCTTCCATTAAGTTCGTTAAATTAGCTGGACCAAATTGTTGCCATAATGATTTATAT
>Ga0181590_10003733_pt1 | contig 12705 bp, 8 predicted proteins | sample 071ome_34_FD_132446 | JGI IMG/M metagenome (GOLD analysis project Ga0181590, IMG submission 132446) | Coastal salt marsh microbial communities from the Groves Creek Marsh, Skidaway Island, Georgia - 071411BT metaG (megahit assembly) | ecosystem: Environmental > Aquatic > Marine > Intertidal zone... | reverse complement strand
CCGCCAGATTCACCGAGCTGCAGCCGTTCCTTTTTCTGGGCATGGTCAAGAGAAATGAACGTGCCTGCGGCGATGGACAATGTCTCGGACTCAAGTGTCGTGGTTGGGCTGGCGTCGACAGCTGGATTGCGGCTGGTCGTTGCCCGAGGTGCCGGGGCCGTTTGGCCGAGTGTTGCTGGCTTCATGGCGACCGCGTCACTGAGCGTTCCGAGTGGCTCACTGGTGCGGGTCCTGGGGTCAAAACGGTGTCGTTCAGCCTCACCGATTCGCATGCGGGTCGGCGAGTTTGTAAACGAGGTCTCGACCGCCCCTCGGTTGACTGCCACCAGCGGCCGGCCGTCGGCGGGCATCGTGACCTCAAACTCGGTGCCGAGATCGACCACCCGCAGGCCGGCAGCCTCAATCGCAAACCCCTCGGCTCCCTCTGGCACTACTGCATGCATGTGGCCTTTCGCGAGCAGCACCTGCATATCGCTCTGCAGGTCAAACTCAGCCGGTCCGTCGACTGTTAGTTCCACGCCTGATGAAAGCAGGAGCGAAAGACTGCCGGTGCCGATTTTTACCGGGCCGGCTGGCAGACTTGTGCCGTGGGTCAGAGGCCCCGCAGTGCCCTCCCACTGGAGGGCTGGGGTGTGCCTGGCAACCACTGCCACGGTCGGCACTGCCGGGCTGGCATCGTCTGTGGCCTTGGGTAGCCAGCCGCCCCAGCCGAAAGCGATAACGACCAGCAAGGCTGCGATGGCGGTCGTTGCTGCCAGCCAGCCAGGCTGGCGTAGGCCTGCTTGAGAGGCGAAGCCTGACTGATTCGTGATGACAGCGGCCGGGTGAAGCGACACCAGGTCGTTACCGTCGGCATAGTGGTCTTCCAGCAGTTCCCGCAGCAGGGTGTGCCGGGCGAGCAGACTGGCGGCAGCGGGGTCGTTGCGAACCGCCTTGGCAACAGCCTGTAGGTCAGCCTCACTGGCGGTCCCGTCAAGGTAGGCCTGCATCTGCTCATCGAGTGTTGAATGGTCGCGATTCATACGTTTCGCTCTTGGCGGGCGAGGGTTCGTTCAATGCAGGCCAGCAGTGTCCTGCGGACCCGATGGAGTCGGATGTAGACGGCGTTGGTGGTGAGGCCAAAGAGGTCGGCAAGGGTGGTGGCCGCAATGCTTTCGCCGTAGTGGCGATCAACCAGGCTGCGGTCGGTTGCTGACAGTTTACCCAGACAGCCCGCCAGGGCCTGCCGACGGTCGTCGGTAGACTGATGCAGTTCTTCGTGGGCAGCCATCAGATTGTCGAGGGCCAGCTGATCAAAGCGGTGTCGGTCACGGCCCTGCTTGCTCCAGTAGTTCATCACCTTATTGCGGGCGATGCCAAGAGCCCAGGCAGTGAAGCTCCGCGAGCGGTCGTACTCGCTGAACTTGTCGACGATCGTCACCGCCACCTCCTGGGTGAGATCTTCAACATGCTGATGATCACGAACCAGCGAACGGATGAACCGCCGCACCGGCTGCTGGGCCTCCGTCCAGGCGGCCGTGCATTCCCGCATCAGCTGAAGATGGTCAGGTTCGGACACGGCTGGTCTCGAGGCGGGAGGGCGACGGAAGCGAATAGAGTGCCGACAAAGAGACTTCTGCCGTGAGGCCCCAATCTTTCAAAAAACCTGCAGGATTTATCGGCTCAGCAGCAAGTCGGCCCAGGTGGTGGGGTCGCTCTCCCAGGGGAACTCGGGCGGGGCGTAGGCGGGTAGTTTCCCAAGCCGGCGATCAACCACCGCAGCAAAGAAGCCCAGCCGGGGGCTTTCGTCTGGGTCCCAGCCCGGCAGGGCAGCGGCAGTGATGAAGGCATCGATCTGCCAGCCGGTGGGGCGGTCGGTTGCCTCGATCAACGCCGCCTTGTCGGGGAGGGGGCTGGCCTCCTCGCTGGTGCGGGGAATCTGGGCAGCCACCACGATCGGCTGGTCAGCCTGTCGTCCACCACCAGTTGGCAATAGCGCCAGCCGGCGGCAGAAGCGGCCAGCCCGGTGGCTTTCGCCCGTGGGTCGAGTGGCAATCCAGAGGTGCAGGCCGTCGCTGTCTTCTGGCTTGGTGGGCTGGCACCAGCGGCTTCCCGAGAGGCCCTCGACGCTGGCCCGCAGGGCCAGGCCTGCCTCATTCCAGCCGACTGCCAGATCGAGCAAGTCGGGAACGCCGGCCAGGGCGGCCAGTCGGGGCAGCCGACAGGCATCGTCAAGATGGCTCTCTTTGGGCGGCCAGAGGCGTTCTCGCCAGGGGCAGGTGAGCCGAAGTTTGAAGAGTCCGCCCGGATTGACCAGAGGCATAAGCAGGTGTCGTCGGCAGGCTGCCGACGCAGTGTGGGGAAATAGCAGGGTATGCTACAGGGTAGCGGGTGTGACCGACACCTGCTCGGAAAAGCCGTGATGAGCCCCAAGGTAGCCGGAAGTTCGGGCCCGATGCGAGTTTTGCAGATTGCCAGTGAGGCGACACCGTTTGCCAAGACAGGTGGCTTGGCTGACGTTGCCGGTGCGCTGCCCGAGGCCCTCGCTCGCGGTGGCTGCGAGACAACCCTGGTGCTGCCGGCCTATCAAGAGGTGTTCGGCAAAGGGCTGCCAATCGAGCAGACCGATTTGCGGTTTACGATCCCGCTGGGAACCCGCAGCCATGAGGCGACAATTTTTCGTTGTCAGCTGCCCGGCGCAGCCAGCCATGCTTTTTTGATTGGCAACGATCACTGCTTCAACCGCGAGACGCTCTACGGTGGCAGTGAAGACTATGCCGACAATGCCGAGCGGTTCATCTTCTTCGCCCGAGCTGCTGTCGAACTGGCTGCCCGGCAGCCTGAGCCGTTTGACATCATTCATTGCCATGACTGGCAGGCGGGCCTGGTGCCGGCCTATCAGAAACTGCTGTATGACGATCAGCCTGCTGTTAGTCGGGCCCGGACCCTGCTGACCATTCACAACATGGCCTACCAGGGCCGGTTCTGGCACTGGGACATGCTGCTGACTGGGTTTCATTGGCGGCACTTCCACTGGCGGCAGCTTGAGTTCTATGGCCAGCTCAACATGCTGAAGGCAGGCATTGTCTTTGCCGATAAACTCTCGACGGTCAGCCCAACCTATGCGAGAGAGATCCAGCAGGCTCCTGGAGGCTGTGGACTGGAGCAGGTGCTAGCCAGCCGCTCGGCTGATCTCACTGGCATCGTCAACGGAATTGATGCCGAGGCCTGGAACCCCCGCACCGATCAGCATATTCCACGGCACTATGGTCCTGATGATGTCGACAACGGCAAGTACACCGCTCGCGTCGCCCTTGCTGCCCGGCTGGGGCATGCCGCCCCCGATAGCCGGCCGCTGATTGCCTTTGTGGGAAGGCTGGCTGAGCAGAAGGGAGTGACGCTTGTGCTCGACCTGCTCAACCGCATGGCGGCAACGGGGCAGGCCCACTTTGTCATTCTGGGGACGGGCGACCCTACGCTTGAGCAGGCACTCAAAACCGTGGCGGCAGCCCATCCTGAAACGGTTGATCTGGTCATTGGTTTTGATGAGACGCTTGCCCACCTGATTCAGGCTGCTGCGGATATCTTTTTGATGCCCAGTCAGTATGAACCCTGTGGTTTGGCGCAGCTTTATGCCTTTCGCTACGGCACCATTCCGGTCGTGCGGGCAACGGGTGGTCTGGTTGACACGGTGGTCGATGCCAATGAGCAGACGCTGGCTGACGGCACTGCCAGTGGCTTTGTCTTTGAGGCCTTTGAAACGGCAGCCCTCGAAGCGGCAGTACACCGGGCGATTGAAACCTGGGCAGATCGGCCCCGTTGGGCTGGTCTGATTCAGCAGGTCATGGGGCAAGACTGGTCGTGGGAAACCAGCGCACGGCACTACCGTGATCTGTACGAGAACATGCTGGCGGCCCCGCCAGTTACGCTGGCCGAGCTTGATTGAGCCGGCTGAGAATGGTCGCGGCAAATCGTGGAAACTGGGTAGTTCTGCGGTCTTAGTGGAACCGTAGAACCGGTACCGCCGGCAGGCTTTTGCTGAACCGTCTTGTGGTGGCCGGTCCGATATCGGATTGCATGAACACCTCTATGCTACGAATCGTGATGCTCTTGAGTCTGCTGGCCGCTGGTATTGGGTCGGCTATAGCTGGTGACTGCCGGGCATGCCGCGGCCCCTATGGCGACAAGACCATGCCCTGTGAGGACACCGGCTGCGGCCCTCGCTACTGGGGTGCTGTTTTTGAAGAGCCGAATTGTCCTGATCCGTGCAACTGCCGGAATGAGTGGGTAGGGGGTGGCTTCAAGGCACCCTCGCTCGATCTTCTGGCACCGTGGCAGATGCCACCGGGCAAGGGGTTCTGGTCACCCGAGCAATGTGGCTATGCCACTGAGGGCCACTGTCAGACCTGCGGTCCACGCGGCTGGCTGCATGCCTGCAAACCCCGTTGGTGGTAGACCCAGCCGCGCCGGCGGTTGGGTGTGCTGGGGTTGTGTCTAGCGTGCTGCTTTTCCGCTCGCTTCCGCTCGCGGCTTTCTGGGTGCGTGCGGCATGGCTCAGGCACAGGAAGCCCCCGGTGGGAACCGGGGGATCGGTCTGCTAGCTAGCGGCGTCACGGGCCAGTGACGCGGCGAAGGTGACAAGGTCGTCTCGTTCAAGGCAGGCAGCACGGAGTTTGTCTCCGGCTCCTGCCGCATGAGCCAGTTCGACCAGCGGCGGCAGCATGGCGGCCAGAGGAGTGGGCTGAGAAGGGCCCGCTTCTGGTGGCCGTGACAGTACAGCCGACAGTGCGTCAGCAGGACGACCCAGCCGTGCCGCCAAGACCGCAAGCACGTCGTAGGCGGTTGGAGCATCGTACTGATCGGCAGCAGTGGCCTGCTCATGAAAATAGGCGAGTGCCGCGTCCTCCTCATGGCCGAGCAGCGCAGTAAAAAAGAACCGGGAACTCCGCCCAGTGTCAGCAAAGGGAACGTCACCGGGGTATTGAAAGTCAGCCGGCAGTCGGCAGGCATAGCTGGCCAGGGCCACGGCCTTCTTGAGCACTGCCGGGTCGGTGCAGATGCGAGCAAACCGCAGCACAGCCTGCAGGTGAGAGGCATCGAGGTGAATGCTGGGATCGTCGGCAAGCCCTCCAGCGGCAGTGAGAAGTGCCGCTACATCACCGCCTGCTGAGCGGATATCTGCCAGGGTTGCGTCTGATACGAGCGCGCGGCTGAGCAGATCGTGGGCGAGATTGTCGAAGAGTTCTTCGTGCAGATGTTCAACCAGCAGGGCCGCGACTGGTGCCTGCTGGTCAGGTGGCAGGCCTGCCACCGACTGCTCGTAGGCGGTGACGGCATTGCAGGTTCCCTGCGTCATGAGCGTGATGCGAATCCCAAGGGTTGGATCAAGCCCTTCCCAGAGTGTGAGCTGCAGAATCTCTTGAAGCGGCTGGTAGGAATCTTCATCAGCATCATCGGCCGGGTTCGCGAGAAGTTCCTCGGCAAGCTGGCCGAGTCGCTGGGTCACCTCCGCCTGGGGGACCGAGGCACGAAGGTACATCCAGCCGGCTGACACCTGTCCATCGTTAAGCAGCCCCCAGCCAGACTCGCGGCAGGCTGCAATCGTTTGCTCATCAAGTTGACTGCGAACAGTGGCGTCGTGATCGGAAAGCGGACCGGTAAGCGGCAGGCCCAGCGCTGCCCGAGCCCGCAGCATTCGCACATCAAAGAGGGCATGCCAGCGTCGATGGCTGCGGAGGGTCTCTTCCAGCTGAGTCAGCATGGCTTTGGTGCCATCAGCCTGCTGGAGGCTGATGAGGGTATCGGCGAGGCTGGCCATGTCGAGGGTGGAAGCGTCGGTTGGTTTGTTCACGGCAAGGAAAAAGGGGCAAAAGAATGAACGGACTGAAACAGCTGGGGCCGGACTGTGGTTGTGACTAGCGGTTTTCGCCCTGCGGTCGGCGGATGGGCAGCGAGGAAGAAGGCTACAGCAACAGTCTACTGCAGCAACTGCCGCTGCCGCAGCGATTCATAGGCGAGCACTGCTGCGGTAGCAGAAACATTGAGGCTATCGGCGATGCCCAGCATCGGGAGCGACACAGCCTGAAGCTGAAGCTGCCCAGCAGCCGCTGCGGTTGCCCACGCAGAGGATATTCCGTGAGCCTCACTGCCCAGCAGGATCGTTGCTTGGCTAAGGTCGGCCTTGTGCCAGGGACAGCTGCCGGTGGGTGTGGCTGCTGTGACCAGTCGCTGATGTTTTTGGCACCAGCCAATGACTGCCGCAGTAGCATCAGAGGCCAGCGGCAGGCTGAAGACGGTGCCGAGGCTGGCTCGGATCACGGCCGGGTTTGCTGGATCGGTGCCACTGCCACAGAGGATGACCCCACCAAAACCGGCGGCATCAGCCGAACGCAAAATCGCGCCGATGTTTCCTGGCTTTTCCAATGATTCAAGAATGAACACGGGCCGTTTGGCATGCGGCCGGAAGGTGGTGAGGTCAGCCGCCCGAAACCGCACAACGCCGACCACGCCTTCGTTTCGGCTGCCAAAGGCGATCCGGGAAAAGGGTCGCTCGGCGAGGGGAACCAGAGGAATACCGCTAGCGTTGAGATCTGCCAGCAGATTCACCAGTGGGGCATGGTGTGGTTGGTCGAGGTCAGCCAACACGGCGTCCGTGACAAAAACTTCCACCACGTCTTGGCCAGCCGTCAGGCAGCGGGTCAGTTCACGCTGGCCATCAACCAGGGTCAGGCCGGTCTCGCGGCGGCCGGCTGAGTCTCGCAGGCGGCTGGCCTGTCGAACCCGTGTGTTGGCCGGGCTGGTGATGGTGCCAGCGGCAAGGATGGCAGTTGCAAGTGCGGTTGCGTCATTCATGAAACGATGTTCTTTCGAAAGCAGTCAGTCATGATGAGGGCTGCTGGTAGCCGCCCGCGCGGGCGAAGCCTCCCAGTGTGAGGCAGCGGCCGGCGAGATCATGGCAGCTTAGGGTGCCAGTGGTGATTTCTTGTGAGGCCAGCGGCGTCGAAGCCAAAGCCGCTGACAGTGTCATTCCTAAACGGTCAGCTGACCAGCCTGGTGAGTGGGCGGTGAGCAGCACCGGCCCGTGGGCAGCTGGGCCGAGGAGGCATCCGCAGTCGGCAAGCAGGGCAGGCAGGTCACGGTCGATTGCAAAGGACTCGCCTTTGGGGCCATGGCCCCAGGAAGGTGGATCAAGCACGAAGCCGTCGTAGGTGTTCTGGCGACGGAGTTCCCGCGTGACAAACCGTCGGGCGTCCTCGCAGATCCAGCGGATCGGGGCGGTTTCCATTCCGGAGGCCACCGCATTGGCCCGCGCGAGTTCCATTGCCTGTCGGGAACTGTCGACATGCACGACCTCGGCGGCTGCCTGGGCCAACGCAAGGCTGGCAGCCCCCGAGTGGGCAAAGAGCGAGAGAACCCGGCTGCCGGGTTTGGTTGCCTGGGCAAGCCACCGCCACTGCGACAGTTGCTCCAGAAAAATGCCAAGCTGACCCGAGGGCGCCGGCCGCACGGCCAGCCGAAGCGGCTGATCGGCCAACGGGACTTCAATCTGCCAGGGATCAGGCAATGGGCTACGGGTTTCCCAGGTGCCCTGACCACGACGGGTTTCATGGAAGATGAGCTGGGCCCCTGACCACTCCTGTGGCTTCCGTTTGGGAGTCTTCACCGCCAGCATTGGGCGGTCAACCAGGACGCCACCGAGATGCTCAAGCCAGCGTCCACCGCCGCTGAGATCGAGGCCAAAGTCGATGACTGCGGGGTCGGGAAACTTTTTGGGAGTTAATTCGTTCATGAATAGAGGGAAGCATACGATCGAGAGGACCGCCTGTCGCCCAACAATTTCATTTGGCAGAGAGTGGGCCACTGCCCGGTTTTTGATTTTCAAAAGGAGATTTCGATGAAACGCACTGTTCTGCTCGCTGCCGTGGTTCTGGGTGGCCTTGGCATTGTCACACTCTTGCCGCTCAATGCCGATGAGCCAGCCAATCGGCGGCCACGTCCTGAGGGCCGCGACTCATTTCGTGGGCCCGGCCGCCCTGGTATGGAAGGGGGAGATCGATCCGACATGCGTGACCAGGTGTTGCGACGATTTGATGAAATGCTCAATCGTTTAGAACGGATTGAACAGCGGTTAGGAGGCGGGAGCCAGCATGAGCGTGCTCATGCTGGTCAGGGGCCGCACAGCCCTGGCCACAGTCCTGGAATGGAACAGCAGCGGGGGCCGCGACCGCAAGGTCCGAGGTGGATGGGTGAGCGTGGCCCTGAAGGATTTGGGCCACGGTCGGCTGATCAGGGGCCGCGTGGTCCAAATGCCGACCGGATGGAGGGAGGCTTTGCCCGACGACTCGAACTGCCGGAGGAGATGCGGCAGAAGATGGAAGAACGGATGCGGCAAGGTCGGGAACAGATGGAAGAAAGGATGCGGCAGGGTAGGGAGCAGATGGAACAGGCTCGCGAAAAGATGGCCCAGGCGCGAGAGAAGTTTATGGAGATGCAGAAGCGGATCGAAAAGCTTGAGGCTGAAGTCAAGCAGATGAAAGAAAGCCTGAAGCCAACCGCCGAAGTTAAGGAGCCGGCTGAGGCCAAATAGGCTGAGGCACTTTTCGGGCACGGCCAGCGTATGAACGGCCGCACCTGTCCGCTGGCATCTGCCGGTGGGCCGGTGCGGCCTTGTTCGTGAGAGAGCCTCTTTTTTACGCCGGATGACCGCGTAAGCGAACGAAATGGCCGGACATTCTTCCGGGCTGACATTTGGTGACTTCGCCAGAAGAATTACAATTGCAGTCGGTGATGAGTGGCGTCACTTCCACTCACCAAGTTGTGTTCCCGCCGATCGATCCTCTGGATCCGCGTTTGGCGTGACAAGAGTCACGACGAACGGCGACGCGGGTGTTCCCCCGGAGGAGATTCCAATGGGATACGCCGCGGCGTTCCGTCTTCTTGGTTTGGTATGGCTCGTGGCTGGTCTCGCAGCCATGGCCTCAACACCAGCCGAGGCGAGCGACATTGAATTCAACCGCGATATTCGACCGCTACTTTCGGATCGCTGCTTCGCCTGTCATGGGCCGGACGAGGAAGACCGTCAGGCAGGCCTGCGGCTTGATCTGGCCGAGGCGGCCACCGCAGAACTGGACAGCGGTCTGAACGCCATCGTTCCGGGCCAGGTCGACACCAGTGAATTGATGGCACGGGTCACAAGCACCGACCCTGATGTCATGATGCCCCCGCCAGAGGTCGGCAAGCCGGTGACGGCTGCGGAGGCTAACCTACTTGGCCGCTGGATTGCCGATGGGGCAGTCTATCGCGACCACTGGGCCTTTGAACGGGTTGAGCGTCCGAGTGTACCCGAGGTGTCAGACCAGGCCTGGCCCCTGACAACGGTTGACCGTTTCATTCTGGCCAGACTGGAAGCCGAGGGCATCAGGCCCAATACAGAGGCCGATCGGGTGACACTGGCGCGGCGGCTGGCCCTTGACCTGACTGGTCTGCCGCCAGACCCCACGCTTGTCGATGCCTTTCTGGCCGACGCCAGCTCGACAGCCTACGAGCGATATGTCGACAGTTTGCTTGCTAGTCCGCATTACGGTGAGCGGATGGCGATTGAGTGGCTCGATGCTGCTCGTTATGCCGACAGCCATGGCTATCAGACCGATTCAAGTCGATCCAACTGGCCCTGGCGTGACTGGGTGATCGACGCGTTTAATCGAAACCTCTCTTTCGATCAGTTCACGATTGAACAGCTTGCCGGTGACATGCTGCCAGAAGCTTCGCGTGATCAAATTATTGCGACAGGTTTTAACCGAAACCATCGTATCAACGGTGAAGGGGGCATCATCGCCGAAGAGTGGCGGGTTGAGACGGTCATCGACCGCGTGGAGACCACCGGGCAGACCTGGCTGGGCCTGACGGTTGGCTGTGCCCGCTGTCACGACCACAAGTATGACCCGCTGACCCAGCGAGAGTTTTATTCCCTCTTTGCTCTGTTCAACAATGTGCCGGAAAGCGGCACGGTCATGGGGCTAGGGAATCGAAACGGGGGAAATGCAGACCCGGTCTACCGTATTCCCGATGATGCCCAGCGGGCTAAGTTGGCCAAGCTGGAACAGGTGGTGGCTGATGCCCAGGCGGCGGTTGCTGCCGAGGAAAAAAATATTGGCAGCTTCGTCCAAGAGTGGGCAGCTGAGGCGCGGGTTTCGCTCGATCAAGCGGCTGAGGTCTGGCAGCCCTTTGAGCCACTCGAACTGGCCAGTGCAGGCGGCGCCAGCTTTCGCCGTAGCGAGGACGGGTCGTGGCTGGTGGAGGGCACCAATCCGCCGCAGGATAGTTACACCTTCGAGTCACTCATTCCTTCTGGCACGTTTGGTGGGTTTCGTCTGGAACTGTTGCCAACAGACGGACTCCCTGGCGGGGGCTTTGGTCGGGGTGGAAACGGGAATGTTGTCGTCACCAGGGTCGAGGCCGAAATTGATCCACCCGGGGATGGAAAGTCGATTCCAATCCGTTTCGTGCGGGCAGACGCGACCTACTCCCAGAAGAGTTGGGAGGCGGCCAAGGTGCTCTCTGGCAAGAAAGGCGAGGGCTGGGCAATCGATGGCCACAACCAAGACATCACGCAGCCGCGACAGCTTGCCCTGTTTCCTGAGAAGCCTGTCGTCGTGCCGCAGAATGCCCGGCTGGTAGTCACCGTTCGGCACGAATCCCAGTTTGTTCACCATACCAGCGGTCGTCTTCGTCTGGCCTACACGGCTGAAGATCCGAGCCTGCTGGGTGTCAGTGGGCTGACGGTTCCAGACGAGGTTCGTAAAGCCCTGCTGGCTGGCGACGACGAGCGAACACCCGAGCAAGAAAAGCAGTTGGAGAAATTCTATCGGTCTCATGTGGATGGCCCGCTCCGTCAAGCCGTGGCGGCCCGGACTGCTGCCCAGAAGAGCCTCGATTCATTTCGCAACTCGATACCAACGGCAATGGTGATGCAGGAGGGCAAGCCGCGTGACGCCTTCCTGCTTATTCGTGGCGAGTACGACAATCGTGGCGACAAGGTTGAACCCGGCCTGCCGGCATTTCTGCCGCCACTGCCCGAGGGCCAGCAGGCCAACCGTCTGTCACTGGCCAACTGGATTGTCTCACGCGACAACCCACTGACTGCTCGAGTATGGGTGAATCGCATTTGGGAGCGAATGTTCGGCACCGGTCTGGTGAAGACCACCGAAAACATGGGCAATCAGGCTGCCTATCCGAGTCATCCGGAACTCCTCGATTGGCTGGCAGCGGAGTTCATGGAAAGTGGCTGGGATATGAAGCAGTTCATCAAGCTGCTGGTCAGTAGCCGTGTCTATCGGCAGGCTGCAACTGTTTCGGCTGCGGCGGTTGAGCGTGATCCTGAAAATCGGCTGTACGCTCGGGCGTCACGAATTCGGCTGCCGGCAGAGATTGTGCGGGATACGGCGCTGGCTGCTTCTGGTTTGCTGGTGACCACGGTCGGTGGCCCGAGTGTCCGGCCCTGGATGCCGGATGGCGTCTGGGATGAAACAAGCAAGTATGGCAACCTGCGGGGCTACAAGCCGACGACTGGCCCGGGGCGTTACCGCCGCAGCATGTACACCATCTGGAAGCGGACAGCGGCACCGCCGACTATGCTGCTGTTTGATGCACCAAATCGCGAGACCTGCACGGTGCGGCGATCGCGAACGAATACCCCACTGCAGGCGTTGGCGCTGCTCAATGAGGTCACGTTCATCGAGGCTGCCCACGGCCTGGCGAAGCAGATGCTCGCTGCTGGGGGAGAGACGCCGGCAGATCGGATTGCCCACGCCTTTCGCGTGTCACTCGGCCGAGCCCCGACCGCCATCGAAAGCCAGACGCTACTGGCTGGTCTCGCCAGCGATCTTGCGGCCTATCAGGCCGCCCCAGAGGCGGCCAAGGCGCTTGCCGACGTTGGCATTGTGAAACAGCCAGAGGGAGTGGCTCTGCCCGAGTATGCCGCCTACACGCTTGCGGCCAATGTGATTCTGAACCTCGACCAATTCGTGATGCGGGAGTAGCCATGCACCAGAGCCAGCAGATTGTTTCGCGGCAGGATGCCCTCAACCGTCGTGTCTTTTTGGGAGGGGCTGGCGGCGGCCTGGGGTTTGCGGCACTGGCGTCATTGATGCAGCCGCAGGCTGGGATGGCAGAGGCACCTGCAGTGGGGCCGGTCTTCCCGAATTTTCCGCCTAAGGCCAAGCGGATCATCTACCTGTTTCAGTCAGGGGCGCCATCGCAGATGGATCTTTTCGATCCCAAACCGCAGATGGAAAAGCATCGTGGAGAGGATCTGCCCGACTCCATTCGTCAGGGGCAGCGGCTGACAACGATGACTAGTGGCCAGAAAAATTTTCCGGTTGCCCCATCAATGTTTTCGTTTGCTCAGCATGGCGAGAGTGGCATGTGGTTTAGCGACCTGGTGCCCAACATGGCTCGCCACGCCGATCGTTGGTGCATGGTCCGTTCGATGTTTACCGAACAGATCAACCATGACCCGGCCATTACCTTTTTTCAGACTGGCCATCAGTTGGCCGGTCGTCCCAGTATTGGTGCCTGGCTGAGTTACGGACTGGGAAGCGAGAATGCCAATCTGCCGTCGTATATTGTGCTGACCAGTTTTGGGTCTGGTCGTCCTGATGATCAGCCGTTGTACGACCGACTGTGGGGGGCAGGCTTTCTGCCGAATGAACATCAGGGTGTGCGGTT
>Ga0181590_10003730_pt1 | contig 12709 bp, 10 predicted proteins | sample 071ome_34_FD_132446 | JGI IMG/M metagenome (GOLD analysis project Ga0181590, IMG submission 132446) | Coastal salt marsh microbial communities from the Groves Creek Marsh, Skidaway Island, Georgia - 071411BT metaG (megahit assembly) | ecosystem: Environmental > Aquatic > Marine > Intertidal... | reverse complement strand
CGCCATGCAGCGGGACGATTTCTGAAATCGTAGCGGAGGTCGAAACCAGCTACGCTGTTGGATCCCCCCTCGCCTACATCGAGGCAACCGAAGAAGACGCCACCCGAGCCGGCCTCGTGAAGCCAAATGACACGAGCCTCGCCGAAGAAGAATCACCGTCCGGCTCTGACGACGAAGGTCTTCACTTCAAAGTCGACGAGGAAAACATGATCGACACCTCGAAGCCGGCTGAAGAAGACCACTCGGTCAAACCTACTGTCGATGGCAGTCTGCCCGTTCCGATTCGCTCCAGCGTCTATCTTAGTCCGCGGATGAGACACCGCATGGACGAGCTTGGCCTCAACTCTGCAGACCTCGCCGGCCTTCCCGGGAGTGGTGCAGGAGGACGAGTTACGGTCGAAGACTTTGAGAAATTCATTAGTGAGCTGGAGCAACATCGCATGACCGACGCATCGCCGATGCGGATTGCGGTTGCTGACTCGATGCGCCGAAGCTGGACTCGTCCACTCGCTACGGTGACCGTGCCAATCATCATGGACGAAGTGCTCGCCCATCGGAAATCGGTCGATCCCAAGCCTGGTGTCACGCTCTACGCAATGCGCGCTCTCGCAATCGCTCTTTCTGAAAACACCGCCGTGGCAGGCCGACTGATCGGAAACCGCATCGTTCACCCGAATGCGATCGATATCGGATTTGCGGTCGAAGTAAACGATGGCGTGCTCGTCCCCGTGATTCGCGACGTCGAACAGAAGTCGCTTCAAGAGCTGCGGGCTCCTTACGAAGAACTAGTCCGCAACGGACAGGACAGAAAGCTCGCCCCCGAAACGACCGGAGGCGGAATCGCCACGGTTACCAATGTCGGTCCTTTCGGCATCACCGACGCCACCCCAATCCCACTGCCCGAGCAAAATCTCGTGCTCGGTCTCATGGCTGGTCGGAAGATTCCCACCTGGGATGGCGAAAAAGGAGAATTCATTCCCCGAATCGAGTCGAATTTTATCCTCAGTTTCGACCACCGCATCCTTGATGGCGGCGCCGCTGGTCGACTCCTACAACGCATCGGGCAACTGCTCCAGAACCCTTCGGAGCTGTAGAACCAACTATTGATCCGGTTGGGGCGGAGGAGGCGGCAGCTCAAACTCGCCCTTCACATAGTCTCGCCACATCTGGGAGATCTCCAGTGTGGGGATAAAGGTTTCGCCTGGACCCGGCAATTCGTCGGCCGACTCTACTTTACGGGTTTCCCCTGTCTTGACCACTCCGATGTATCCTTTGGATCGGTCGATCTCTTTGATCTTCGGCGGCTCTGGTTTCTCCGGTTCTTCCGGCTTCTTATCCTCTTCTTTTTTCTTGTCGTCCCCTTCCTCGTCTGACTTTGGCTCGGGCGGAGGATCAGAGACTTTATCCGGAATCCGAAGCTCAATCAGTTCTTTGAGAACCTCCCTCGCAAAATGCTCTGATAAATGGTCGATTTCAGAACGACCGCGATATTCCATCGCATTCGTCCAGTTCAGCGGCATGGATTTGTGATCCTCGAATACCTTTTTCGGAACGTCCTCGGACTTCCAAATTTCGTGCTTATTGCAGTATTGCCCCCAAGCCAACACCATTGGCACTTTCGCTGAAGCTTCGGTTGGGTCGGCTTCAAAGAAAGCCCCCTTGACCGCCACTCCCGCCATCACTCGTTCCGGTTTCCACTGGGTAAAGCTGTAGCAAAGCGCAGCTCCCACGCGGCCGGTCCCATATATAGCAATCGGAAGGTCTACGATGTCCGGATTGCCGATTTTGACGGCCAAATCATTTATGGCATTCAGAATCTGTTCTCCGCTTCGTTTGTCTGCAAATCCGAAGTCATCCATCTTCTCAATTTCAAAAGTGGCTTCGTCATACCCGTATTCGTAACAGAGCAGAGCCAGTTGGTATTTGTTCTGAAATTCCCCCCATTCTCCGCCGCCTTTCTGGTGGCCCATCAGGAAACGGAAGGAATTGCCGTCGTCCCCTTTCGCGATCAGCAGGATCCCACGTGGCTTTCCCAGTGGCATCTGAAGGAGAAACTGGACTCCTCCCGCCCTCACGTCAGCCCAACCGGGCCAGCGTCCTTTTGGTGCCACGGGAGTATTTGGTTTTCCCTCGGCATGCTCCATGCCTTCCGGAGCGAATGTGCCCAGATTGATATCGATCGTCTTACCTTCTCTCGTCAGTTCATAGGCCGAATAGACGAGCGCGTTTTCGTCTTTCAGAGCGGTCAGATCAAGCTTTTCCCAGCGAATCGGAATCAGGTCGCCATCGGGTTCCATCTGAACCATGATCCCCCCTTTTCGCGCTTCCTTGATCCCCGCAAAGTTAACCTTGCGTCCATTTGCCCCCGTCAGGGTGATCGCGTCGGTAAGGTGAGAAAAGAGAAGCAGGACTGCGACCGAGAGTATACAAGAGAAACGACTGCGACCGGGTAAAAAAAGAATATTGTCGGCACTCATAGCAATAGATCCCTAAAAATGTATCACGGCAGCCACTCACTAAACAAGCCTGATCTGCGCGGTGAACCGCTGCTGAATGCCGCAATTCTGAGTAAATTCGGCGCTCTCAGATTGAACTGCTCATATATTGCGGTCCGGTCTACGTTATTTTCCCAGGGTTAAAAAAGAACTTCTCGCTTGAAATGTTGTCAGATTTCGAGAGAGCCGAGACAACAGCGACAATGTCGTTGTCTTTAATTATTGATGACTTCGGGGTGTCGCTGTCCTTCCGAGGAAATAACATGAAAAAACTATTCTCATTGCAGCCATCTCCGTGCTCACGCTCGGGGAAAGCCTTTTCTTTGTCACGCTCCCGTTTCCTTACCCCTTTAACTTGGGGAGCATCTCCTCAACGAAGAGTGTAAAATCTCACCCCTTGCCTTGCTTTATTTCAAATCAAAAGGAATGGACTCCTCCTTTAAGGCCCGGGCCCGAATTTCTTTTCCCATGAAAAAGCCGCTCTCCTAAAATCGGATGGCGGCTTTTTCTTTCCGGCGAAAGGGTTCTCGCGTTTTCAGTATTTTGCTTTTGTGATCAGCCGCACACAATTCTTTTCGTCTTCATCGAGTGTGGAAACAGCGATAAACTGGGCCGTGTGGCGGTAGGTCCCATTCCGATTCTTCTGTCGGGATCGGATCGGCTTGATTTCCATTTCGATAGCTTAAACCTCTGCCGATTCCATTTCACCACTCGTGGTCGTACCCGCAACCACTGCGGCAGTAATATTGGCGGCTGTGGGAGAAACGGTGCGATACTTGACCCGATCTTTCCGGGTCTTGCGTCGCAGAGTCCGTCCGGCACCAGTCGTGTTGTAGATGTCGTCGCCGGAAAGGCTAAAAATGAGAGCGATTTTTTCATCATGACACATTTAGCAACTCGATCATGACAGCTTTATGAATGAAAAGATGACAAAGTTGTTATTTTTCGCACTCAGTTCATCACCGCAATCCCAAAGCCACTCGCGGGTTACGCGAAAACACCTGATCAACCTCCCCAGCCGTAAAGCCGAGATGCTCACGCAAATTCGCAGCCACCTCGTGGGCTCGCACGGTAGATCCGGCCAGATTCAGTGATCCCGGGCGCCGGGCCACGCCCTCCTCATCGACTTTGACCGGCGCGCCCGACAGTTCGTAGGTTCCAGGGCCCAATCCGGAAGCAAGAATCGCGTCTGTCGTGGCGATCACTTTTTCTTTGCCGACGAGATCGATGTAATTTCGCAGCGCGAACCACGGCACATGAAATCCATCAATGATGAATCCGACCCAGAGCTGGCCTTGCAGCGAAAGAACGCGCTGAACGAAGTTTTCGTGCCTCGGCAAGTCGACGGGACAGCCGTTCCCGAGGTGAGTAATCATGGAAAGCCCCGCGTCGATGGCGCGCTCCAACGTCTCGAGGTCCGGATCGCAGTGCCCGGCAGACACTGTCACACCCGACTCGGAGAGAAATTTCGTCGTCTTCGCACCTTCGTCGTTCTCTGGAGCAAGGGTGATTAATCGAACGAGGCCACCACCTGCATCTAGCAGCTGCTTCGCATCATCGACCGTCGCAGGAGAAACTGCTGAGGCCGGATGCGCCCCGACGTAGCCTTCGCGCGAACTGATGAAGGGCCCCTCGACATGAAAACCTGCGACCATTTCCGCGATAAGATCATCGCTCTCGCGAATCTTGCCCCAGTTTTTCAGCTTTGCTGAGAGTGCATCGACCGTGTCCGTGATCATCGTAGCAAGGATCTGATCCATCCCGTCACTACGCATCGCTTCGCAAGCTGTCCGAACCTGCTCAACAGTGAGATCAGCCGAACAAAAGTCTACGCCTGCATAGCCATTTACCTGGAGATCGAAGTAACTCATTTTTCTCACTCTGCCACGACTACAGGCGCTTCGGGAAGAGCATTGAGAAACGTTTTCCCGTATCGCTTCGTTAAAATTCGATTGTCGAGCAGCACGACCATTCCCTCATCTTCCCCGCTTCGGATCAGGCGCCCGACGCCCTGACGCAGCTTCAGAATTGCCTCCGGGACACTGTATTCCATGAAGGCATTGCCGCCATTTTCTTCGATGTGCTCCAGCCTTGCCTGCGTCAGGGGATGATCCGGAACCGCAAAGGGCAATCGGGTGATGATCACATTCGTGAGCGCTTCTCCCGGCACATCGACGCCCGTCCAGAAGCTATCCGTCCCGAAAAGCACACTTGAGGTATCTTTCTTGAACTCCTCGATAATCTGCCCCCGCGATTTCCCCCTGCCCTGAACCAGCAGTTGGATATCTTCGTCATCAAAAAAGTCGAACATCTCATCCGCGACGCGTTGCAGCAGCGAGTAGCTCGTAAAAAGAACGAAAGCGCTACCCTTCGACTCTTTCACAAAATGCCCAATCCATTTGATGAGCGACTCTTCGTAGCCCTCTTCGTTCGGCAAAGGCATCGACTTCACGAGATGGATCTTCATCTGCTCGTCGTAAAGAAACGGACTCCCGATCTGCAATGCCTCTGCCTCCTGCGCTCCCACCCGATTCCGAAAGTAACCAAGATCCCGATCACCAATCCCCAGTGTCGCGCTTGTAAAAACCGCAGGACGATTCCGCTCGAAAAAGACTGGGCGCAGCAGTTCTGAAACATCGACCGGTGCCGCATTCAGGCTGATCGATTCCCGGTCGCTCTTCTCCACCCAGTAGACCAGCCCGTCTTCACTCTGATCGAGAAACGTCGCCAGCGCTGCACGAGCATCCGCCATCCGCCGCGCCAGCTCCGCCAGTTCATTCTTCACCGACTCATTCGCGAGATCAGCTACGGTCCGGGCGCGTCGTCCAACTTCGATGAGACCGGCACCAAGAATGTCCTCCACCAGCTCCGGCTCGCGAACGCGAAACTCCCGTCCGTATTCGCCCCAATGACACGTGTGCTCGACCTCCTCGAAAAACTCGTCGATATCGTCGAGCAACTTCATCACCGCGCGCCGCCCCTGGCTGTCTCCCGTCAGGGCAAACAGTCCCTTCTTATTTTTCGGGTTAAAAAGTCGATGCAGATCAAACTTCATTCCGATCTGCGAAATCGACATTCCGAGCTGACGCGCTGCCACCTGCTCAAGAGTGTGGGCCTCATCAAAAATCAGAAAATCACCCGCGAAGAGAAAGCCCTCGCCCGATTCATTGAACTCCGACTGGCTGTTGAGAAGGGTAAAGAACAGCGTGTGATTCACCACCAGTAGATCCGCTTCCGCGACGAGTTTCTTGGTCTCCTGATAAAAACATTTTCCCGACGGGCCGCATCTCCGCGGCGTGCAGGCGTGCGATTCGCTGGCAACCTGAGACCAGACTCGTCCGGACGGGACAAAATCGAGATCGCTCAGCGTTCCATCATCCGTGTGCTGTGCCCATTCCCAGATCGCCTTGATTTCCTCCAACTCCGAAGACGAAAACATGTCTCCCCCACCCGACATCGCACTCTGGAGACGCTCCGGGCAAAGATAGTTGCGTCGGCCTTTCAAAAGCAAAGCCCGAAACGGCTCATCGAGAACGGTCCGCAGCAGCGGGATATCTTTTTCGATCAGCTGCTCTTGGAGATTGATCGTGTGGGTCGAGACGATTGCTTTCCGCCGCTCCGAGATCGCCTTCTTCACCGCCGGAGCCAAGTAGGCCAGCGATTTTCCGACCCCCGTTCCCGCTTCGACGACGAGAGGGCGTTCCTCGTCGAGAGCCTCTCCTACTGCGACTGCCATCTGCTGCTGCTGGCGGCGATACTCAAAATCCTTCAGCCCGGACAAAGCTCCGCTCTCTCCGAAAAATTCGGAAGCATAGTTCGCCAGCGATTCAGAAGGCTGGCCCAGTTCGGAGAGGGCAATCACAACTCGCAAGACATCCGATCAAACCCTGTTCAATGCAACACCAAAGAGGGCCCGCTGCATTAATTGAACGCGAGTATGGTCCCACATTCAAAGCAGAGCGAGAAGCAGAACCAAACATCAGAAGAGTAATCGTGCCATATATTTCCAAAAGAGTGGTCTGATGCTGGGAAGTAAGCAAAGCGCCAAGCATTGCATCAAGGCCGATCGGGGGCCTCTTTATTGAGACAGTGCTCCACGCCGGAGTCATACTCGAACATGCCAGCAACACGGAAACATTCGCCGTTCCACAGACGATCCAATCGCCTTTTATCCAGTGGGGAGAGCTCCCGCATACCGGACCCAAGAATCCGCCTCTCTGCTTAACGTCGAAGGCCTGCCACCCGCTACTGGGGGCGTCCCTCCGGTTTTTGTTTAGATTTCTCTTTACCCTCAGGCTTCGATTTCGAGCCGGTAGCGGGTTGGTCAGCGCCGCCTTGCTCTGCTGGCTGGTTATCTGGCACTGAAAGTTTTTGAGGAAATACTATTTCTGCCCAGATCGGCTTGTGGTCAGACAAAGGCTTCCCAAGTTCGATTATGCCTCCGTCTGCTGCCCGAGTTGCTGACAGTTTCTTGTACAAAATGTGATCGATTACACCGAGATTTTTTTCGGGGTTCTGAGCGTTGTAGGTAAACTCCTTGGAGACATCGATCTTCAGATCGTTCCACGTTGTCTTAAATCCAGCCCGCTCGACCGTTTTCATAGCAGCGTCGCCAATGTTGTTATTGAAATCCCCAACGACGATAACCCTCTCAGTTTCCTCCGCATGTAGAACCTTGGTGGCAAGGCTATGCGCATGGCCATCATCTGCGCGCGATTTGCAGATATGCAGCGAGTAAAACGCGAATGTAGCACCACCAATTTCAGTTGTAGCTCTGACAACTGATGCGGGATTCCAGCCGCGCCCCGTGAGCGTGTATTCTTCAGAACTACCTACCATTGTCCTGCTGAGAATCGACTTGTATTTGTCCTTGTGGTTTGCAGATGAAACCTTGCCTACATAGCTGTGCTTCATTTCCAGAACTCTGCCCACGCGAGCAGTCCAGTCGCCACCTGGAACTTCACTGAACCCAATAATGTCCAAGTTGTATGGTTTGAGCATCTCCCCAACTTGTTCGGGGGTCGTGCTCCTGCCGAACTCAACGTTATAACAGGCAACGCGAACACGTATGGGCTTATCTTCTCTTAGGCTGACGTGAGGGTCCTTGAAACTGATCTGTCTCCGATCACCGTGCTGAATGTGTTCGCTGTCGATGCAGTGCAACTCTAGGTCAGCGGAAGCCTCAGTGAGCTTCATATCGACCCAGCCATGCGCATGGCCTTTCCCAAAATAATAACTGACCGCCGGTTGGTTTATGAGATGGAGATGGTCGAATCGATCATACTGCCACTCATGCGTGTGACCATAGAAATAGGCCTTGGCGTGTTTTCTTTCGGCAAGAAGTTTCAACAGAGATGCCCCATCTTGCATGCCCTTGATGGGACGCACGCCGCGGTTAGGATATGGGTTGAAGTGACCAAAGATGAGAGTTGGCTTATCCAGTCGTTTATCGAGTTGTTCCGCGAGCCAGCTCAACTGTTCCTCTCCCAGAACTCCTTTTCTTCCTGAATCCAATAGTATGAGGTTCGCGTGGGGCAGTTCAATCACGCCAGCCTGAACGCCCATTTGCTCTTTCTTCAGGAAAGGCAGCAATCTCCAAAGGTTTCCGCGATTGTCATGATTTCCAATCGTCACATGAACTGTGATGCCTGCCGCACGAATTGGTTCAACCAGCCTTAACAACTCTTTGTACTCAGCTTCTGTGCCTCTGCTGAGAGCACAGTCACCATTGATGATAAGGTGAGCCGGCCGAGGTTCAAGTGCGATGACGCTCTTGCCCGCCTCTGCCAGGCATTCCGCAATATGCACGCTTTCGTGCTCGCCCTCTTTGACGGGTGAACCAGGCCACTTCGTCCCCGGGTAAATCTGATCTGGATCGGCACTGATGTGCGTATCAGCAAGCAAAGCAACTCGGTTCTGATCCAACTCAGAACCTTCGCTATCCTCAGGGGCGCCTAACGCACGAGAGTTCACCATCGCCGTACCGCCAAGCGTGATCGAGCCCTTGATGAATTGACGACGAGTGATCGGTGGAAGAATGATTGGCATGTTGAAGTTTCCTTATGGTCTAAAGCCTAAGGTGTATCAATGTTCATATTCTAATGGACGGTCGAAGAGCAGAGCAAGGTAGCGAATTCGATTTCTGGCAGAACGTCAAGCATGAGGCACGGCTGTCCGGGAGCGCGCGAACGAAGCAGGACTGAGTTTGCGGTGAAAAATTTGAAGTCCGGGTATCTCAGCCGTTGCTCCGCATACCCTTGTTTTGCATTTCAATCTGACAAATCCATCGCCGTCAATCGTAGGCAAACAGACTCTATGGTCGAAAGACAATCTGCACAAAGATCAATGAAAGAGCGGAGACTGCAATTATCACCGCTACCCATAAGACAATCGTTGCCTTTTTCGAAGAGGCCCTATCCTGTCCGCCAACCCTCCGAAGGAGTATATCAAAGGAGCCAAAAAGCAGGATTGCGGGGCCCACATAGAACGTCATTAAGAATCTCCATAGAGCCGAGACGCCTGTCGCCGGAACCATGTCCGGCCCGAGTCCGTTCCTAAGGATCCAGGCAAAAGGGAGAACACAGATTATTAAAAATCCGAGCGTTACATCCACGAAAATCAGTAATGCATTTCGCATTGAATGATTCATTTTGTTAGGCTTACAAACCCGCGTGAAATCAGAGTGAATAAAGTATGAAAATTGCGCGAATCCTGTGCAGAACGATGTTTGTGCCCGGAGTGGATCGCGGCAGGGCCGGGAGCGAGTCTCCAGCGGTCAGTGTGCCTACGATTCAAAGGGCAAAGAATGGAATTGTATATTGAAGCAGAGCTTTTTTCAAACTCTTAGTCGCCCCCCTTTTTCGGATCTCGAAAGCTAATCAAAACAAGGTATACGCCCCAAGAGATTAAGAGGCTGGCAATGAGCACTCCAAACGCGACATGCCAATCTGTTCGTGAATTGATGTAGTACGAAATTGGATTGCCGTAGGAAAAGCTCCCGGAGCTTGGCAGAAACAACGTCGCCAAGAGGAAAATCGCGGCATTAAAGAGGGCGAGTGCAGAGATAAACTTAGGTTTGTTCATATGAGCGTTACGTGTGTTGGCTTGCGAGGTCATTTGTTTCAGCAGAATGTAGAAGTAGTCCCACACCTGCCCGAGGGCAGGGCTTCGATAGTGGGTTGATGGTTGAATTCTCAGGTCGCTTTCGACTCGCGGTGGGCAGCCTGTCGGTAGCCAAGTCTTGTTATCACCAGTTGTGGGTTGCTTGGTGTTATCCTGAATCCGCACTTAATCTCAGACTTCGAACCAGAATACATAAATGGTCAGCGTTCCCCCTCCATTGTCGAAGTAGCCGACACGCATAAAGTCACCGCCGACCTCGTCCTCGCCGCCTATGAGCGTGCGCTTGTCGGCGTCCCACCAAGCGTCATCGATCCAGTCCACATTGAAATCGTATCCAGCTTGAGTGAACTCGGACGTGTCCACCCTGGAAGTATCAAACACTTCGTCGATTCCCTTCACCCTGACGGTAAACTTGCTCCACATCGCCGCATCCATTCCAGGTCCGTAGCGTAGATGCTCATCGCTTACCACCAGTCCGGGGCGAAGGCACATTATCTCTCGGCGTGAGTCAAAATCGCTCAGCTGTCTGTTCACGAAATAGACTATTCCGGCAACTCCCAAGATGGCTGCCACGCCAACAATGGTGCCCGCAATTAAGCAGCCGGACTTGATGCTTTTTTGTCTGCCTTGTTTGTTCGACATGCGGTTATTTTTATTGGGCGAAGGTCAGAGTGCTGCCACGGGCTGCCTGAGCTGAGAGACTGTCCAGGCCGGATATGGTAACGGTATCTTGGACTACCTGTGTCATAACTTAACTGACTGTTAGATGCTTGCCCAGATCGCAGATAGCCCATACGCAGTGCAACCACCAAGAAAGAGAAAGCCGGCGGTAAATACGATTCCTGCCAGTTTCCAGCGCTTGAGATGTGCCTTGGATTTCCAGAAAAAGACCCAGGTGGTGATGATGGCACAGGCAGGAAAAATCGGAAGGACACCAAACCAGCTGGCGAAGTCGCCCGGTATAAACGGGATTGCCATTGCGAGGTAATTGACGACCAAATATGCAATGAAAAACATGGTCGCGACAAGCACTCTCGCATTTCCCTTTCGCCAGGCGATCAAATCCAGGCATAAAACGAATGAACCAGCCATCCAGACGAGGCTGCCCAACAAGTGCAGATGATGCACACCGTGAGAAGTCCAAAGCAGACGTCCTACCCGGGACTTCCTGGATTCATCGCTTAGCTGGTCATAGGCATCTCGCAACGAGCTGGAAATGAATGATTGCTCTACAGTGATGATATAAAAGCCAAGGGCGATCAAACCGACTGATAACAGGCATCGCATCAACTTCATTGTGGTCTTCCTTTTCCTCGCAGAGCGTCAAGCATGAGGCGCGGCTGACCGGGAGCGCGGCGTCGATACAGGACTGGGGTTGAGTCTACGATTCATTTTCTACTCGCGGCGGGCAGCCTGTTGGTAGCCACGCCTTGTTAGCCCTCTTTTCTAAGGAGCCTGTAATCGGACAGTTCCTTGTCCGAGAATGGAATCAATCGGCCTTCTTTGAGATGAAACGCCTCAACAGTCGTCCGGAAATCTGCGGTATATACGAAGATCCTCTCTATCGTGCCTTCGCTGGAAGAGTGAAGTTTGACAGCGTGATTCATAGTCACCAGATTCACCCGCTGAAATGAGCCTCCCGATTTCGAGTTCTGGTATTTGTAGAGCGGCAGATTGTCGGCGATGACCGTGTAAGTCGTATTGACGTAAATCGCCGGAGCATCCTTGGTTGGTGATGCCACCTCCAGGATCTTGATCTCGTCTCGGTAGATGTGTGTGACCGAAACTCCTTCGACGTTCGATTCGATCTCCTTCTCCGTAATCTCTGCTCGCAACATCGGGGAGGCGAGAATGAGTAACGATGCAATGTAGGTTTTCATCTGGTTCATTTTGTGGGCTAACGTCAGAGGTGACTCACGCACGGTAGTGCGTTGAGTCCACCGCCTTGTTCGGCAGGTTGTGATGCTGTTGATTCATTTTTAGATCTCAAGCAAGCCATCAATATCAGGCTCTTCAATAATCTTCCCATTGTTCTTTCTGATCTCCGCATACATGAGAGCGGCAGCCTCTTTGATCTTCATGTCATGGGGCGCGTCTTCGATCACAACCACTATCCGACGATATTCTTGGCTCTGCGCCTCCTCCAGTGACATTCCCCACATTGCCTGCAGTTGATCATCATTCAGTCTCCCTTCCTCAACATCTTCTTCGGTAATTCCGTCCAATTCGGCATTCCGCTCGACTCCATCCAGCACCCATGTCTGGTCATTCACTCTAGTGATAAAGTAAGCAATATGACCCGAGTGATACATGTCCTCCGACCAGAAGCCCGATGCGACGAGATTCCAGTCTTGGGGCTCAGGTGTCGGTCTGTATCTTTCAAGCACGTCGTCCGAACTAGCGTTGAGGTTGTTGTGTATCTTCATGTGTTCAATGTCTTCGCCGAACATTCTTTATTAGTATCACCTCGCAAAGTAACATTACTAAGTTTGTTCATCACAAAGAGTGCCCGCCAGCCCCCGATGCAGCGAGGCTTATTTGTTCATCCGTGCGTATATCAGCGCATTGAAGCCCCCATTTTTCGAGATGCCTGCTCTCGCTGATATCAACAGTCATGAGAAAGTCTGACCAGACTCTACTCCGCAAAATATCCCGCTACTGCTTCCGATTTCCTCGTCCAAACGTGTCTCTCAAAGGCGGGTGATTTCTCGAACTTTCGCTTGCGAAATTCAAACGCTTGTTTGAAACGTCTGTTTGCACAGGCAGACGGGACCGATGGGAACTTTGAGCTCGAAACAGAAAGAAACGCGGGAGCAGATTCTCGACACGGCGGAGGTGCTTTTCGCCGCGGACGGTTTTCGCAATGTTTCTCTTCGTCGCATTACGACAGAAGCTGACGTGAATATTGCCGCGGTGAATTATCATTTCGGCTCGAAGGAGGCACTGGTATCGGAAGTTCTCTCGCGAGTGATTTCTCCGATCAACGGAGAGCGGCTTCGACTGCTCAATGCCGCAGAAGAGGAGGCAGATGGATCGCCCCTCACAATTGAGACTCTTCTCGACTGTATGATTCGCCCGGTCGTGAATCAGAT
>Ga0181590_10003721_pt1 | contig 12717 bp, 20 predicted proteins | sample 071ome_34_FD_132446 | JGI IMG/M metagenome (GOLD analysis project Ga0181590, IMG submission 132446) | Coastal salt marsh microbial communities from the Groves Creek Marsh, Skidaway Island, Georgia - 071411BT metaG (megahit assembly) | ecosystem: Environmental > Aquatic > Marine > Intertidal... | reverse complement strand
TTGAAACTCCATACTACCTCCTAGCAATGATCATTGATAATATCACTTGCCTTTGTTTTCCAAGCATTTGGAAAGATACCATGTACCACCAAAATGAATGCTATTTTAAACGCATGTAACATATGTTGAAAATATGTCATGCCGATTTCTTTAAGGTGACTCATTGTTTGGTCTGGTTTTTACTACTTGGGAAAGTTCATCTTTATTTATATACCAGAAAGGTTGTGTTGGATTATAACCCAAGCCTGCAAGCATTTCGTATTCATCATCATCAAGATAATACATTTCACCAAAATCATCTGGATGCACTGCTACATGAGCAAGAAGACGTAGCGCATTAGTAATATTTGAATCATCCCATGCATGATTTCTTAGCATTCTAAAAACAAATAGTACAAGCAAGCAAAGTGTGCCAAGAATAAAACCCAATATAAAACTTGTCATGGCAGCAACCCTCTTTTTTCTAACCTATCAATTTCGCTTTCGGTCAATTCTGGTTGTTCGCCATTTAGATATCGTCTTTCATTTTCAGTGAGATGAGTATAATTGATGAATTTATTGTAATCTTTATTGTTTACAAACTCTACAACATTATCTTCTTTCATAAAATAATTCCTAATCTTTTTTAACATTTTCATTTGCCCTTTTTAAATATTCACGCAATAATAATTTTGTTTTCACTTCTTTTCTCTCTGGGTCTTTTAACAGTGCGTTGATCAAACCAGCACAGAGAAACAAGAGTTCTTCATAATCATTAATTTCCACTACCTGTTCCATCTGCAATAAATCCCGTAATCATAGCACCGCCCTGACCAGCAACAACATTTCCTCTAGTTGACATGTTTCCTAGACGATCATAACCTTGTGCCGAGGATGTCCAAAACATAACACCGAGCGCCCAAAAAACGGCAAGCAAATACAATACAATTACTTTGATATAATCTTTTCTATACATAACTAATTTCCAACAGTATAATTTTCGTAAACTCGGTTATGAGTATTATTACAACGAATAAACGTGGTACGTTTACTCAACTCTTTGATAGAAGATGCGCCAACATAAGTACAGGTGCTCCTCAAACCACCAAGAATGTCTTTGACTGTATTATGAATACAACCTTTGTATGGTACTCGTACAGTACGACCTTCAGATGAACGATAGTCTTTCAGTCCACCATTGTGTTTGTCATTGGCAGTTTTAGATGACATACCATAGAATTCTACAACTCCATTATTAACCTCGCCACCACCTTCATCATGTCCAGAAAACATACCACCCAACATAACGAAGTCAGAACCAGCGGCAAATGCTTTTGCAACATCACCGGGATTCTTACAACCGCCATCTGCCATAACATGACCACCAAGACCATGAGCAGCATCGGCACATTCGATAACAGCAGACAATTGAGGATAACCTACACCTGTCTGAATACGAGTTGTGCAGCATGACCCCGGCCCAATCCCGATCTTGACAATATTGGCACCAGCGAGAATCAACTGCTCTGTCATTTCCGGAGTAACAACGTTACCAGCAATGATAACCAGATTAGGATATGTGTTTCGCAGAGTTTCAATGGTTTCTACAAATCGCTCCGAATAACCATTAGCAACATCAACACAAATATAATTCAAACTATGGCGAGATTCAGAAAGTTCTAACACATTACGGAACTTCATAAGGTCATCATGTGAGGTGCCAATTGACATAGCGGTAAATCCACTGCCGCCAATATCATAATCACGTTGATACTTACTGTACTCACTTGTGTAGTCAAAGAAATCGACCAATTCATTTACAGAGTAATCTTTCTTCAAGCAAGTTGAGATACCGTGAAATGCAAGAGCACATGCCATTTCCATGGTACCAACGCCATCCATGTTAGCGGCGACTAGAGGTACACCCTTGAAGAAATGACCACCGAACTGGTCATTTTGAGCAATGTTGTATTGGAATTTATATTCCCGTTCCAGTGAAACATCTGACCGGGAAGTCAGAGTAGAACGCTTTGGGCGAATGAGTACATCATCATAATCCAACTTGAGCTCACTTTCAATTCTCATTTACTTTTACTATCCTCAATAATTTGAATTATTTGTTGATCAATATCATCATTTTTTTTGTCACTTAACATATGGTTCTACAATTCCTTCACTTAGCATTGTAATATTAAAATTTTCGCCACCCGCATAGATGTCGCCAAGGAGTCGACCATATTTTCCACGAGCATAAACTTTAGAATGAAACAATATAAGATAACCCTTTTCTTTTGCGTCATCAAGTGCAGTTTCAAGAAATACCTTAGCAGCAAGTCCTTTTTCTTTTTCTTCTAGATTTTTGGTTCTTGTCTCTGCTGCATCAATACCCCACAATCTAACTCTTTCTTTAATAGAAATATCCATACCAAGATCAAGAGTAAGGTCTAAAGTGTCACCATCAACAACTCTATAATCTAAAACCACAAACCAATAATGTTTACCATTAATCATTTTATTCTCCGTTCTTAACTTTAAACCAAGTTCCTATAGTCGTCTTTCTGACTATGGCAATTATTGTAAATGTCACAGTTAGAAAAACTGTTGTTTCTGAAATACTATAATCATTGCGGTCTGCATACCACAACAGTACAAAGTTTATAGGAACATTAATCACCAGGGCAACGCCGGTGTCTAAAACCGCTTCTTTAAACGAGTTAAGTACCATATGGTTGTACGAGTTTTTCTGCTAACATCGTCACATTCAAATTTTCTCCGTCAGCATAGAGATCACCTAACACCCGGACATATTTTCCTCTGGCATACACTTTAGCTAATCTAATCATTATTTTTATCCTCTTCATCGTCATGAATTATTGCATGGTCTCTAAATCTAAAGTCTCTAGGCAAATCTTTCGAAATAATAACATTTTCCAAATCTTCCCAGTTAAGATCCTCTAAATCTAAAGGCGGTTCCTCAGTAATCCATTCCAATTCATAGTCTGAACTATCGTATTCCCAATCTTCTTCGATTAACTTTTCCAGTGTTTTCTTTTTCATTTTAGTAAAAATCTGGCTTTGTCCAAGGCCATTAAAATATTAGGATGCTCGGCGTTTTTGATTTGTGCATTACGCAAAAACCACATTAAATTTGCCTCTGTAATAGTACGCCGTAACTCCGGAATGTCCATTGTTTTAATCAACCTATCCCAATCTTTTTGAATATTCTCAGAGACGTTTAATGTTCCTCGAAATTGACTTGTGTTCATTTTATACACCTATTGATTTGAACCAACTAATGCCATGAAAACTAATCCAGCAAATACCAGTATACTAAGAGAGTACACAACAGCAACTAACGCTATTACGTAGATTATTCCCTTGGACAATAACAAAAATATCTTGCCAAATAATGGCAAAAAAATTAATAACAATAATATACCAATCACCAAATACATGAATATAATTCTAATCTAATTAAATAAAGAAGTAAAGTCTTTTTTTCTAAATTTTTCAAATTGGGATTGTGTATCTGTCTGGCTATTGACCGGTTGTTGCGGCCCGGAATTAATTAATTCTATTTGATTTTCTATATCAAAGAGTTTCATTTTATTTTTATCAATACCAACCATAAATCTTCTATTTCTAGTAGGATCGCCATATCTGTTTTTCAATTGTTTAATCATAATCTGATTGTTTTCTTCGAACTCTTCAGTAGATATTGCAGCAATCATTAAGTCAGCAGTAGCTGGCAGACCAAAACTCTCCGATGTATCCGTAAGGTCTGGATCGGAGTTAGAATAACCTGATCGTGTTGTTTGTGTTGCAGTCCAAATAGGTAAATTTTTCTCAATGGCAAGACCGCGAAGTTCTTCAGCAATAGATTTAATATAACTATACGTATTAATCGAACCACCCATACGCATTCTAGAAGATGCACATATATTCAAATAATCAATATAAATGATGTCTGGTACAAAACCCTTTTTTACTTTTAATTCATTAATTAAATGTCTAAAGTGTCCAGCGTGAGCCGAACCAGTTGGATATTCTTTGATGATCAACTTACCTACAGTTCGTTTCATAATCTTATTAATCTTGGTTTCATAATTCGACTTGGAAATATTTTTAAGATCGTTTAAACAAACGTTCATTAAGTTTGCATCAATTCTTTCAGCAATCTTTTCTTCGGCCATTTCATTCGTGATATAAAGAACATTGCGTCCACTCATTAGGTTATGAGCAGCGAAATCGCACATAATTAAAGTTTTACCAACACCAGTGCCGGCAAGAATAATATTGATTGTTTTCTTAGGTACACCACCATTGGTGATTTTATTCAAGTATTCAAGATGAAAAGGTATTTTTTCTTCTTCAGCATGATAATATTCAAATCTTTCATTATAATCTTGCAAAAAATCATGACCAACGTTATTATCAAAACAAACACCAAGTGCCTCGGAAAGTATAGCGGGTATGCCATCTTTTGTCTTTTTACTCTTGCCATCGATGATGTGAATTGATTGCATAATCGCATTGTATACAGCTTTGTCTTGGCAAAACTGTTCAGTCTGATCTAAAAGCCATTCAGTATCATGGGTCTCTTTGTGATTCTTAATCGTAGTGATTAGTGTAGCACAAGATTTGTAGTCGGCTTCCGAAAGACTGTTATCATTTTCTAATTCTACAAGCAATGATTCGGCGTTTGGTATTTTATTGTACTTAGAAAGATATTTCGAAATCTTTCTCACAACAATTCTGTCAGACACATTTTGAAAGTATTCATCTTTAATATACGGAATAACTTTTCTCGTATATTCTTCATTATGAATCAAACCTGAAAGGATTGTTACTTCAATCATTCATATCTCCTTCGTTTATAATCATTTGTGCGCTTGCTACGATAATATTATATAGAACATCACCTATGACTTTTTCGAATTCTTTTTTATCCGATTCTTCATCATTTGTTTCGAAGGTCGATGGCGCCTCTCTAAGTTCGTAAGAATAAGTCAACGGAACACTTTCAGCATCCTCGTCCTCAAAATCACCAACTTTTACAACATCATAGTTGTATACGAACCCTTTAAACTTGCCTTCGAGAATTCGAATCCATGCATTTTCTTCGGCATCGACAAAAAAAACTTCGTACTTTATTTTACTCTTGTCCTGTACCATACATAAACTCTTTTTGTGCAGCTTCTTCCAATTGATTCATTAATTCTTCAGTGAAATATTTTTCGGGCGTTTGATTAATCGTTTTGCCAAAAACTTTCGTACCATCTGGCATTTCATATCGCGTGGAAACTTTTTTAATAATTTCATATTTTTCTGCAAGATCGAGCAAACCATAATATCGATCCAAACCTTTGTCATAAGTCAATTTGACTTCTACGACTTTGTTCTCTTTTGTGAAACGTGACTTCATCATTGTACATTTAATAATATTACCAACAACTTCGGTACCGTCTTTCTCTTTTCTTTTACTCAAAAATACAATTTGTGATGCAGTGTATTTTAAACCAGAACCACCTGACATTTCTTTCTTAGAAAAAAGACCCATTGTTTCATATACATGATTCGTTATAATCAATGGTACATTAATCTTAGCAAGTTTCAAATTCAATACACGAAATGTTGCTTTCAATACCTGAGCTTTTGTCATGTCTCTCGTTTCTTTGCCTTCGCCTGTGTCCTCTACTTCTTTTGTCGTAGAAAGTTGGCCAAGAGAATCGAGCACCAGCATCATGGGAGGTCTTGCATCTTCTGATACTTTAGAATAATTATCTATGATTTGTAAAGCAGTGTGCCTAAATTTTTGAATTGTTTCGGGTTCCGAAATAATCACACGTTTGGCATCAATGCCTCTAACTGACATCATTTCTTTTGTAACGGCCGCTTCCGTGTCGAAGTAGAAAACAGCACCGGTGGGATTATCGTCTAAAAATCTTTTTACAACACCAAGAGCGAAAAATGTTTTACCGGTACCCGATTCGCCAGCAAATGCTGTAATCTTGTTATTTGGTATTCCACCATAAATGCTGCCAGACAACGCAGCGTTAAGAATAAATGAACCGCTATCGACTGTGCCAGAAAATTCGGAACTATTCAATCCATCGTCAGCAACATTTGTATTTTCGTCATTTAATTGCTTAACAATGTTTCTAAAAAACTCATTACTAGCCATACTTTTCTCCATTCAATATAACATACTATTATACTTTATCATGTTTTTCAAGTAAATCTTTTTCCCTCTTTTTTAGTTTCCAAAGTTTGTTATGAACAAAAGTTCCCGGTTTTTTTGATTTAGCGTTTGATTCATATTGTTCTATCAATTTTCTTACTTGTTGTAGATCAAGATCAACGATAGGAATGTCTTCTAAGTTCACATCTATTTCTGCATCGACAACATCAAATCGATCTTCTTTGATTTCGAAAGAAGGAACAATCATTTTATTTGTCATTGGTTTTCGTTGCATGAGAGACATATTAGCGGCAATCAAGAGAAGTACAGCCAGTGGATCAAATACAAATATAATAGTCAGTATGACAAATCTAACAGCTTCTTCAAGTATGTCTCTTGTTGTTGACTCACCATAAATTAATTCAGCAATGTATTTAATCGGACCAACTTCTGCTTCGATTTGAATTTGTTCTTTCGAAAGTAATGCTTTTTCAACTTGCAATTCAGAAATAACATTTGATGCATCATCAATTATGTTATTCAAATTATCTCGTTCTTCTTTCTGCGACTCCCTCGTAGCAATAGCACCAGTGTCACCTCTAATTCTGTCATACTCAATAAGTGTGTTCACCGCTTCATCTAGTTGACTGATTACCATATCAGCATCGTCAATTCTTTTTTGTTGTCTGTTTATTTTAATATCTATTTGTTCAATTTGTATTGAGTTATCACCAACCGTAATCGTCTGGTCTATATGTGCTTTAGACAAATATCCAAAAATTCCCATACTGGTAATAAACATTAAGACAATAACCGCAACAGTGAGGTAACTTTTAAGAAGAAATGGTGAAACTTTCCAGTTTCTATAAAGCCATGACGCAGTTACTAGTTTACCCGCTTCTAAAACGGAACCCATTATGATTATGGGAATTTTAGCTGCTGCAAATATTGCTGCTAGACCAGCAATGCTATACCAAGCGGCAACGCCGGCGATTGCCAAGGATGTGACAAAAGTAAGAAATGTAAGCATTTGATTTTAATCCCATGAGATGTTTTTAGGAACATAATTTGCTATCTTCTTTCTAATATCCATAGATAAATCATTTACAGACGTTACAGCTTTGCCAGCACGTTTAACGTAGAAATAGTTTGAGTTTTCTATATACCTTCCGCCGCGGCCAGATTTGCGTAAATCCGAATCAACACCAATTTTATTGAAAGCAAAAACAATATCACCGTTCATATATTTTTTTAATCGATTGCCCATGTTCAATATATCTTTCATTGTTTCTGAAGCACCTCTATGAGTGTTGACAAGTATTTCTACAGGAACAACACGACCTCTTTCTGGGTCAAGGTTTTGTTTTTTGGCAACCTCAATATCGTTGACTACCCAAACAATATGGACTTTATCTTTATCATAACCAACCTGACTTGCCATTCGTGTAATTTTTTCAAGTTTTCTCAAGTCTTTCAGAGTAACATCAAAAATAATATTAGGTTTTCTTTCTGGATCGGCCATCAAAACGTTAGCGAAAAATGCCTGTTGTCTTTTGTTTGGAAACTTCATTAAATCGCCAATTATTTCGTGAACTATCCGAACATGCTCTTCATTAGACAGGTTTATATTTTTCAAGTCTATGTCAAGTTGATCTTTTACTTTTTTAATAATTGCTGGCGTTCTTATTGCTAATTGTTTAAGTTGATCAACATCGAAAACTTTGCCTTCCAAGCCTACAAGATTGTCCTTTATAAACCCTTTACCAGAACCAGCGCCGCCGGCAAGAATGACAACATTGCCAAAACGAGGATATGCTCGGCCGCCAAACGTAATTAATTTCTCGACAAGTTCTACTGTTTCGTCTTCTATGAATTCTTCGAATGATCTTAGCATATCAATTTCTCGTAAGTTGTATCACTTTATCTATCATGTTTTGAATTTGCATCGCACGATCAGGCCAGTGTATATAAGGTTTATCAGCAGTCTTTAAAAGATTTACCAATAAAGGCATGATCAGTTTTTCTAGTTCTATCAATTTGGATCTCACTTCCGTTTCCGTCACCGCTTTGACGGTATCAAACTCATTGTCTAAATCTCCCATTCTATTATTTAGACCGTTCATTGCAGAAATAAGAGCATCAACTTTCTGTTCTATTCGCAAAACATTATCGTTGATACCTTCAACATCGTCTATAATTTCTGTATTTGTAATTTGAATTTGATCGGTAGGAATTTCATCTACAGCTGAAAATCCAAAGTCATGTCCGGTCAAATATTCTGGTGGTATGGTACTCAACTAAAAAAGTCCTCAAGTGTTGCTGTTTTTTCTGGCCGCCATCCAATCGATTCAAGTATTGTCTTCAAAGGATCAAGATAAGTCTTTTCAAACTGTTTTTCATAATCGACATAATTTTCAACTTCAAACTCTTTTGGTAGAACCGTTTTAAAAGAGATTACATTCTCTTTAATTGGATTAGGCAATTTTAAATAAACAAATTTAATCTTATCTCCGGAATTAATTTTTTCATATTTTTTCTTAATAGAGTATTTATTAAGACCGTTGTTGTAAAGTATTGATCCACGTACATGAATAGGACAACCAGACTTGTACAACGTACTTGAATCGATCCATTTTTCCATGTCTGTAACACCTCTAGGAAAAGAAATATCTTCTACCTGGGCCTTCATAAACTCTTTCTTGTACTCTTCGATACACTTCTGAGTGGTTTCTTCATCAGTGTTCATAATGACACGAATTGTTTCTTTGAGCATACGCCTACAAATACCTGGCGTTGATGACCTAACAACCTCAATACCCATAATTTTGAGTTCTGGTTCTTCATATTGCACACCCTCGGAATTATAAACATTCAGCGCGTAATGTTTTTTTGCTGTCCATACTCCTTTGTCTGCAATCACCTCACGTTTCATAATCATTTTTTGTTCGTAAGCGGACAATCGATCTGCAAGTTCTTGATACATATCATCAAGTAGCGGTTGAATTTTTTGCGTAGAAACTTTATCAAGAAAGTCTACTATTTTTTTCTTGTTTGTTTCTTCGCCAAATGTCCTTTTTACCAACTCTGACATGTTAATATAAACAGAATCGGTGTCAATTGCGACAACAAAATCTTTATTTTCAGTTTTAAGTATTTTGTTAAAGTAATCGTTGATACATTTCTCGGCGCATTGAATCGTCAGCTGACCAGTAAGTGTTATTGATTCCGCAACTCTATCATCGAAATAATGAAACCATTTGTTAGACCAAGCACCAAAAAGAGAATTCATCATAATTTTGATGGCCATTTGTCTGTTATTCAACACAACAATCTTGTCGTTGTTTTTCTTGTCTTTTAACTTTTGATAAGAAATCATCTCTTTCTTGATTATCGCTCTTTCTTTGTAAAGGTCTTCGATAATTAAAGGAACGATGCCTCTCTTATTTGTTTTGAACATATCACCTCTGGCCGTAAGACAATGGTCAGTTGGTATATCGTAAGTTTTGCCTTCTAGAATTTCTTCTATACTGGTATTCAAAGTCTGATCTACGATTGTCTCTGGTGACATGTTATACTGCATGATAATATGAGGATAAAGAGAGGCTAAATCAAAACTCATTATCCACTCATGCATACCTATATGTGGTTCTTTAACAAAACCACCTTCTATTCGTTTTGATTTCTTTTTGCTACTAGCTGAAGGAGGAACTATTTTCTTTTTCTTTAGTTCATTGTATATAAACATTTCCCATATTTTTACAGTGCCAAAAGCATCACAAAAATTTGTTCTTGTTTTGTAAGCAATCGTAATCAACAAATTAATATATTGCATCTTTTCTTCTAGACGATACACAAGATCAACATCACGAATGTTGTAGTCAATATATTTTTGTGGATTCTCTTCGTACAAATTTGATAGAGTGCCGTATTGCGAATAATCAAGTTTATTTTCGCCTAGATAAACATTTGCAACATAATCTAATCTATAAGATTCCAAAACTCCTGATATGTAAGCAAAGTGTTTAAAACAATGGTGATGATCTAGGTCTTGAATTCCAACCAGTTCAAATTTTTCTGGACATTGATAATCTAAAGTATCAGAATCAATAACGCTATACCTTTTGTCAAACTTACCTTTGATTATACCCCAAGGAGAAAGTCTTTTGAATTCATTTCTGGGTAGAAGTCTGTGTATTCTCATAACGAGATATGGTATGTCAAAAAATTCTGAATACCAACCCGAAATTACATCAGGTGTATTTTCTGACCAGTGTTTAAGAAAACGATACAACAAATCCTTTTCGTTGTCGCATTGTATATATCTTACATTATCATAAACATCTTTCGAAAGTTCCGATTTTTCTCTTCGCCAACTACAGGTTGTGAATACATAAAACTTTTTATTTTTATTGCTCATTAAACATATCGAAGTTATCGGATGATTTGGTCTAGAAGGTTCTGGAAATTCATCCGGAGAATGAACCTCAATATCAATATAGGTCACATTGATTTTAGATGAATCAGGTACTAACTCTTTTTTAATAGTTAGGTCTGATATAAATTGATATGTGTAAGGTATCTTACCGTAAATATTATAATTTTCTACGTCTTTATATTTTTTGTAAAAATTATCAGCCTCTTTCATAGAATCAAATTCTATTTCAGAAACCGGGTGGCCATCTAATGTTAGATACTCGCCGGCCGAATCGTTGACAAAGAATTTTGGTTTATAACGAAACTTTCTTCTTATTTCTTTTCCGTCTTTGTATCCGCGGAAAAGAATGTTAGAACCACTTCTTTCTACCGAACTATAATATAAAGACATTACGCAATTGTTACTTTTGATTTAGGAGTGATAATTTTACCAAACATTTCTTGGTATTGAGTAATCAATTGATCATCTGGTTCATATTCACATACAATTGCAGTTTTGTAAACAGTAACAGGTTTTTTGTTTTTACCCATCAAAGCGCACCACGGCGCAAACCCCATTTGATCTTGGCCAATAGGAACGGGCGTAATAACATCTTCAACAATCAAATGATCATCGTTTCTTTCAACGATTGTACAAGCGCAGTCTTCGCCGCTTAGAAATTTTAATACTTTTATTTCTGACATGATAAACTCCTATAAGAAAGACGGGTGAAATCCACCCGTCTATTCTACAACAAAAAGACACTAAAAGTAAAGTCAAATAATGCTAGTTATTGACAAAACCATAGTCAGAACAATCAAAGATGCTGTAATACCATACAGCATGGGAATCATTCTTCTCATAATACACCTTTAACCATTCAGTTGTTGTTCTTTAGAATTAACACCAATTGGAATTAATTTCGTCTTTTTAGCTTCTGGAATAATTTTTTCCAGTCTCACTACCAAAACCCCATTCCAGATATCCGCACTATTTACAACAATATCTTCTGACAGAACAAACGTTCTGCGGAATTTACGATTTGCAATACCTGAATGAAGATATGTTTCTGAATTATCGGATTCTTTATCACCAATAACTTCAAGTTTGTTTTCAGTGATGTTTACTTCAAGATCGTCTGGTGCAAAACCTGCAACAGCAATTTCAATTCTATAGTTATTTTCATCTTCGCGGATGAGATTGTAAGGCGGATAAGATTGTGCGTTATTCGAAAAATTACTCAGTTCATCAAATACACGATCAAAGCCAACGGTGAAAGCCGAGAAACGGCCAAAAGGATCTAAGTTACCCATAACGGTACCTCCTATGTTTAGCAAGGTTAGTTTGTAATAAAATCGAAGACCTCAATTGAGCATCTTCTGTTAGTATTTATACACGATTACACGAAAAAAGTAAAGAAAAATTAATATTTTTTACCAATATTATATTTTGCGACCAATTCCCATTTATCTCTTTCTTTGTAAGGCAACACTTTTATTTGACTCAGTGGCGCCACAGGGTCAACAGTTTTTTGTGAATCTACCAACTTGACCAAACCCCATTCTGATAAAAGATTAGTAATGGTGTTTCTTCTCGCACGATCACTGTCACTAAAATTTGAAGGTTTTCCATCCAAAGAAAACAGTTCTTTAAAATGAACAATATAGTATTTACCTTGTTTATGTAAGATATGACAAGATTGGTAAAGTTTCATGTCTTTACGAGAAGCGATTCCAATTCTAGTCAAGGTTTCTCTGACTTTGAGAAAGTCATCTTCTTGAGAAAGTGTTACTTCAACCAAGCTATTCAAATCAAAATTCATTTTTTTCCGCCCTTAAACAATCTATTTTTTATTATTGTTAATTGTTCTGAAGTAAAAATGTCTACTACTTCTTCTGCTTTCGCATAACTAAAACCATAGTATTCCATAATTAAATGAACATTTTCTTCTTTTGGTTTTTTATGCCACTTAGCAAATCTTTTGTTTTGCCTGACTGTATTTAGTAAAAAATCAAATTGTTGTTTTTTATCTAGGAAGTGTCGCTTATTCATTTCATTAGCGAGTAACACCGTATCGATAAAATAAGAAAGAGACCTGTTAGTCAAAAAAGGATCATATATTTTTTCTGCTAGTTCTGGATTT
>Ga0181590_10003719_pt1 | contig 12723 bp, 14 predicted proteins | sample 071ome_34_FD_132446 | JGI IMG/M metagenome (GOLD analysis project Ga0181590, IMG submission 132446) | Coastal salt marsh microbial communities from the Groves Creek Marsh, Skidaway Island, Georgia - 071411BT metaG (megahit assembly) | ecosystem: Environmental > Aquatic > Marine > Intertidal... | reverse complement strand
CTGTACAAATTAAACTTTCAAATTGTTGTGTTGGCAACTCTTTAAATGCATCAATGCCTGGATCATATCCACTAAAGTTGCAGTAAGTATATTCTTCTTTCAAATTGAATAGCAAGTTTCCTTTACCACAACCATAGTCTAAACAAGATTTAGGTTGGTGCTTTTCAAACCAAGACTTTAATCCTTTATATTTGCCTGCTGTTCCAAAACTTTTTTTAAAGTGATGCAGTTTATGTAATTGATTAATGTAATGATCAGAAAACAGTTTCATTAAAATAGTTCTCCATAATCAATAGTCTCTATTTGTCTACTAATATCTTTTATAAAGAATGCACACAACGGATTATGTCCTTCTGTGATTGGCACAGAAAGTAGTTGTCCATTTTTAGTTTTAGGTACGTGCCATTTTACATCATTATAAAAATTAATGACTTTTAAATCTGCAAAGTCAGGTTTGTAACTTTTTAGAGGATTAAAAACAAATGCTTCAAATCCTCTATCGTTAATACTTGTTAACGGAAGTATTTCTAAATCATTTCCGCTTTCACTGTCTCCGACTGCAATATGCCAGTCAAGTGGCATACTAATTTCTTTACCGCCAATTTCTAATACAATAGCCGGTGAACTAAATGATTCAAGAAAAATCAAAGGAATAAAAAAGAAATCAGGATTTTGTGGATCACTATTATCCAACACACTGAATCTAATATCTTCCTCAATTTGTTCAGGCAAATTGTTTAATGAAAAGGCGTTATTATCTAATGTTAATATATTCATTGTTTTCCTTTATGTTTGCCAATCTACTTTTTCCAAAGTGAATGGGTACTCTGCTTCTTTATAGAATTTCTTACGTTGTGTAAGATGACGCTTGGCGTACTTACACGAACTTGTAATATCCCATATCTGTACGAAGTCTTTGTCTTTTGCCTTTCTAATGCCTCTGCCTATTGATTGAATTACTCTTACAAACGATTTGCCTGGTTCTAATAATACTAAGTTAAAAATACGAGGAATGTTAATACCCACAGCGGCAACACCGTAAGTGGCAATAATAACTTTGTTGGTTCCTTCTTTGATTTCGTCGTATGCTTCTTTTCTGTCATTAAGTTTTACATCTCCTTTAATGAACACAGAATCTGGAATAAGTTCTAACAGTTGTTCACCTGCTGAAATTCTATCAACAAGTATTAGTGTGTTTCCACTTTGAGAAATACTGTTTGCCAACTTTCCGATATATTCAATTCTATCGTTGTTAGTAACCAAATACTTTAGTTCACTTTGATAATCTCTGTGTTCTACAGTATCCAACAGTTGCACAATATTAACATGACAACTTGAAAGCACACCTTTGTCTTGTAATTCTTTTGCACTGATTTGTCCGATAACAGGACCAAGACTTGCAAGTATGCTTTGAAACTCAAACTGTTCTTTAGGTACAGTACCTGTTAGTCCCCAACGAATAGGAGCATTTTTTAAATTTTGTGTAAGCAATCTTTTTAGTACATCTGCTTTTGCTTGATGCACTTCGTCTACGATAATTGTTTCCACACCTTCTAAAAACTCTGCAAGTGTTAGTGTGTCTTCATAGTTTTTACTTTTCTTATCAAGTATGTTTAAACTCTGCCAAGTACAGATTGTATGTGTTCTACCTAATTCTTTTCGATCACCAAAGTATACACCAACATCTAATCCGCAGTTAACGTAGTCTTCTTCTGTTTGTGTAACAAGTGATTTGTTAGGCACAACCACAAGTGTTCTTCCTAATTTTTCTGTAACATGAGATAACACTGCTGTAATAATAGTCTTACCTGCTCCGGTTGCAACTTCTTGCAGTGCTTGTGGATTTTCTAAAAAGTTATTAACAACTTCTACTTGATAGTCACGTAAAATAATTGGCTCGCCTTCTGCAGGATGTCCTTTAGGCCAACTTCTACTTGCAAAATAATTTTTATCTATCTTACTAAACTTGAGATTATGTTTTTGTCTATGATCTTCAATATCGCCAACTTCTACACCCTGTTCATGTAATACTTGTAAGATAACATCGAGATGGTTAATATAACCACTGCCACCTAATCCAAAGAAGCCAACAGTACCGTCCCAACGTCCAAGTTTATACTGTGGCAGGTATCGAGCATACGGAACTTGAAACTTTAATTTGTTGGCAATTTTTCTTCGAACATCAACAGGCAATCCTTCCACCTTTAAATTAACTTCGTCGTGTATTACAATTTTACAAATCATAACGTAGTGACTCCTGTGTGATAATCATCTTTTGGTTTAGTATATTGTGAAATAATACTATCCTCTTTGGTATAATAAATCTTAAGATCAAACTGTTCTATGTAGGTAGAGAAGATACTACCATAGCCTCTGCTTTGTCCAAACGTAAGCATACATACAGGTTGCCATTGGGATTTAATAATAGGTTTAGTTATTTTCTTTCGATTAACAATAACCACTTGCGTGTTACTGTCTACACTATTATTTAATCTCTTGTCTCTGATGAATTGGTTAAATTCCTCGTTGTTCTTGTTGTCCAATCTAAACATTACTGAAATGTTTTTTTGATCAACATATCCTTTGATACTATTGTATATTGTGGTTAAATGATCAAACGGTTCGCTATCAGGATCTAAAGCAATTATAATTGGAAATCTTTCAATTTCATACAATGCATTTAGTATTTGATCAATATTCCATACTTCTGATCTAATAACAATATTTCCGTTCTTCCTTTCTAACAATTTCTGTCCTAAGACACTGTAGTTAGAAATATCAATGTTTTCAAAAAGATGTAATCCATACAACCTTCTTTTATCCCAAATGCCTACAATATTATTTTTATCAACTGTTGGATATATTGATTCTAAATAATTTTTTAATTCTTCATTAATATTTCTAAATTTATAATCAACAATTCCAGGAACAATTTCTTTTTTATTCATGTGAAATTCTACAAGTTCATTGTAGTACTGTTGAATATCAGGATCAATATCAAATCTTTCTTTGAACTTATTTGCAATGCTCATAACTTTATAAACATTATTTTCGTTCCAAATAAAATTATGAACGTGCTTGTCATAGAAATATTCAGTGTCAGTATTTTTCTTTAAGTCGTTAATGTGTTCAATAACCGTGTTACTAAAAGGAAAGCGTATGCCGATATAAGTCGTATTATCTTTAGTTAAACGCTTAACCCAATGACTTTTGTCAACTTCTCTATATGGTTCTCTCAATCTGTCAACGTGCTTGTGTAAATCAATTCCTTGTTGATTAAACTGATCAACATACCATTCTAATAGAAGTTTCTTAACAAGATCGTGTTGTTTTTGAGTAAGTGCTTTGCCTCTATAAACTTGCGACCCTATACTATATAAAACTTTTTGATTTTCTACAGCCAATTTAAATGGTTTGTCTCTCCAATGGAGACCGGGAAGGGTGTTCATTCCGATTAGAAATTCAAGACAATCTTCAATAGTGTAATCATTATGACTCATAGTTTTTCCTCTATTATTTTAGTATTATACAATACTATAGGAAAGAAGTCAAGCGTTTTAGTTGGATTCCTTGAGAAATTTCTGGCACACTCCATTCGGTGTATGCTAAATCATTGAGCCATTGTTGCCTATCAGGCTTTAATGGATTGTTATAATCACTGTATATTGGATTTCCTACACCATAACTTAGACTGTGTTTACTAACATAAACAGGCACTCCGGCCATAACTGCTTGGATAGCGGGATTACTTGACCAATTTACTACAGCATAGGTATTGGTTAAATCTAAATCAAAATCATCATAGGTGTTTGGAATATGTTGAGGTTTTTGTAAAATTACATTTTCAAATTCGTGTTGAATGCCCGATAGTTTACATCTTGGATGAGGACGAACAACTATTCTTTTGTCGGTTTGTGATCTAATGTGTTCGATAACTTCTAACACCCAATTACTGATACTTGGCATCTTGTTCCACTGTTCACTCTTATCGTGTTGTGTACAGATAAGAATATGTCCGTCTTGATTATCAGTCCATGGCGTAAGTTTCAACCCTAATTGATCTGCTCTACTACTGTCATTTTCTGTTGGGCCAAAGACAGCGTCGGCATTAATACCGTTAACCCCTATCTTCCACATTATGTTTCTGTGTAATGCGCCAACTTCTAAAACAATAATAGGTTTACCTTTGGATTTAAATTCTTCCCACACTTTTTTGTTAGAACTCATTCTGCCGTGCCACAGTATACTCCATATTACAGCAACGTCGGCATTCATCGAGTTGTAAACAACATCGTGTCCTTGTTGGGCACAACCTTGAGCAAATGCTTCAAATACAGGTTTAGAATTTAATGCTCCGTTGTCTGTAAATAGGCTGAATTTCATCTAACAGTTTTCCAGTAGTCTTCGTGTCGCACAGTGAATAGATCTTTTTTTCGACTCATACCTTCTTTTTTACGAGCGCCTTTAAGATGATCAAAGTATGCACCAAGTTCTGTGTTAATTAAAGGATGTCCTTCTCCTTTAACAAGATGACCGCTAAGGTCATGTATCTGCGGATGCCTTGTTCTAATCTTTTTCAAACATTCGTCAAACACATAACTGTCGTGCCATTCTTCCATTTTGAAGATACCATTATCTGCATCTTCGTAAACTCTTTCAAATTCTTTTAAAAATTCTTTTGCTCCTGGCTTATGGATATGTAACCCGTAAAACCCACACTCTGGCCATTTGTGTCCTCTACCTAAGTAACTTAACCATGTATTGTCTGGGAAAAAACTTTCAAACTTTTGTTGACTAATAGGACTATGACAAACTGTATCTCCGTCCATCCATACAACTACATCATATTGTTCTTCTTCACAAGCATGGAATACAGCATACACTTTGTTAGCAAATCTAATAGCGTCCCATTTGAATTCTTTGTGCCAATCCTTAGGACGTCTTGCTTTTATATCTGGAGGACATACTCCATTTGCCTTAGGTACATTTTTCCATTTATTTTTAAATGCTTGAAGTTTATCAAGGGCGGCTTCTGCACTCCATACACCTATACGGTCATGTGGATCGTTTACTTCAGGTGTACAATTTTCTGCATACACTCTTAAGTCAATATTAGGGTCAACATTTTGACTAAACGTGTCCATAAACCGTTGGCCGTATGTATCTAATCCTTCTTTGTGGAATGTTGTTACTACAAGTATCTTCATATAAATTTCCTCATGTGTTTCCAACACTCTCCACTCTTTAATTCATCAAGTGTCCAATGACACATTGCAAGTTTTTCAAGCCAAGGTCCCCTATCAAACTCTTGGGGGTGGTGTAGATTTTTGAAGTTTGTGTTGGCTACTTCCTTGGCTTGACTTCTACCTGCGTCGGTTAAGAAGACTGGTATACCTTCAATAGCGGCAATAATACTTGGACTACTATTATGTCCTACCATTGCTCTGGCATTTTGTAAATCATCAAATAATGTTTTTGAAGTACTTGTAATAACGTCAAGACCCATGGCTTGAATTTTATGAGGATAGGTATCTCGTTGCTTATCTCCAGGATGAAATCTTACAAGTATTGGACTGTCAATTTCTTTACGAATCATAGCAACTGTTTTTTGTAACCACTGTAGAACATTTTGTCCCTGCATACTCCAACCACCATCACGTTGACAAGCAATAAGAATATGTCCGTCTGATCTCTGTTTCCAGGGTTTAACATCTATTCCTAAATCTTGTTTTATTTTGTTCCAACGTGCAGGATCTACGTGTTCAGGTGCATTGCAATATTCACCTGTGTTTGCAAAAATACCGTCAAAACTATAACGTAGATATGTTTTACTATTGTTCTTGTCATAAGCAAGAAATAGATTACTATCTACAATAACTGTTTTCTTCCCTCGACGCATTTGATTTTCGTAGATCATTCTGCGTAATTTTAAGTGTGGTGTTTGTTTACTGTTGGCATGAACAAATCCTTGGATAACTGCAACATCAGTATCCATAGGATGTAATGTGTTTACTATTACACCCTTGTCACCAACTTTGTTTACACCTTCAACGTAATTTTTTAATAGTGCAGGTTTTTCAGGATTTGAATTTCCTGGAGGAATTACCTTCATATAACTTGCTACTGTTAACATAGTTCTAACTCCTCGATAATACCTAATGCTGTTCCATTTTCTAATTCACGTGTTCCGTAATTACAATACGCTAACCAGTTTTGCCAAGCAATAACTTTATCTTCATCTGGATAGTACGGATTTTCAATATCACTAATTTTTTTAGTACACAACTCGTCAGCCGCTCCTGGAGCAAGTGCAATAGCAGGCACTCCTGTGCTAATTGCTTCTGTTGCGGCAATACTGTTGTACGTTACAAGACAGTGAACTTGATCTCTAACTAACTGTGCAGGAACGCTGTTATCACCAAGACGTTCTCTACGTAGTCCTTTGTCTCTAATAATAATTTGTCGATCTGTATGTTTCTGAATTTCGGCAACAGTGTCTGCTACCCATCTGTCTCTATCAATACCATAAAAATTACAAGGCTTGTCACTTGGAGTTACAACAAGTATAGGACCGTCAAGTTTTCTCCAACCAGAAAATCTTAAAAGATTAGTATAGTCGGGAATTCTTTTAAAACGATCGTCCGGCAAATCATACCGAGGCTTCATATTTTGTACATTATTTTTTACAACTCTATGATAGTCTTTTCTTTTGTGTAAGTTGCCCATATAACCTGTATCAATATAGTAGTAATCTCTTTTTTGCTTTTCGCATAAGTGAATAACTTTTCTCTCTGTCATTCCCCTAACCGACACAGGTGTATTATCTGTTATCTTTTGTAAACTTTTAAAACTTGTGGACTTTACATTTTCAAATGATTTAATCCAACAAGCAACAATCATATCGTTGGTATCTGTAATATATGTTTCTGGAAGTATCATAATCTATTTCTCAAATTTCTTCTTTTAATGACATAGTGTTGAAACTGGTCTTCATTATAATTATTGTAGTACCCTTTCTTTTCTAAGTCAATACTGGCATCATCTAATTTTGTTATTTTTTGAATAAAAACCATAGTCCATTCGTTGTGGAATCCCAAAAGCCAAATATCTTTTTTCATTTGCGAAAGCATAAAATTTAATGCTTCTACACTACCTTCTAAATAATCTAAACCAAACGGATTATGTTTTGAGTACACAATAACTACATCTTTTTCTCCTGTAAAATTAAAAGTTTCCTTTGTAACTGTATCTAAGAAATCTTTATAATCTGATTCTACAAAAGAAACTTTATCGTTTACAAAAGATGCTTTAGCATATGGACATGGAGATAGATTTGCAAACTGTTCACTTACTCGTGACAGTTGACCAAATGCCCAGTCTTTAACTTTTTCTTCAATCGTCATTGCTATACATCATATCTGTAAGATACTTTTTCCAAACATCACCGTAAGCACAATGTCTATAATTTTCAAACCAAGGACCACCTTCTGTGTAATGTAATGCACGTGGAGTACCGTCTTGTGGTTCTTCATACCATCCAACAAGCCAATTCCATTCATGACTTAGTTTGCCTATTTCTTCATCTTTCAACCAACTAAATCTATGTAGATACTTTCCTGTTGTATTAGGATCATTAACCAGTTCTGTTGTTAATGCTTGATTACTTGGATGGCCGCAATTAAACAACACAACACTTGACCAGTTCTTACGTGGATATACTGTTTGTACTTGCCCGTCCATTTTGACTCCTGGCTTGGGTGTGTAATCGTGTTGTACACACATAACAGCATACTTGTCATCTGCTTGATCAAAGAGATTTTTTACATTTTCTAAAAATACAATGTCGCTGTCACAGAACAATGCCCAACCTTGAAAGTTTTCAAGTTCGGGAACAAGGAATCTACTAAATGTAAATTCTGTTGATCCAAGTTTATCAACATCTCTCCAATACCAACCATGATCTTTTAAGTCTGCAAGTTTAAGTGGTTCAACAACTGCTGTTGGAGAATTAACTTCGATACTGTGTTTGCAAACCTGCCAGGCAATGTCTTCTCTGGTGTCATACCCTACATAAATTTTTTGTGTCATTTTCTTTCTATATCTTCTTCAACACATTTGTCACCATATTGAACTTCAAGTATGTGACAAGGTTCTGTTGAATTGTTTATTCCTCTGTGCCATACAGTTCTATCAATACTGTACGACCTGTTTGTTGTTAGACTGCGAAATTCAGTTCTACCTTCCCATTCTGTTTCTATAGAACATTCGCCTTTAAGAACATACCAGTGTTCTGCTCTGTGTTGATGACGTTGCATTGATAGTTTACTTTCGGGATTAATTACCAGTTCTTTAACTTTATAACCCGGTTTGTCATCAAGCACTCTATACCATCCCCAGTCACGTTCTGTCTTAGGATGTTTATAGTTTTCAAGTATCCAACTTGAAGAATTCTTTTTGTTAGTACCGCCTACTCCAAATACAAAGGACACTCTTTCGGTATGATCGTATGTGTCCATTTCTGGAACATTACCGTCAACTCTATCGCCACCGTTGGCAACAATAATCCTATCGTCTAATCCTGTTGTAGATAGTAACTTGAATATTGCACCTCCTGCATCGTCAAACTGATCGTCATTCATTACATCAATAACACGATCAACCATTTTTAAATTTCGTATAATCTCGCAACGTTCATTGAATGGCATAAACGGTGCTCCTTTTTTACGTGTAAGCCAAGCATCTGAATTCACACCAACGATAAGTTTATCACCTAATTTTTTTGCTTCTTCGAAATAAGCAAGATGTCCACTATGTAGAGGATCAAAGCCTCCTGTTACCAACACATACTTCATAACTCTATTTAATTTATAGCCAGATACAAATTGTTATTTTTGAATCCGCAATAAGTAATTTTACCATGGATACATTAAATTTATTTGTTAATAGCATTTGCCGTGCCAAATTTTCTAAGCACGAAGAAGTAAAAAAACTTTTTGGACGTATTGTTGAAGACTACCAAAAACAGTCTAACAATACTAATATCATGCACGTCAATACTTGGCAAAGCAAAGACAACTTTCAAACTAATAATGCATTTAAACATATTAGTGAAAGTGACGATGTTAAAGAATTTTGTAAAGAAATAAGTCAAAAGTTTGATATAAAACAAGGTCAACACATCGCTATCACAAGAGCAGTATTACAAGTTGTGTATCCTGGAGGGTGTTTAATAAAGAAAAAGAACCCTGCAAGTTTTTATACAGGTATGTACTTTGTAACCAGCGACCCTAAAAGTGGCGGACTTGTAGTTGACAATCCAGTTAGTGAATACTACTTTAGTTCTATTCCGGTAGAAAATAAAAATGCCTTTAATAGTTGGCAAACATATCTACCAATACCTGAAGGTGAAATATATTTTATTCCTGGATATTTTGATATGAGTACTTCTCCAAATCAAAGCGACAAACCTTTAGAACTTATAACTTTTGATTTTGAAATTATCAAGATATGACCGTAGATCAACTATTCCAAAATGCTAATCAAAATAAGTTTAGTTACGTACTAATGTTACCTTTAGGTGATGAAGTATTAGAAACACACTTAGAAAATTGGTTAGAACAACGTGTAAATCTGGTTAAAACGTCTGTATATGCGTCTAAAGACCTTGAACGTATGTTTGAATGCTCAGACTATGTCTTGTGCAGTGTAGACGCTTTAAAATGCGTTTTAGACACCACTAAACCGGTGTTTCTAAACATACATAAAGATGAATTAGATATTGTAGATAGAAACAACATATTTGTTTTTGATCCAATGCGTAATGAAGATAAAAGTAATTTGGATTATACTCCGTATTTAGATTTAGCAACCAAATGTCTTAAAAAAGACTTAGATGATAAATGGATTCCCTATTATGAAGTGTAGTGCATTTTGGAAACATACAAACATTCGTAGTGGGAATAGAGTGTATCCGTGCTGTAGGTTTAAGCATTCAATTGCTGAATTCCATGGCGACCTTGGCACGGTACTACACTCTGATGCATACAAAGAACTGCGTAAGCAAAGTAGTGCAGATAAGAAAATTAAAGGCTGTGAAAAATGCTATTATGAAGAAAGTATAGGTCATAAAAGTTTACGTCAGGAGTTTAACGAAAAGTATGATTGTGACAGTGTAGAATTAAAATTTCTTGAAATCGGATTTGACAACTTGTGTAATTTAACCTGTGATGGTTGTAACTCTGAATTTAGTACAAGTTGGATTGTAAAAGAAAAAGCAATCTATGGAGAAGCAAAGAACAAGTTAATGGAAATTGATTCTGTTGATAATGTACCAGATACATTAGAAAAGATTTTGTTCTTAGGAGGAGAACCATTAATTACTGAACGTCATTTAATGTTGCTATACCAAGTTAAAAATAAATCTAAAGTAAACATAATCTATAACACCAATGGAACTTTTATCCCAAGCAAAGAAGTTGTTGAAGAATTACGAAAGTATAAAAATGTAACTTTTATATTAAGCATAGACGGTGTAGGCGAGTTGGCTGAAAAAGTCAGAGGCGGTACAAAATGGCCTGATGTAGTTAAATTTATTGATTGGGTATATGCTAATAATTTTGATTTAGAATTTAATACAGTACTACATAAAAATAATTATATGGGATTAGAAAAGTTAAATGATTTTTGTAAAAGATTTAATGTACGTTGGTATATTAATGTCTTAACTTATCCATTACAACTTGATATAGCACTTCTTGATAAGTCTGAAAAAGAAAGATTAATTAATGTTGCAAAAGATTGTAATGTTCCAAACAAAGACTTTATTGTTAATCACTTACAAACTTCTTAATTTTGTGTAATAGTTCAACAGGTTGCTTTTGTTGATATAATTTAAGATAATGGTTTCTATTATAATCTAATATAGGTTGAATACTGTTATACATATCACGCAATTCATGAATATTCATCTCATTTAATTTTTTAACTTCTTGCATTGCAGATTCTAAACGTTGACGTCCGTATAATAATGTATCATACTTTTCATCGATAATATCGTTAAAAGTTATAAAGCCATGTTCTCTCAACAATGCAAGTGTGTCTTGTAATCCTACAACAATAAAAGGATGTTTGTATAAAAATGCTTTTAAAACTTTTTCGGTAAACCCTTTTCTATCGTCATAGCAGTCACCTTCTGTAATAATACTAATATAACTTTCTTTGTAATATTCCTCACCGGTTGGCAAATTTCTTGCCATTGAAGCATGAGCATTACCTTGTAGATCTAACTGAATAGGTAAACTTTCTTTTAGTCTTTGTTTTTGATCTTGAGTAAGATTTGCTTTACTTAAATTCTGGTCAAGATATTTCCTATGCTCTGGTTGATTTAAATCTCCGTCAATTACATATTTGTAATTCCCTAAAGGACAACTTAGATATGTATGTTTAGCAATATCGTTTTCAAGTAAAAAGTCTGTAACTAATAATCTATGTAATCGCTCTTGTCTATTTAGACACAAGAATTTTTTCTTACGTAAATTATTATTACCATTCCACTCTTGATTTAAATGATCATTTATATTAATGCCATCATATCTATCCAAGTGTAGTTGCACGTTAAAGTAGACTTTGTTATCTGTTTTTAATGTTGGATTATTTGTTAATACTATCCAATCTTTTATAAATTTGTTTTTCTTTACAGTTTTTTCTACCAACGCAAGAAATGTAGAGTCTGTAAGTCCTTCGTATGAGTCATCGATAACAAGAAAGGTCGGAATTTGATATGTTTCAAAAAAGTTAGTAAATGTTTTAAAAGTATGATCGTTATCTCCTGTATATTCAAAAAACACCACAAGTTTATTAATCCCTTCAAGGATCTTATTATTATATCCTTCAAATTCGATAATGTCCTTGAACTTTTCTATAAAAGTTCCAAGACTTCTTGAACTGTTATCCATTGTGATTAAAGGTATCTTTTTCATAGCAACTTAATGTTCTTTACTACTGCTTCTTCTTGTGGTTTAAGTTCCGGATTAGCCGGACACATAGCACATATTGGATTAGGTTTAAAAATATTATCTACAAATTTTTCTAATTCGTCTGTGCTACAATCTGGTTTTAACGGCTCATAGTTTACATAAGGTGCCCAATCTATATCATTCAATTGCTTTGCTTTTGTTAGATAAGTTTTAACCATACTAATTGGAGGACATTTATATAGTTGCCCTTTGTATACTATAGGATAGATATTTACTCCGCATTTCTTGTAACTACCAGCAGGATTTCTGTCGTCCCATGGTTTTAATTTGCCATCAACTACACGACGGTAATCATACCAACCACCTTGTGTAGGATCTGTAACTTCAATAGTAATATCGTCTTGTTGATGTGCAATATCATTAACAAGACGCCATTGGCCTTTTGAATAAAATGCGTCCCATAAATTTTTTTCGATTAATTTTCTTACTTCTGGATTTTTATTGTGTAAACTACAACTTACTTTAGCATTACCAATACTTCTTAATACTTTTAATAGTTCAGGTCTTTTAGGTAACAAAAACCCGTTAGTGTAAACTTCAATAGTAGCATGATCAAATATACGTCTTGCTTCTTTAAGTATATCATAGATGCGTGGATGGAGAAGCGGTTCCCCACCTATGATAGTAAAGTGGTCCGGATCCAACCGGCGGAACCACCGCTCCATATTGTTCACGATATCTTCATACG
>Ga0181590_10003714_pt1 | contig 12728 bp, 10 predicted proteins | sample 071ome_34_FD_132446 | JGI IMG/M metagenome (GOLD analysis project Ga0181590, IMG submission 132446) | Coastal salt marsh microbial communities from the Groves Creek Marsh, Skidaway Island, Georgia - 071411BT metaG (megahit assembly) | ecosystem: Environmental > Aquatic > Marine > Intertidal... | reverse complement strand
TCGCGGGCGTTTCGACCCGCGCGCGGTTTCCGCGATGTCCGCGGCGTCGATGGTGGACATCGCCGGCGCGCGCGAGCGCGTTGGGTTGTGATGCGCTGATCTTCCATCCATCTGACATGTTTTGGCTATCTTTATTTGGTTATTTGTATGGGTAAACAGTGTAGGTTAGAGTCACAACTTGTGACGCTGCGCTTCAAATCACGTCGCACGCTCGCGCTGCGCCGGCAGTGCGCGACGCGTCGTCGACGAAACGCGGCGCGACGAAACGCGGGTTTCGATCCCCGGGTTGTTTTCGTAGCGACGAGCCGTCGGGGTGACTCGTCGGAGACTCGTTGGAGACGTCGCGCGGCGTGGACGCGATGGTGTTGAGTGTCGAGCCGGGAACGTCTGCGACGTCCACGTCGGGACGCCGCGCCGCGGGAACGGATGAGCGGGAGATGCTTTTACCGTTCGCGTCGACGCAGACGGATCGGCGGGAGTCTCGCGTGCGCGGATGGGGCCGACGAAGCGTCGCCGGGGTGTTGTGCGCGGCGTCGACGGCGATGATTTTGGGTGTTGCGGCGTTGACGTCGTCGTCGTCCGCGGGCGCGGGTGCGGCGTCGGTCGTCGCGCGGCCGTCGTTAGGGTTACAACCGGACGCGAGAGGTGTGCCTCCGCCGGAGTCGATGTTTCTCAGGAAGGCGCGCAAGGCTTTCGGGGCGGCGCTGATGCGCGCGAGTTATCACCAAACAAAGCCAGAGGGCGAAGTGGACACGGCGGAGGAAGCCGACGCGCTGGCGGATAAAGAGGCGATGGCGGACATCGTGGACGAAGAGTTTGAGGAGATGGATTCGAGAGAGGCGGATTTCCCTCAGGAGGCGGATCCGGCGTCGAGTGCTCCGGCACCGAGGAAGAGGAGAGTGGCGTTTTTATCCAGGAGCCAGCGCGAGTCGTCGAGGCTGCGCAAGCAGGCGAGAAAAGACGCCCGAGAGGAGAGACGGGAGCACGCGGAGGAGGAGCGGCGAGAAAAGGCCAAGGAAGAGCGACAGGCGAAGAGGAAAGAGCGCTCGACGGACGCGGATCATGCGGATGATGAGGATGCCGAACGCATCGAGGCGGCGCCGTCCAAGGAGAGCGAAGACGCGGCTCAAAAGTATTTCAAGTCGATTAACGGCGGGTACTTTGCCGTGACGCCGGGCAAAGACGACGATGACGACGTGGCGACGTCCAAGTTTGACTTGCACAATAGTCCGGGTGCGATTCCTGGGTTGGTGGATCACTTGCAAGCCAACGGGGCGCAGGTTGGACAGATGCGAGTCGTCACGTACGCGAATTCCGCGTACTGGCCCGTCGCTAAACTCTTCATAGAATCGGCAGAGAGAGTATCGCCAGAGCTCAAGAGCGCGTTGACAATCATGGTTACCGATCGGGCGACGCTCAAGGAGTGCGTCGCCACGGGATCAATGTGTTTCCTCGACACGGATATGAATGACGTCTTGGGCGATCGCATGAATGAAGACGGAAGCATCCAAGCCGGACAAGAGGACATGAACGGGGACTTGGGCAAAGCGTTGCGCATCGTGTGGACCTGGCGCAAGGTTCACGTCGTGTATACCATGGTACAGGCGGGATACGGCTGCCTGTTCCTCGACGCTTCGACCGTCTTGCTGCGCGATCCGCGTTTGCTCGTCAAGGACAAGTTGGACTCGGGCGCGCTCCTGGTCACCCTCTCTGATTTCGGCGGTGCGCTCGAGCAAAAGGCAATCAACACTGGATTGATCGCCGCTCGACCGAACGAGTACATCGGTAAACTTTTGGAGGACTGGATGGCGCTCGAGCCGACGGCGACGGACACCGAGCAAGCTTCGCTCACGTGGAACATTGCGCCGAACGCTCGCGCCGACGGCGTGGTGATCACCACCCTTTCGCAAGACGTCGCGCCCTCGTACCTCACGTTTGACGTGACTCGACACTTGCGCGCCGCCGAAGGTGGTTCGGCGAATGGTTATCTCGTGCACGCAGCATACTGCGGGTCGATTTCGGGCAAGGTGGCCTTTTTGTCGCGCGTCGCCCAGTTGGCCGTCGATCCGTCCAAAGTCTTGCCGGTGACGGAGGAAGAGTCCAAGGGGTGCGACGTCTTCGATCGACGAAAGTTCTTCACGTGCGGCCTCGCGCCGTGGGACGGGGTCTGTGAGTGAATCGGCGCACCTCGCAGTCGTAATTCTAACAAATGTTGTTACAGAAAAAGCTAGAAAATCTATAGTTTGTTCAATGCGTCAATCGCGTTCGCTCGCCGTTTCGTCTTGCACAAAGAGTCGAGTGCGTCTTCGCTTCTCGTTCACCTCAACCATCGCCTGCTGATGAGGCGTCCATTTCAATCGCGCGGGTATTATTTTGAGCTCGGCTTCGTAATTTTTAGCCTTGCCGCACAACTTCTGGAGCGCGGCGATGGCCTCTTCGGAAATGTTCATGTATCCCTGATCCTTGAAGAAGCGCACCGAACTGTGAGACTGCAACGTGGCGACAATGTCGTCGACTCGAATGTTCGTCTTTTTGCTCAGGTCGTTGACGCTCACCTCGCCGCTCGTCCCGTTGAGAGCTTCGAGCACGGCTCGGCTCCAATAGCTCTTGTACGAGAGGTATCCCAAGTCGCTCAGCGGTCGCTCGGGGGTGCCGATTCTTCCCTCGCGTCTCGACAACTCGTACGAAAAGGCGATGAGGAAAGCCCCGAACCCGCGGCGCTGATACGGCGGCAGCGTGAGAATACACGCCAAATTTGTGTCCACTTGACCCTTCTCTTTACTAAAGTAGCCGACGATGCGATGCATCGGCACGCCTTCGGCGTCGAAATCCTGCTCTGTCAACACGTAAAAGTGAAACGCGGCGACGTCGTAGTAGAGCGTCTTGTGATCTAAAAAAAGTTTTGCAATGAGACAGAGATTTTGACAGTACGTCGTCGCGTTCGATCCGTCGACTTCCCACATCCTGAGCTGGTTCCGACCGGGTCGTTCGGCGTCGCCGGCATCCGGCGTCTGCGTCGCCGCCGGCGCCGGATGACGATAAATTTCATCCCCGGGCGGACGTCTCAACTCGCACATCTTCTTGTGCGAAATGTACGCCTTGCGCTTGCGGTGATACTTGAGACAAAACTCACACACAAAGAGTTTATTCCCATCCGTAAACTCATCGGGAAACGGGGAATCGTACCAACAATCGCAGACGTACCTCCCCAACTCTATCCAGTTGACGCTCCGAATCTTCGCCTCCTTCTCCTCCTCCTCGGCGCCACCACCGGACCCGCTCTCGCCGCGTACCCTCGCTCCGCGCGCGGTCGCCGTCGTCGCCGCTCTCTTCCCGCCATCCTCGTTCTCCGTCGGCGACGCCGTTCGCGCGCTCGTCGCTCTCTTCTTCGTCGAGCATTCGCGCGCGTCCCGCGCGACGCGCTTCTTCGCCGTCTCGCTCGCGCGTCCACCACCACCACCACCACCACCACGCGCCGCCCGACGTCCTCCCGCGCCACCGCCCCCACCATCGAGACCACCGTCCCAGTCGACGTCGACGTCGACGTCCACCCCGCATGCGTCGTCCCACGCCACGACCGCGTCCTCCTTCACCCACGCATCCATCCTCGCATCCTCCCCGTCGTACCGCACGTAATACCGAACCCCGCGATCAGCGTTTCCGCCGCGTACCGCGGTCGTTCCCGCGGTCGCCGCGTCCCCGGTTTTCCTCGCCACGATCGTCGCCCACCGCTCGGCGCCGTCGATCGCCGACGCGATCTTCGCCCGCGAGCCGACCGCGTGCGGCGGCATGACCGTTCGACGTCCCGTACGTTCGCGTCTCGTACTGGGGCGTGTTTGACCCCATCACCGGTCGTTCCGTTGTTACACAGACAGACCGAGAGACAGACGGACGATCCTAAACCCTATACTAAACCCTATACTAAACCCATATCGCCGGGTGCATGACGGGTCACGGGGCATCGAGTCGAGTCGTGACTCGTCGATCACCGTTTCCGAGACGACCGAGACGGACGACCGACCGACGAAACCGGGCACCCGCGCCCGACGATAAAAGCCGACGCGGTGCGCGCGCGAACGATGCGTCGACGCGAGTACGTGCGCGACGGAGAGGTGTGCGAGACGGCGAGCGTGGCGAGCGTGGGCGCGCGAACGAGCGTGGGTTGGGAGGACGCGGACGCGGGATCGGGATCGGGGGTGACGACGATGATGATGATGACGAATGTCGGCACGACGTTGGTTTTTGGACGACGGGGCGGGGCGTGGAGCGCGTCGACGACGACGACCGGGAACGCGTGCGGGACGACGACGACGACGATGGAGGAGGATGAGGATGAGGGGGACGACGAGGAATCGGTGGAGAGCGGGTTCGTGTTGCGCTTTGATGTGAATGTGGGATTCGACGCGCGCGTCGAGACGCGCGTGGTTCGGTCGGATGATCGAGAACGGTTCTCGCGCGAGGTACACGTCGGATCGCTGAGAGACGCGAGCGCGGACGCGACGGTGAACGCGACGAGCGGGAGGATGTATGGGACGGTTTGGGTGCCGAGACAGACGAGGAGCGCGGCGTTCGATCGGGCGATGGCGACGGCGAACGCGGGCGAGGATTTGTGGGACGACGCTTCGGCGACGACCGAGACGAGCGAAATCGGATGGCACGAGAGCGTCGTTTTCGTCGTGGAGAGCGAGGACGCGGGGGGGGAAGAGGTTCGAGGGACGATTTATGAGCTGAGCGTGGAGTACGTGCGCGGGGAGGATTACTCGGGGGTAGGGGCGAGCGAGGTGGAATCGAACTGGACGTCGGCGTTTGACGCTCGGGCGGAAGAGGAACGAATCGTGTACGAGAGAGCGGTGGAGACGCTCGCGGAAGCGTTGCGCGAGACGATTCCGGTGGTGGTGGACGGAGAAGACGCGATCGGTGGTAAAAGCGGTGATGTGATGGTTGATCCGTCGTCTGCGCCTTTCGCCGTCGTGTGGTCACTTTTGGGCGCGTTCTTCGCCGCCGCCGCCGCCGCGGTGTATCTCTGGCGCGTTCGAGCGAGACGCGCCGTCGTCCTTGACGATGCAAAGAGAGAGACGGCGACGACGAACGACGGTGATACCAAGAAACCAGGTGTCGCTTTTGCGCGTAAGTCCTCGAAGACATCCATCGAGAAATTTGTGACGACGGGGACGAATGGCTCTCTGCGACACAGAGTCGCGTCGTCGACGCCAATTTTCGCGCACACGACGGCGCTCTCGCGCGCCAGTCGGAACATCACACGCGTCGATTCTCTCGGTTTCGTCCGGTCCGCCCTCGTCTCTGGGGACAATTCGCTCGTCGTCGATGACGACGAAGACGACGACGACGGAGACGGAGACGTCGTGCTCGATGTGAACCGAACGCAAGACAGCGAGGAGTTTCATCAGCACGCGCTCGACATTCGCGATCGGTCAAAGGATGCATCCGTCTCTGAAGACGATTCGACGTTTGACGCGGATACCTCTGGCCAGTTTTTATCCGCCATCTACGAAGATGAAATCGTCGACGTTACGATTGGAAATCTATTGGATGAGGTGGCGAAAATCCACGCCGAAGTCGCGATCGCGTCGATGAGTGCGGAGGATAAACTGGATGCCAAACGCGGCGACTTTACGCTGATTGACGCGGATGAGTTTGGGCGATACATGCACATTTTTGAGAAATTAGGCGGTGGCGCGAGCTCGTCCGTGTACTCTGCCCAATGGCACACGAGATTGGTTGCGCTCAAAATGCTTCACTCCACGGAAGACGGCGGATCGGCGATGCTCAGCGAGATTGAAATCATGCGTTCCATCGACCACCCGTCAATCGTAAAGATTTACGGCGCGTGCATGGAACCGACGTGTCTCATTCTTCAAATCATCAACGGTGGATCGCTTCACGAGATTTTACACTGCTCTCCCGCCGCGGCGGATGTTCGACTGGAGGAAAAGCAAGCGATTCGCATCGCGCGAGACGTGGCGAGCGCCATGACGTATCTGCACGAGCTCAAGCCGAAGAAGATTGTTCACAGAGATTTAAAGCCTCAAAACATATTGATCGAAGCGCCATCGATGCGCGCGTTTTTAGCTGATTTCGGCGTGAGCAGAGTCATCACGACTAGTTTGCGAACGACGACGACGATCGGAGCCGGGACCGTGAATTACATGGCGCCCGAGCTGTTTGGCGATGGAAGCGTCGACGAAAAAGTGGACGTCTACTCCTTCGCCATGATTTTTTGTGAAATGCTCACCGGCCAGGTTCCCTGGAAAGGGATCCATCCCGTACGCATCGCCGCGCTCACGGTCGACGACGAGACTGGGGATACGCGTCCAACGCTTCCCGAGTCCGTTTCGGATTCCACCAAGGCTCTGATTCGACAGTGTTGGACGTACAATTCGAGATTGAGACCGTCGTTTCGCGACATTTTGAGCAAACTCGAACGACTCGCATCCTGATACATCTACTATACTTTTGTACATTTGTTAAAAAAAAGACGACTCTACTTCATACGAATCACTCAAACGCGACGTCAACGTCGACTCGGACTCCTCACGCGTCTTCAATGACATCCGCGCTAAAACTTCTCGCCGCGTGCCTCTTCATCAACTGCGAGTTGCCCTTTTGAATGAGCTCCTCCGCCAACCGCTGCGCATACAAATAATCAAATTCCTTCATGTACGTCTCCCGAGCGGTAATCACGCGAAGCGTGACGTTTGGATTAATCCCCATGAACGCATCCAACCACTCGTCGCCGTCGCCGAGCGGTATCTCTTCCATGGCCCGTCTCAAGTCGTCGTAGTCTGGACACGCGCACGAACCATCCATTTGCGAAACCTGCGGCGCAAAGCCTCCGTCGTTTCCGGCGCCCTCTATGTGCGACTGCACGACGCGTATCGCGACAAATGTGAACAGCCTTCGAAGGGTCTTCGCAGCCTTGAGTTCGGGAGATTCGCCACCCATCGAGTCGGCGGGAATGTACAGTTTGGGCAAGTTGCCGTCGTCGTTCGCTCTCGCGATGACGACAGCACTCTCGCGACGACTACGAAGATGACGACGAGAGACGCGCGCGGCGTGTGAAGACGCAGACGCGCACGCGGATGAGGCTCGATGCATCGCGGGCGTCAATCGGAGTGTGACGACTGGGAAGGCTGGGAAGGCTGCAACAAAACAGAGAAAAAAACAGTTGAGCGCGGATGGGTGGTCGATGGATGATTGCTAAAAAAATCTATCGATCGTCGTTACACGCGCGAATCGTCGAGCTAGTGTGTTAGTATTCGAGCCACGCCGTCATGTATTCACACGTCGTCGGGTTGATGAGACCGTCGGGTCTGCATTCGTTGATGACGGGGCAGACGCCGCACGGAATGTTCGTGTACGCGTTGCCCTCCGGAATGGGAATGAGCGCCTTTGAGTAATACTTTATGGGCTTGAAATCTTCGTCAGCGGCACCCATACCGTCGTCGTGAGATTCATCTTCAGTGACGTCCACTTTACCGTCGTACACGAGCGTGTTGACGATTTGTAAAACGTCGTCAGTGCTGAGCACGATGTGACTGAGCTTGCTCGAGATGATGAACTCGCTCACCTCTTCCAGCGTCACGCGATCCTTGGAGTAGATGAAATTCACGCATTGCTCGCACAGAATGTTGATAAATTCGGTGTCGAACTCTTGCTCGGTGTACCACGCCCCACCAGTGATTTCTCGACTCGGTTCGAGGTCGTACAGCATGTACACCTTGCGGTTTGACTGCGCGACGTTTTTCACAGACTTTATGAGTTTTCTCGCCTCCAAAGTCCTGAAACACTTTGTAATCTGCGGCACTGGCAAGTTTGACCGCTGCTTGAGCTCCTTTGTCCACATTCCCGCGTTCCCAGCGTGCTGAATAATCTGATAAATAAGCATATCCTCCGTGCTCAACCCTTTAAACTTGGCCGCTTGCTCCTCGTGCACGCGCTCAAACACGAGCGAGTCCCCGCGCTTAAAAATCGCAATCTTCCTTTGATTTAACAGCTCATTGATCGCCTGCGCGCGCTCATCCACGCTCATCACCCCACCTAACTTTTCCGCGAGTTCATCCTCTCGAATCCCACCCCTGGTTCCCGACAAACCGGACGACCCGCCCGCGGCGTCGCCGCTCTCCGCTCCGGCGCCCTTTACCCGCTTCCCGCCGCCGTCCTCATCCTTCCCGTCTCCACCCTCGGGATCGAGTTCCACCGCCGCCGCGCCTCGTCGTCGTTTATTCCCTCGTCCGGGACTCCCCACCGCGGTCGCGTCCCCGCCGCCGCCCGTCGTCGTCGTCGTCGTCGTTCCATCCGAGCGCTCTATGCACTCGAGCACCGCTCGAGCCCGCGCCCGCGCATCCATCGTCGCGCTTCGTTCCAGCACTTCCTAGACCCAGCGCACCGCCGCCGCGCGCAACTAAAACTAAAGCGATCGATGACCAATCTCACGCCCGCGCCCGCCCTCCGAACTGCGGCGCGTCGACGGTTGGACGCCGTCGATTGACGCCGAGAAACAGTCGTCGCGGCGGCGCTTTTCGCGACGAGCGCAGTCGCAGTCGTCTCGTATTATAAACATTATAGATCTATGTGTCGCTCTTCAGGATACACGACAACATATTATGTACATTTTAATACTAATAAGCGACCGTTTCTGAAACCACCCCGCGATCGCGACGAGCGCAAATCTCGCGCGTGAGATTCGCTGATTCGGGGGCGCCCGTCGGTGCGAAATTGATCGGATATTTTCACCGATCAAACCCAAACGTCTGAACCTCATTTTTACCGATACGGCGTCGTTCAAAGGTAAAACCGCGCGATTTCCATCGATCAATCGCGGTCCCGTGCCCCGAGGTCGGCATAACTCTGCGCACGAACATGTTTGCCGCTCGTTCCGTTTCCGTCGTCGCGAAGCCGACGCACGCGTCCCGCCGATCCACGCGCGTTCGCGCGGAAGGTGAATCCGCGGAAGCCGCCGCGCCGGCGCCGGCCAAGGTACGTCGCTCGCGTCGCGTCGCGTCGCTCGTCGCGTCGTTCGGGTGGAATCAATCCAGACGGGTGATGCGACTTCCAACGCCGTGTTCGATCGTCTTTTTTCTCGAATTATGACTCGTCGAATCGGGGTCCGCGGGTGGTCGCGGTGGCTTTCCGACCCACCGCGACTCGCGGGCGGGGCGGGGCGTTCGAACGCGTTCGACGCTTCACGCGCGCGCATCCCGGTCGGTTCGACGCGTCCACCGCGCGCGAAACGGATGGAGACATTTTTATTCGTTCGCACGCGTCGCGGGATCTCTCGTCGCGTCGTCGCGCGCGGGGTACGACGACGACGACGGGCGAACGGATCGGATCGGGCAAACGATCGAGTCGATCGGGGGACGGACGAGCCCGAGGGACGAGTTTGATATGGTATCCAGTGGGTCCGTTTTTGACGAGTTATTACTCGTCAAACCCGTGGGATTTTCAAAAGAGGGTTGTTGGATATGGTTGAAACGATCGATCCAGAGCGGGAGGGTCTCTGTTTCGTTTCGTTTCGTTTCATCTTCCTCTGTGAGTGAAAGGCTACGGACGACTGACGATGCGATTTGTTTTCGCGACACTCGCAGAAGGCTGCGCGCAACACGGATGACTTGGCGCCGCTCTACGTGCTCGGTAACAGCGACCAGTCCTTGTCCTACCTCGACGGTTCGCTCCCGGGCGACTACGGTTTCGACCCGCTCGGCTTGTCCGATCCGGAAGGTGCGGGCGGATTCATCAACCCGCAATGGTTGGCGTACTCTGAAGTCATTCACGGTCGCTGGGCGATGCTCGGTGTTGCCGGTGCTGTTGCCCCGGAAGTTCTCGGCGGTATGGGTATCATTCCGCAAGAGACTGGCTTGGTCTGGTTCAAGTCTGGCATGATCCCGGCGCAAGGCACCTATGACTACTGGGCCAACCCGTTCACCATCTTCTGGATCAACGCCGCGCTCATGAACTTTGCTGAGCTCCGCCGCGCGCAAGACTACTGGAACCCGGGCTCCATGGGCAAGCAAGAACTCATTGGCTGGGAAAAGATGCTCGGCGGCTCCGGCGAGCCGGCGTACCCGGGTGGCTTTTTCAACCTCATGGGCCAAGGCAAGAACGACATGGCTGCCATGCGTCTCAAGGAAATCAAGAACGGTCGCTTGGCGATGATGGCGTTCTTCGGTATTGGCGCGCAAGCGTGCATGACTGGTGAAGGTCCGGTCAAGAACTTGATGGATCACATTGCCGATCCGTTTGGCGCCAACATGCTCGTCAACTTCCAAAACATTGGCGGCGCGTCTCCGTTCTAAACATTGAATTGAGCTCACTAGCTAGTCGCAACTGTTTGTTTTTATACCCACAGTACCATCTTAAAAAACTTGAAAACAAATCATCGTCTAATCATCGAATAATGCTCGTCTCGCCACGGAGAAGCGCGCTGGTCGTCAAGGCACTCGGCGCGCCGCAAGACGTCAGACGCGGCGTCTCGCGTCGACGGACCCGCGAGGTTCAAGTGCGCACGAAATCGACCGCACGAAGTCAGCGCGAGGAGAAACATCGCGGCGTTTGCGATGTCCTCATCAGTCGTCTCGTCCCGTTCGCAGTGCGAACGCATGAGTCGAACGAATTCCCGAAGGAGTTGCAAACCGAGCTCAACCTGACGAAATTCAGACGCGAGTCAGTCAGTCGGATGGAGAGAGACATGTAGCCGTCAAAGACGAGAGACGCACCTTAAAAATCCTCTGTAACGAATCAATCGGTAATTTTAATAGAAATGCCGTTTTGCGAGCGTCGTCGTCGCCGCACAACCGGCGCCAAGACCTGTGAAACTCGTCGAGCGTCGAGGGCGTCGAGGACGCGGTCAACGGCGCCGCCGCGCCGTTGACCGCGATGGTCTCAATGTGCACGTGGTCTCCATGAAATCCCGGTCGAAGATCAACGTGTGAAGACTCTGGTGATATATCACCTATTCCCCCGCCTCTGGCGAGCTCTTCCGTCCATTTCTTCTTCATCGGCGACAGCCGCGCGCCGGCGACGAGTTGGTGAAAGGATTGATAGTCGCACCGCTGCGCCACGGCGCGCTTCTTCGCCGCTTCCACCGCGCGGCGTCGGTCGTCGAGTTCGAGCGCGCGCGCGAATCTTGCATCTATGCGTTTCTCGCAGTCGTCGAGTGCGGTGAGTTGGCACGACATGTCGTGACGAGAGAGGACGAGTGAAGCGCGCCGCGAGCGAGTGGCACCGTAGGGATATAAAATTGACTTGTTCACATTGACAACTTAACGCGAATTATACGCATTCCGCTGAGATTCGCGGCGCTAAGTGAGAAGGCAGATGCGACTAGGCTGCCAAGAATGCCAGCTTAGTACACTTCGACGTGCCATTGGCCGTTCTTCTTGAGGCCTTCGAGCCACTCCTCGTAGTTGATACCCTTCTCCGAGCAGACGCCTTCCAACATTTCCAAGATGCCCGGCATCATACCCTTGAGACCGCAGAAGTACATGTGGGCACCACCGTCGAGGAGTTGGAACACTTGGTCCTTGTACTCTTCAACCTTGTCTTGGATGTACATCTTGCCACCCTTCTTGTTGGTGTCTTCGCGGGAGAGCGCGTAGTCGATGCGGAATTGATCCGGGAATCGGCGGGCGCACTCTTGGAATTCGTCGTCGTACAACTTGGCGTCAGAGTTGGCGACACCCATGAACAACCACGCGAGACCCTTGAATTCCCAGGACGGGATGTCTTCGAGGAAGAAGCGGCGAATGTAGGAGCGCATCGGGGCGATACCGGTACCGGTGGCAACCATGATGACCGGAGTCGCCGGGTCCTTCGGCAAGAGCATGACTTGACCAGTCGGGCCAGTCATCATGACTTCATCACCCGGCTTGGCGTCGCACAAGAAGTTGGAGCAGATACCCTTCTTGGCCGGATCTTCAGCCTTCATTTCCGGGCACCAGTAGGTGGCGCGGCGAACGCAGAGGGTCGCGGTTTGGCCGTCGAAAGAGTCACCATAGCGGGAGGAGGCGATGGAGTACAAGCGGACGCCGTGCGGCACTTCCTTACCCTTGGAGTTCACCTTGGTACCCGGCGGGATGACACCGTAAGATTGACCTTCCCAGAACGGCATCTTACCGCCGTGCTCGATGATGATGTGGCAGGTTTCGCCGGTGGCGTTCGGGCCGACGATGCGTTCGACAGAGCGAATCTTACCCTTGAACGGATCCTTGTTCTTGTAGGTGTTCATCGGGAGTTCCATGGCTTCCATTTCAAGCGGAACCTTGGCGCGGCCCTTCGGGTCGATCGTCTTGCCCGCCGTCGGGGAGCACTGGAGGCCGAGACCGTAGTCGGTGCCGTTGGCGCGGACGACGGTGTTCGCCTTGCGCGCTTGCGTGGCGGAGCGCTTTTGGCAGCGAGCGCCGACGAAAGCGGAAGCCTACGATTACGCGAGTACACAGTGGTTCGTCAGTACACGCCGTGCGCGCGGGGCGGTCGCTCGAGGTCGCGCGCTCGTCTTCTCGAGTTTGGTAGCCTAGACAAAATCCACGAGTCACGATTCGTTGAATCCATCCATTTTTCCAAACCCAAAGGATTGCACAACGGCAAGTCGCTCCTAACTGTTTATACATACCTTGGCGGTGATGTTCATCTGCAATTCATCGGGAAACGACCCAAACCCCACGAGTCAGTCGCGCGTTCTCGCGCTCGTGCGTGTCAACCATCCGCGAGCG
>Ga0181590_10003709_pt1 | contig 12739 bp, 13 predicted proteins | sample 071ome_34_FD_132446 | JGI IMG/M metagenome (GOLD analysis project Ga0181590, IMG submission 132446) | Coastal salt marsh microbial communities from the Groves Creek Marsh, Skidaway Island, Georgia - 071411BT metaG (megahit assembly) | ecosystem: Environmental > Aquatic > Marine > Intertidal... | reverse complement strand
TGATAGAGGATGATATACCAGCGCCACCAGGTCCGCCAGGTCCATAATCACTAGCATTTCCGCCATCCGCAGTGGCACCACCCCCTCCTACACCCCATCCATTGGGATTACTTCCTGCTCCACCAGCACCTCCTATGTTGCCACCATAACCAGTGAATGCTCCTGATGGTGAAATTGGTGTTGCTGGACTTCTACCCCCCTGTCCAGGGCTTCCCCACACACCACCACTACCAGCACCGTTCCCACCAGCAGATCTTCCTGCTACACCAACAGCTCCCGCAGGAGTTCCTCCTCCTCCACCACCAGCAGTTAAACCAAAAGCTGTTGTGTCATTTCCGATACTTCCACGAGCGCCAGCAACGATTGGATATGAACCAGTAGATAATGGATATGCTGGTGCCATATAAACACCACCGCCTCCACCACCTGCTTGAGAACCAGCACCGCCGCCGCCACCAACAACCAATACTTCTGCCGTGCTCCCTGGGTTCACGTAAGTTACATTAAATGTTCCTGTTTCTGGACTATCACCAGTAGAATAAAATTCATGTAATCTATCAGTTCCAGATACCGGATTCGGAAGTTCTGTAATAGTTCCGCCAGTAGCAATAACTAAATCAACATTATTACCTACAGCACTAACTTCAGACCACTGAAGTCCATTCCAAAGTTGCAGTTTTCCTAACTCAAAATCATATACTAATTGTCCTATAGCAGTTGTCAATCCAGTCTTAGTTGATGTTGATACTGTTGCTATACCAACTGAAGATGAATCAATAAAAGTATCACCAACCTTGACACTTGTAGTAGAAGTCAATACACCAGTAACAACAGCACCAGAAGTGTTAGCTTGGACTCTAACTGTATCTCCAGAGTCCTTAAGTGCTGTGGAATCAATACCAGTTAAATTAGAACCATCGCCCGAAAAACTTGCGGCAGTGACAACACCTGTAAAGTTAATATTCTGATTCGCATCAACAGTGAATGCATTGCCAGTTGTATTGATACCAACCGTAGTGATGCCAGAAGTTGATCCGTCCAAATGGAGCATCACATCTCCAGTGGAGTTAGTAATCTTTACTTTCTCGTCTATTGTTGGGCTCGACGAATCTGCCTTAGCCTCAATATTACTAACGCGAAGAGTACTCATCCTTTTATATAATCTTTTTTAGTATTTAGACTACTACCAGCACTGAACCAGCGGCAACATCGATGGTAAATCCTACACCAACGGCGGCAGGACCGACTAGTAATCCGTTTTTCCCTGATGGAATGAAGAGATTGCTATTAACATCAATATCAGTCAGTAACATACCATCATTAATTGACACATTACCGTGTGCCTGCAATGCACCCTCAGAGTTTGCCGTACCGGCGATGGCATCAGTGCCAACACCAACAACCTTTGTGGTATGAACACCAACTGTATTAGATGCCCATGTTCCACCAGCACCTGCTGATCCGCCACCACCTTGAATGCTGATATCAACAGTATTGGTTCCTGCATTATATAAGAAGGTATTTCCAGTTCCTACAAAGTTAAGTTGAGTGATACCAATACCAATTGATTCGCCAGCAGAACTAATACCGACGCCTCTTGCATTTGCTGCTAACTTTGAAAGTGTAACACTACCATCAGCAGGAACACCAATCCCTACCGCTACACCTAGTACAAGGCAGAAGAAACTATCTGAAGATGATGGTGCAGTGGTAAAGACAATCTGACTTTCATTAATTTGAAATGCAGATTCTGGTTCTTGAATACTACTAGCAATGGATACTAGAATAGAGTATGGCGATCCTGGATAGAATGCTTGACCGCCAGATGTCAGATTAAAAGTCTTTTCGACGCCATCAAATTGTGATGAAATATCATCTAACTTTAGATAATTTCCAGCAGTTAATTCTCTACCAAGATATGGCATGATACTTTTTTTAGTTATTTATTAGATGACTTCATCACCAGTTTCGGCATCATATTTGTATAAAAACCATTCTCCAGATTCTTCATTCCACAACCAGTAATTAACTATTCCAACAGGATCTTCCCATCTACCTTCTCTGGGTTTATCTACTGGAGCTTTCCACTGATAAGTAGTAGTATCTAATACCCAATTAGAAAATGGTTGTGGACCTACAAAAGCACCATCATTTCCAACTTCAGGCATAAAAGTGTATCCTTCTCCTGCCATGTTGTAACGAAAATCTCCATCAAACTCTGCAGACAGAATCCATTTTGCAGGATCTCCTAGTTTTCCAGTATTAATATACTCTTGAGTTACTTCAATACAACGAATTACTAGGTTATCATCATTAATTTGACAAAATCTAGCCATAAGAAAAATTAAGTATTCATACTATTTATTTCTTTTAAGGGGAACTGTATGTGCGTCAAGTTCATTGATAAAAAATACTAGAGTCAATCTTTCTTTATCATCTCCACCATCGAAACCATCAGCACAATGATATGATTGTGCATCATATGCAATCATTCTATTGAACACGTTACTAAAACTAGTTGTCTTTATGAAATTTTTTTCATAGTTTTCTTTTTCTTCCAAATATTTTTTTTCATCAACTTCACCATTCAAATACAATTCTCTCTTCATATTCATGGTGTATTCGGAATACTTAAATTCATCAATACAGGAATACATTGAAGTTCCAGAACTAGAGTCACCATCCTTATTCAGGTAAATTATTCCAGCAAATAAGTTTGGAAGATCGTTGTGTATCCATCCAGAATTAAAGTTTCCATATGGTTTTGTTTTTTGGAAATACATTTCTGCAGTCCATTTTATAGGTTCAGCTTCATAATTATAAAATAAACTGAATACATCAGATAAAATAGATGCAAATATCGCTGGAGAATGAATATGAAGAGATTCAGTTCTTTCTCCAGGCCATACTCCTAGTGCGGACTTTCTATATTCTAATGTGTTCGCAATCTTTAAAACCTCTTCAGCATTAGATAAAAAATTATCAACACAAACAGTGGGAAAATAATGTTCGCTCATCAAATACATGCAACGTTAAAACTTATAGATATCCTGTCATTGTCGATGTGATTCATACCTACTCTATGAGAAAGATAACTTGGAAATAATATCATTGAACCATCTTTAGGTTCACACTCAACCTCCATTCGACTAAACATATCGTACTTGTCATACTTTATCGGAAGTAAGCACCACAAGTTTCTAGGATCTTCGAAGTATATATTACCACACCCATCAAACGTTTTTAAGTAGAGAACACCACTCAAAAAATTACCATTGTGTTGATGAGAATTGTTGTAACTATTTTTTCCATTAACATTTGCCCACATTTGTGTTATGTGAGGTTTTTGAGATTCATCTACGTGCAACTCATCTAAAGATTGAAACACTGATGATGTGATAAAGTCCATTATCGGAGAAACAAAATCATCATTAAACAATTTTTTATGACTTTGCCATCCGTTCACATTACTTCTAGATTCACTTTTGGATGATTCTTTCATCATCAAAATACTGCTTATTAAATTATCTTTGTGCAGATCAAAATCTTCCCACTCAAAAAAGAGTAGTGGAGAAGAAAACCAGTCAGTTCTATTCATCATTCAAATGTAAAAATCTAGGATCAATATACTGTCCATAATGCGAGTCTATATTACTTATCAATTCATTAGAGTATGGACAAGAGTCCTGACACATCTTACAAATTTCGTTCGGGTTATCAAAAAAATATTGATTATCTACCATATTAGCACAGTCTTGCCAATTTCCCAACTCATAATTCATCGTACAATTTGCTGGACATTTACTTTCACACGGAGCATCACACCCTTCACAGTTTTCATAGTAAGTGTCATCCTCAATAACGACACTATCTTCAAACTCGTGAGTAGAAAGAATTAAATCCATCTTAGTTTGAAGTCCAAACACAGGACTGAATACCATCGACGGTTTAGATAACTTTCCCGCTCCTGCTCTGATGGCAAACTGTTTTCTACTCAGAACATAACCATCATATCCAAATCCACCATATCTCCGATTAAGTTCATCAATAATTACTGGTAGAATATTGTTCTTAAAAAAGTAATCAGGTCCAACCTTACTGAACAGAGTCCATACAATAACTGATTTGCAGTCAGGTCCAAACTCTACAGTATCTGGTCTATATGAAGAGGACGTAGTTAACTCTCTCTTTCTCACCGGAGTTGTTGGTGTGGTTACATTCAAATGATACAGTATTGGCATGTTACCAATAATGTCATCAAACACTTCTCTAACCTGATATAAATTCATTTCAAAATACAGTACTTGGTGAGTTCCTTTCCAGGATAATTTGGAATATTATCTATCGCATCTTTATAAGTTATATTCATGGCAATACTTATTCTAACACAATCTCCATGATATTCATCTGTCCAATGTTTTATCCAATTTGGAAACAAAGTTAAAATACCAGGTTCATTCTTTACTTTAAAAATTTGTTGTGTAAAAGGATTCTCATAATATGTACTTGTTTCTTCGGTACATATTGTTAAGTGTCCACCCAAGAATGTGTCTGGATGATCTGCATGATGATGTTTTGATATGTACTGCCCTTTTCTTAATACATTGAACCATGACTGAACATAATATTCATCGCGTTCGAACTCACATGTATTCAAGTATCCATGTATTGTATTCGAAATTCTTTCCCTCAAAGATTGAACAAAATCATAATCCCAATTTAAAACATTATAATGCACATATCTGGAGGTAATACTATCCAATCCCAATCCAGTTCCTGCATCATTTTTTATCTTGTCCTTTGTATATTCTAATATTTTTTCCTCTTCATTTAACAATATAGGTTTCACCTTTTCACATTCGTCAAAAGACAAAACGGAATTTTGTCCAATAAAATAACACCAGGACGGTGCTATTGGATTGTTTGGTTTTTGTTTAAATTCAAAAATTCTCATAATAAAATATTAAAATGTTATTCTGGTGGTGTCTGGTAACGAATGATTACAATGCCAGGGCTTCCAGCCTCAGAACAAACATTTCCTCCATTTCCACTATTGACAGAATATATATTACCACCGTTTGGATTACATCCACTTTCACTTCTATATCCACCACCGCCACCGCGAGCATAAGTTACTGGAGAACCGGTGATACTATTAGATCTTCCAGGACCACCTGCTCCACCATTACCAGGATTACCAGCACCGCCAGCACCGCCACCACCTCCTCCTCCAGAAGTATTAGCTCCATTTCCTCCATTGTTACCATAGTTATTCCAGGTTCCTTCTGGGGGGAGTGGTTGTGATGGTTGTGTTCCAGTTCCTCCGCTGGGGGTAGCGAAGTTTTGTCCGCCGCCACCACCACCTGATCCTCCAGGTGCTGCACTTCTAGGTCCAGGAGCTATACCAGCTCTACCGCCACCAAGAGCAGTTACGCCAAATGCGGATGAATCAGTACCATTAACTGAATTAAAAGCGCCACCAGAACCAACAACAATTGGGTAGGTTTGAGCCGTTAATGGATAACTACTTGCCTCAACCATACCGCCCGCGCCTCCACCGCCGCCACCTTCAAATCCTTGGTATGCTCCACCACCACCGCCACCACCAACAATCAAAATTGTTGCAAGTGCTTTAGGTGCAAGAGGACCAGATTCTGGTGCCTCTGTGACAATGAAGTCCTCAGTACTAGTAAAAGTATGAATGGTGTCAGATCCGTCGGTGGTCATAGTTCCACCAGTTGCTTGCACACCATCTATAATTTTTTTCCTAAACAAAGCATGACTGCCGCCACCGCCGAGAATCCCAAGATATGGTTGTTCCTTTCTATGAAATTGATTCTGCATTATCAGTTCCTCCTATCATGCAAAGTTATTTTTGCTTCCAAGAATGGTGTAAGTTGCTGCCGCTGTTTTAATAATTTGGTAAGTATAGACATCATTTCCACTAGAACCGCCAGAACTGGGGGCATTACCACCTAACCACTTAACAACATTATAAGTGCCATCAACGTTTACACACGTCGAATAACCTGCTGCAGCTGCTGTTGTAAAAATTGTAAGTGCTGCCGTGTCACCAGTGCTCATAGAATTGTCGAGTGTTTCTGATGCACTAATTCTGATATTTGCTGTTGAAATTCCAGTTTCGGTAGTGGTAAAGAAATGAACCATTCCATCCGAAAGATTAATATCTTCATTATCACTTAATTTACCTGCAACAATATTAACCTTCTCTTTCAGTATTTCGCCACCATCAAAGTCACATCCTTGGAACGTGGACATTCCACCAACAACATTAAAACCAGATGCGGTAACATCTACCACACCAACTGTCATGATGCCACTAATGGTTGCGCCTGCATTGAAAACCACATCGCCGGCGACAGTAAATGTGACTCCGGAACCAACCGTCATACCTTTGGAGTATACTGGTGCCGCTGTCCCGTCTTCACTTACAATATTGTCTACTCTTAGTTCAGACATCTATTTTGAATGCTTTCTTTTATTTATTTAGAATAAGTTGAGCACATTAGTTTTTAGCGTAGTTCCAGAACCAACGTGCAGTGTGCCGCCAATACTTATAACACTTTCTCTCATGAAAGCAACGTTTCCAGAAGTAGTATCAGATTCTACTGTAATAGATACTCCAGAACCAACATTAAGTTGCTTTGGTGTCTTGAAGATAAAACTTAAAGGTGATGTTTGATCACTGGATAGTGCGGTAGCAAATCCACTGACACCAGTCAGTTGAGATCCATCGCCAACGAATGATCCAGCAGTAATAATACCAGTTGTGTTAATATTAGCGTCGGGATCGACTCCAGAAATATTAGTTATTCCAGAACCATCACCTACGAATGAAGTAGCCGTTATAACACCACTAGCGTTGACACCGCTCAAACTAATATTTGAACCGGTTTGAATTACCTCTCCACTGATTTTAGTGAGTGCCATTATCGTTTTTTAGTTATTTATCTACCAGGTGCCTGTGTGCCGTATAAGTTGATTGTTGGTATTTCTGCCCATGCCATATAGATATGTGTTCCTGCAGAGTTGAACTCACTTCCAGCAGATCTAGCTTTGAATCCATTTGATAATAAGTCGCACATTAAGAAACCACCCAATCCATTACCATCAGAACCTCCGGTATTTGCTGATGAATTATTACCTCTTATAGATTCGGTTCCATTCAAGTTTGCCCACAATGGATTTCCTCCAGGATTGTTTGGCATCCTGGCACTATCCCACATACCCCAACCTGTAGCAACACTGCCGCCAACTGTCCATTCAGTATCTATTTGCTTGGCAATGACCAGTGCCGGTTTAAATCCCAGATGAACATAACATCCATCTGTAGAATCGTTACCTTCAAAAGATCCAAATTTACTAAAACCTGGGACATCGTGCCACGCATACATGACGTAAGTTTCATCATTTACATTAGTTGCACCGTTACCCAAAGTAACCACAGATGAACTTGGTGCAGTTTGATTCCATGGACCAGTACCAGACGTTGTTGCCTCAGTTCTTTCTAGATACAGGTAGTTTGCGCTACCTGCTCCGACATGATAAACAGGCCAACTACCAAGGCTACCCCTTGACTTAACCATTACCACCTTTGGAGCCTCGGACAATCCATGTGCCAGCGTTGCACCTGACGTATAATTGCCGGTATAGGTAGCGATAGAAAATCCTGCATCAACATTAGTGGATATTTTCGTTGGAATAGTTCCACCAAAATCAGTGTATCCTCCTTCTGGTGTATTTGCTTGCCCACCCATTCCACTATGAACGGTGCAATAATAATAAAGAGTAGGAGCACCAATAGGAACTGTAATACGTGTATATGCACCAGCAGAACCTGGTGTCCCATTCGTAACTACACCAGTTGTGTATTCTGTTCCTGCACCATGAGTACCATCAGATGTTGTAGAAAAACGTAGTGGATGTCCAGAATTACTAGAGTCGGACTGATCGAAAGTGAATGTTCCACCTTCTTGAAGTTCAATGGTAAATGCCGATGTTCCATAGTCATTAAATCTATACTTGTTGCCAGAATCAGAAACAACCTTTACGGTATAAGTTTTGTTAGGAACGTCTCCTGTCTTCCAACACCAAGCGACGTAATCTTCGTTATTACCGTTTTGACCATTACCTGATCTTGTAGAAGTACCTAAGGTAAAACCATCAGAATCAAACGACGCCAAACCAAGTTCAGTACTAGTTAGTTCTGCGCCAGCTGAACTGGACATTAAATACTCATTTGTTCCTCTTACAACATCGTGCAAACTGTGATGCCGAGCAACATCACGGTTTTTAATCCATACAAAATCTGGCGCAAACCCAACTCCAGTCAATGAACGACTTGCCCCGTCATCACCCGTCCAAGTAATCATATTGAAATACTTATCAGGTCTTACCGCTGCAGGTGAAGTTGGTTTGGGGAGGTTGGCGAGGCAGAGTACCTTGAAGCCTTCTGGGGGAACATATTTGAAAGGCTTCTGACCGAAGTTAAGAGCCCAGGAGTCACCGGGGGAACTACTGTATGAACCATCTATAAAGGGAGTAATTGAATCAGTATGTGTGAAAGTTGCTGCATGACTTGTCCCTGCTGCAGGATCTCCACTATCATTCCAGGTTCCGTTTTTTCCAAACCAAATCTTTCCTGCATCAATATCATAAGCAACCATAATTGTGTCGTTGGTTGCAAATGCTGTTGCGTATGATGAGTTAGATCCATTCGAGTAAATAGTATTAGTTCCTCCTGTGTATGAATACCACGCTGCACCTTGAGTTCCCCAGAAAGATCTAAAGTTGTCACCTGTTCCTAAACTTGTACTGGCACTCATTACACCAATACCAGGATTATATTGTCTTGCGGTGCAGGTTCCTTCAAAATACCATTTGCCTGAAGTAGCAGCCAAAGTTCCTCTTGCTGGATTTTGAGTGTTATTAGGGGAGGCAGACTTCAGATTTCCGTCGCTTAATGTTGGTGCATATGAACTTCCTCTGTCTAACAGATTCAAAGTACAATAATTACTTGGTTTTATCTGACTTACCGTGGTAATGCCAGCTGAAGAAACAGTGCTATATGTGATTCCAGATGGACTATCTGGAAATACATCAGGATCGTTTGCTGTTCCCGAAAAATTACCTTTTGTCCAATCATTTCCATTACCAGATTTGTCTATCTCAAAATCATTCTGATTATCCATTGGGAGATAGAAACCATTCGTCCCATATGTTCCAGTATATTTTTTAGGTCTCCAAGTATTTGTGAGTGGTTCGGTGAATCCAAAGTATGATGGATCAAGTTGCTGACCATCTACGAAATTACATTCAGACATATAACCAGCATATTCATACCTGTCTCTGACAGATTCTTCACCGATTTTGTGCTCTACATTTGCATTAATATAAAGTTCAAGATCTTGAGTAGGATAACTTTCGTTAGCAAATGAAGTAATTTGTTCTCCATTTACATATAACTTCATCCTATCAGAAGATGGAGATGCAATAGTGGTATCTACTGCAAGAACAACATGATACCATGCATTTGGATCACGAAAAAGTGCATTGGTTTTTAGATCTCCTTTAGTTGCACCAGACCAGTAATTATAAAATCGAAGAGTATTGTGATCTTCAAATACTAGGTATGAAATCGCAGGACTACTGGAATGACTCGAAGGTGCAGCATTAAAAATTGTATGAATGTCATCACCGAGTTCGGTTCTTTTATGCCATGAACTCCAGGTAAAAGTTCTTCTGTTTGATGCACTTGGAGTTCTTACAAGATGATGATTACTTCCACTAACAAACTTCAAACTACCATCAAAAACCTGAGCACCAGAGGCTCTGTCCTCTGTGATTACATGGATATTTGCTAATCCCATTTATCTATCCTCCTCAGCTGAAGTTAATCGAAGCACCACCCAACAGTTGCGTGCCTGCTGCTCCTACTCTATGGACTGTAAAGGATATAAGACTAATGGCACCATCTGCTGTTGGTAATGATGGTGTTGCTCCTGATGGGAACAAGAAGTATGTGGAGAATCCAACCGTGGCAATACCAGAGTTGACGATTCTTACCGTATGACTGTCTGCTTCTGTGCCACCAGTAACTGTAATCGTCGTGATGCCAGTTGCCGTTACCTTGTGATCTTGTGCTGCTGTCAAATCTAATGTGACTGCACCACCTGATGTTGCTTCTGTTGTAAGTCCGACAGAGATACCAGATAAGTTAGAACCATCGCCATAAAATGCAGTGGCATACAAATCAGTATTAAACTGCATCCTAGAGTTTGAATTGCTCCAGGTTAAAGTCTTATCACTATCAGAACCATGAATAGTCAGTCCAGCACCGTCTAAGTTTGCATCACTCAGTGCAGGAGTTACCGAAGAGATACCAATATTCTTATCTTCTACTTCTAATGAGGTGGTATTGATAATCGTCTGGGTGCCACTGACTGTTAAGTTACCGCCGACAGTAGCATTACCACTCAATGACAGTGTAGTTGCGGACACTGCCGTGGCATCTACCGTGGTGGCAGTGGCAACACCAGTAATATTGGCACCATTCGGAAAGGTAGGAGCACCAGTTCCCGCCTTATTAGTAAAGTTGTTTGCCCTAACCTTAGACATTATTTTACTATCTTTTTAGATATTTATGCTGTTGGATAAGCAATGATGACGACACCAGAACCTCCGCTCGCTCGGTTTCCTCCTCCACCACCTAAACCATCAGTTCCGTCAGTGTCCGTTGCGCCGCCACCACCAGATCCTCCTGGGAATGTTCCACCTCCACGATATGATCCACCTCCACCACCAGCATAGGTTGTTGGTGAACCAGCAATAGTATATGCTAAACCATCTCCACCAGGTCCTCCAGTTGAAGATGGTGCATTTGTTCCAGCAGTACCGGCACCACCGCCGCCACCACCAGAATAACTGCTTGGAGATCCACCAGATCCACTACCAGTACCTCCTGGATTTCCAAAACCAGCATCTGGAGTGGTACTATCACCACTTCCACCAGTAGCACCAGTTCCTGAACCAGCTGAAGGTGTTGTCCACTGCCCGCCGCCACCGGAACCACCACTCTCTGCTGATCTATTACCTCCAGGTCCTTCTGAAGCACCATGTCCTCCACCTGGAGCAGTATAAGAAAGACCAGTAGTAGGAGTTCCATTACTATCACTAGCGCCGCCACCACCAACACTGATTGGATATGAACCAACACTTACTGGAACACCTGTTTTATAAACGAGAGCTCCAGCTCCACCGCCACCACCTTGATAGTTGGGATTTCTGCCTCCGCCAGCGCCGCCACCAACTAACATAATGTCAACGGTAGTGGTGGTGTCTCCTCCTATAACATCAAAAGTTTCTGCAGATCCAGTAAATGTATGAACAGCATATCCAGATCTAGAAGTCGTGTCTTTAGTGCCACCCGTGGCACTAAGTGGACTCTGAAAACCTCCAATCCATTGATTCCCATCAAATACTTCCAACTGTTGTGCAGTAGCATTATAAATCAAAGTTCCAGTAACAGTACCTATACCAGCATTGCGTCCTGTTGTTGTCGTGGTGCCAATGCCAACACCAGAAGAACTTATAAACTTATCTCCAACTTCAATACGTGATGATGCTGTCAGTATACCAGTAATAACGGCACCAGAAGTGTTTGCCTGTACTCTTGTTGTGCTATCAGAATCAACAAGTGCTGTGGAATCAATACCAGTTAAATTAGAACCATCGCCACTAAATGATGTTGCAGTGATAACACCAGTAACATTGATGGAAGAGCCTGTCAAATTACCAGTAACGTCTCCAGTTACATCACCAGTTACATCACCAGTTACATCACCAGTCAGGTTACCACTAAAGGTAGTGGCAGTCGCAACACCAGTAACATTTACACCATTAGGAAATGTAGGTGCTCCCGCGCCTGCCTTGTCAGTAAAGTTGTCGGCACGCACTCTACCACCAGCACCTGCAAGTGGAGCAGCAGTGCCAGTAGAAAGTCCAAGAATATCAGGAATTAAATCATCACCATCTTCAACGATTAAATCGTATCCTTCCTCAACGGCAATCTCTGCATACTGTGTGTATGCAATGTTTGATGAGTCAGGTGGATTAACTGTTTGTGTGCTACCAATACTCAATACAGTATCGGTATAATATATCTTATTTAAAGGATTGGATTGATCTTGACTTAGTGCCGTGCCAAGTCCAGCGGCAGCACCAGTTGCTTGAGATATATCACCGATGAAACTAGTCGCAGTTATAACACCAGTGATATTAATATTTTCAATTGTATAACTACCAGTGGTGCTTAAACCAGCTGCTTCAATCTTGGTGAATCCCATATTACGTCAACTCCAGAATAGAAACTGATACATCTAAACTTGATGCCACATCACTAATGGCAGTTAAGGTGTCTGTGGTTTCTAATACCAGTTTGTTACCACCCATGACTTCCAAAGATGAACCTTGTGGAATGGGAACGGTTTTCAAAAGATTCACATCATCAGTTGTTGCTCTGGTAACACCGATACCAACATTGATGCTGCTTCCCGATCTGTTGGCAAGTGTAATACCAATAACTGTAGTTGTGGTAGCGGCGGGAACCACATAAACATTTTCGGTAGTTACACCTACACTTGCCTTCGTTTTAAGTTTAAATGTATTTGCCATCTGTTCTTATCCTAATGCGATTGCAAGTGCAAGTGCTGTGTCAAGT
>Ga0181590_10003702_pt1 | contig 12746 bp, 8 predicted proteins | sample 071ome_34_FD_132446 | JGI IMG/M metagenome (GOLD analysis project Ga0181590, IMG submission 132446) | Coastal salt marsh microbial communities from the Groves Creek Marsh, Skidaway Island, Georgia - 071411BT metaG (megahit assembly) | ecosystem: Environmental > Aquatic > Marine > Intertidal zone... | reverse complement strand
TTCTGAACTGAGAAAATTTTGTGATATATGGAATTAGATTCTTAGGAATTTCATCTGCAGGAAACTCTCCTATAACCCCACTAGGGTGGGCGCCAGCAGGATTAAAATATCTAAGTACAATTATATTCCATTCATAAGAGGAGCCATAAATGTCACGCAAAATATTCTCGAAAAACAGCTTAGATTTGCCGTATGTACTTATAGGGTTTAGGGCTGGATGTGATTCATTTAATGGACAAATCAAAGGGTGGTCATAAACAGCGCATGACGAACTAAAAACTAAATTTTTCACATTAAATTTCTGCATAATTTTTAGTAGAGGGAGAGAATTAGATAAATTATTAATATAATAACTCAAAGGCCTCTGCAATGACTCACTAACAGATTTATAGCCCGCTAAATGAATAACAGAGTCAAAATCATGAATTGAAAAAATTTTTTCTAGTTCTGTTTCATTTGAAATATTAAATTCATAAAAAAAAAGATTTGAGTATTTCTCTTTAACAATATCTTTAATTTTTTTTAATACCTTTTTTGAGCTATTAGAGAAATTATCAATGATGACAACTTCATTATTACTCTGTAGCAATAATGTTGAAATATGGGACCCTATAAAGCCAGCGCCGCCTGTAATTAAGATTTTTTGCATTTATCTTGATTCCTATTATGTTTGATTACGTTAAAAGGAAATATAGTAACAATTTCAATCAAATCAGAATTTTTTCTGATTTCTTTTATTATTTCATTGTTAAAGGTGTATGAACTTATTACAACAACATCAGGCAAATTATCATAGAAATAACCTTTATTTTTTATTGATTCAGAATATTCAGGAATAAATTTTCCAACTTTACTATCGTCGGAATCTACGATATATTCGATATGATTAGGATTAATACCTAATCTTTCCATGAAAGTTATACCTCTAGCACCCGCACCCCATATAGCAATTCTTCTATTAAGAGACTTTAAATATAATAAATGATTCAATAATGGCTTCTTGTATTGGGCTAATCCCTTAGAAAAAGACTTGAGTTCATTTTTATTTATTTTTTTTGCCTGTATATCATTTTCTACAATTGATTTATTCTTTGATGCAAGAATCCCAATAAACTCTGGAATATCTGAAACTCTTATGTCGATAACTTTAAAGTTGGCTTTATGGAGTGCAGAGATAATAGACTTCTCAGTAAAGTAGCTAATATGATCATAATAAAAATCAGTATAAAGTTTCTTGTTTATAAGGTGGTTCCCAGAAGGTATCTCCAAATATATAAAGTCGGATTTAATTTTCTTAATAATATTTAAAGGCTCAGGCAAATGTTCTAGAACATGTCTCATTATGAGCAGCTTATATTGACTAGAATCTTTATCAAAATCGAAAAGCCTGTTGTATTTGGTTAATAGGTTATGACCTTTAATGAATTCAAAAGCATGTGAAGGTTCATAACAAGCACAAGAAACTCCATCATTTAAAAACAATTTAAGGAAATTGGCATCTCCGCACCCAACTTCTAGAACAATATCTTTATCAGTTAGTGCACATAACTCTCTAATTTTTTTATAAATTGATTGAAAATGCTTTACAGTTTTTTTGGAGGAAGATGAGCTAGAATAGTATCCATCGTCAAATTTATTTAACTGATTATCGTAACAAAGATTTTGCATGTGTTCACATTCTTTACAAAAATAAATACTTAATTGGCCCTTGGGAAAAATCATCACAGGACTAATCAAGAATGACTGGGATGAAATGTTTACCTTGCCAAAATCAATAACATTTTCAAGATTTTTTGACCCACAAACTAAACAACTTCTACGCAAAACCTTATCAGACATAAAAAATTAATCTTCAATACAATTATAAAAAGATTTAAGAATTTGCGAAGGGCTATCATTTTTTATAAGATCATGTCTTGTTTTGAGGCTTATCTCATCCCATTCTTCCTGGCTCATAGCCCTTATTGACTCAAGCTTATTGCCAAAATATTTTCTTGAGTCTTTTTTTATATTCCAAAACCCATCAACAGGGAAATCATAGTTTGGTAATTGAGTTGGATTATGTGATATAACCTTATTGCCCCTATAAAAAGTCTCTAACAATGCACTAGAATGTGCGCCATAAGAAACCTCACTATTGTCTGTCAACTGATATGTGCTCCAATTGCTCATTGGAAAATAATCTATTTGTCCGTCAAAAACTTGAAGTATTTCCTTCTTAATAACACTATGCATAGGATCATCATCTGAAGCAGCACTTGCGAAACAAACTTTCAGATTAAGCCTTCTAGCAATAAGGGCAATTTCAGCATACAGCTCTAATGTAGGTTTAACGTATTCCTTGTCATTATCTGGAAATTTTTTCCATGTTGATATGATGCATAAGTCATACTTTTTATAGGAATTAGCTATGTTTCTCGATTCAATTTCATAAACTGCATTTCTAATTGCTCCAATTTGAGAATATTGTGCAATTTTAGACCCCTTTGAAATTATTTTCCTTCGAAACCATTCCCCTGGAACTAATAATTTTTTCAAGACAAATGTATTCCAATTTGATCCAAAAACTTTTTCCTCATTCTTGAATTGCCCAAAAACAAACATAATACCTACAGGACTATATTGAGATAGAATTATTGAAATCTTATGGAAATTTCTATCATGATAACAAACTGATAAAATTTTCTCGTTTTTAAACTTAAAGAAGTTAAAAACTATAAAAATTAATTTTAGAAATTCTTTAACTGATGACGCGTATTTTAATGTTTTAGGAATAAAAAACAGTGTCTTAAAGAACCTATAGAAAATATTTGTGTTTGCTATATTTTTTTTCCAAAGTAAATCTTCGTCTTTATCCGAACCTAAAACTAATGCTCTCTTAAGTAATTTAATATCGGTTCTACACCAGATTGCAATAGGTTTATTATTAAGTAATATATGCTCAAATTTATAAGAGCTTAACCTCATGATAAGTTTATCCTAATAGAAAAAAATTAGATATTCAAATTTCTTTATCGAGTATTTTAGTAAAGAAATTTGCCCACCTCTTGTCATAATCTTTTGAATCGGCAAGAAGTTCGAGAAAAATTTTTCTTGCTGATTGAATTTTATGGCTATTCCACCAATGGTCTATATCTTGCCATATTTTATTAATATGTATCGATGCCTCAATTGGACAAAAAAACAGAATTTTTACCTTCAACAAATGAGTTATTAGATCCTCGAAACCTTCTTCAAAATCCCAATAATTAATATCTATTAGAGCAATAGTTGGAATATTTAGGTGCATTGATTCAGCAAAAATTGTTGAAGTATCACACACAACAATCTTAGAAGTCAGAATTGCCTCTATTGCAGATCCTCTTCTATCACAAATATTTCTTCCAAATGTTTTATGAAATTTTTCACACAATCTCCATTCATCATTTCCTCCGGAAAGTCTCACATTTACATTTTTAAATATATCTTTGTTGAGACCCTGTAAAAATTTCAGCTTTTCATCATATTCCTCCAATATCAGTGGGCCAAGAATTGGTGATGTCATGTGCCTTATAGAATAAAGCGGGGCTTGATGCATAAACAAATTAAGCAATTTTCTTTTCTTGCGTTTTATATATTTATAAAAAATAACTTTATACTCAATTCCGCAAATTTTGTTTGCTGGCATTTGAATAGAGCCAAACATTTCAGACTTAAACCAATTTACCTTGATTGCTGGCAATAAAAATTCATGTTGAAAAAGATCATTAAAAGTCGGTATCGAGCCTCCATGATTAGAAATCACAAGTATTGATTTTCTTTTTTCCACTCTCTCAGCAAACCAAACCTGAAATAATTCATTACTAGTGTGTAGGTTACTTGTAAAAATGATTTTATAGTCTTTCTTTATTTCTTTTGCTGTTTGACGAAGATAGTTAAAATTTTCAATGAACTGGAAGGGTATATCTCTAAGGATAGTTTTATGAATATATTTTTCAAAATCATTCTTAGGTATAAATTGTGTGAACTTTTCAGCTAGATTCCTCTCTTTGGGAAATTTAAATTTTCTTGGAGGATATAAAAATTCGTTGAAGGAACCTAGAAAACCCCTAATTTTTATTGAGATCTTTAAAATTGCATATATAGAAAAGTAAGTTCTTGTAAAAAGAATATTTTTTTTCAGGAATAGTTTCTCATAAACTATAAAAGATAACCTGTAAATTTGATGCAAAATTGTCTTTGTAAGTTTTGACTTTTCTTCTTTAATGGTTGAATCTTGAAAGTAATCAATTTTTTTTACCTTTATCTTTTCTAAATTTCTAATTTGAAATATTTCATGAAAAATCGCACTATTCCAGGCATCCATTTGAAATAGTTTTCTTGCTTCAGAAAAATCATTAGGTGTATTTTTATTTAAACAATAATCTATCGTTGATATTTCATTTATATTTTTAAATTTGATAGAGGAGCCTACCACTTCCCATCTATCAAAAATTGCAGAAAAATACTCTATGAGCCATGGACCAACAATACATCTCCAATAATCTACAGAATAGTCTAATTTGTGATATTGATTAAGGAATTCGGCTAAATTTTGTAAAAGTCTTGTATTAAGATCTTTCAAATAAAAATAATCAGAATTAAACTTTTCTCTATTTTTCCAGTGATAGGGAACTAATTGGCTTTGACCAGGCGGGATGTTTGATCTAATGCACCATGGGCCAATAAATAAAGCTTTTGATAGGTTCTCAGGCCAGGTATTAAAATCTGAGGATGTGACTAAAGTCTTATATTTAGAAACTGGCATAGTAGTATCTAAGTCAGCTCCTTTAATTTTCCATTTTCAAGATTAAATAATCTGTCGCACAATTTAAGTGACTCTTTATTATGAGAAATTATTACGATTGTTTTTTTATCTTTAAAATTCAAAATAAGTTTAATAATTTCTTTTTCATTTTTTTGATCTAGAGCACTGGTAGGTTCATCCAAGAAAAATATATTTCTTTGAAAATATAAAGCCCTAGCAATGGAAATTCTTTGTTTCTGCCCACCAGAGAGTCTAGATCCACTTTCTCCAATTTCTGAGAAATAACCTTCTTTTAAACCTGAGATAAAACCATCAAGAGCTGTGTCTTTAATGCATTTCTCTAATAGTTGATAATCAACTAGATCTGCCTGAACTCCTAATGCAATATTATCTCTAATTGAGCCTTCAATAAGAAATGGCTCTTGAGGTATGTATGCGCATTCTTCATACCAGTTGGATTTGAGCTTGAATAAATCTTTATCTCCATAGCATACTTTACCAGAAGAAGGTCTTAAAAGACCTAGCATAATATTTATTAGGGTTGTCTTACCAGATCCAGACTCACCAAAAATTCCAATTATCTCTCCAAATTTTATATTTAAGTTTAAATTATCAAGAATCTTTGGAGAATTATCATCAAAAACAAATGAAAGATTTCTAATATGCAAGGAACTTTTCGATAATTTATATTTTTTGCTAGTTACAGAACTTTTGTAATTATCTGATTCTTTAATATCTCGATATACTCTCTTAAATGAATCATAAGAGTGTTCTAGTTTTGACAAATTGGATGTAAATGAGGAAAAAATTGGAAGAACCCTGAGTGCAGCAAAACCAATTAATCCTAAAATCGGTGTAATTTGTTTAACAGTGAATAATGATGAATAAAATATGACAGATACTACAATGATAAAAACGAAAATATATTCGAATAAATACCGCGGAAGTATCTGTATAAATCTGGAATTAACCTTAGATCTCGCATATGATTTAGAAGCTTTATTTATATTGTCTAAAAAAAAGTTTTTTATTGAATAAATTTTTAATTCCCTTATTCCTAGTAATCCCTCATTGAGGTTTTTTATAATTTTTCCTCTAACCTGATTTGCAATAACTCCATAATTTTTAGATTTGTAGCCAATAAAGTTATGAAAAATCAGGGCCGCTGAAAGTAGGAAAATAGATAACAGAAAAACACTTACTCCTATGACCCAAATTAAATATGCTAGGATAGATAAAAATATTATTAACTCAGAAATTACTCTAAGCAGTGTCAGTATAAATACATTAGCAAAATCCTCGGCCGCTTCAGTAAGGTTAATAATATTTTCAGAGGAGTGTATTTCAGTTGACTTTATTAGAGGTCTGGCAAAGTATGATCTACATAAAGTGTTTTTTAATCTTACATCCAATGCCGCAGAAACCTTAATAATTCTTCGATGAAAATAAAGTGTTAATAGTGTTTTTAATGAAAATAAGAAGATTAATGCGATACCAAAGTAAATTATCGACATTTCTTTACTTAAGGAGGTATTTACTAAAAAATCAAAATGATTAAAGTCAATTTCTTCGCCAACACTATAGGAAATAAAAGGAATAACAGCGCTGAGGCTTACCAAATCTAAAATAGGCAAAATAAAGAAAAATGGAGCAATAGAGAGGAGCTGTTTTTTTTCTGGCTCAACAATGCTAAGAATTTTTGCCAAAGAGAAAATATATTTGTTATTTTTGATAGAGTTAATCATTAATAAATTTCATTAGCTTGCGCCATCTAGATAAATTTTTATCTAAGAAAAAAAACTGCGTTCCATGATATGAATAATGATTGTCTTTATTAAGAACTTTGATTATATCTCTGGGATTATATATGAAGTTGTTCTCCAAATTATTTTTCATAGGGCTAAAGTTTATCTCTCCAGAGCGAATGTAAACATAAGTTGGCACATTCATGAGGTATGTGTCCAAACTCGCAGAAGTTGATAAAACTGAAAAAGCAATATCTGTTTTCTGTATAACCTTAATTAATTCTGCATTATCAATTTTGAATTTAAGCGAAGGAAAATCAACTTCTTCAAATTGATATAAAGGGTGTGTTTTAACATAAACTTCATAATTTTTAAGAATATCTTTGGGTATTTTTTCGAAATCTTTCATTAAGAAATCTGACTCATCTTTTAGACAAGTGAAGATAGTTATTCTCTTTATTTTTTTTGTATTCGAATTTGTATTTTTCTTTCTATCCAAAACATAATTATACCTTTGAGCCTCAACTTCAAAGATAGGGATAGATATTCCTTCACTTAGGAGTTCATCTATAAGCATTTGTGAATTTAAAGCTAAAAAAAGAGTTGTAGATTTATTGCTTTTCCTTAGAGTATTAATCTCTGGAAAGTTAGTTATCCTCATGTCCCAAAATCTGAATGAGGAATGATAAACTCCAATAAGTTTTTCATGTTCATGAAAATGCCATAGAAAGATAAACGCTCGTTCCCATCCTTGCCCTTCGTATAAGAATAAACCCTTACTTTGTTTTTTTATCCCCCCTAACATGTTATCAAACAGAAAATACCAAATAATATTTTGTGCTAAGAAAATACCTGAAGTTGATTCATACCATGATGGACTAAATAGGCTCCAATAATTGGCTTTGGAATTATCAAATCTAAAAATCTTAGCTGGACTTTTAAAACTAAAGTTTTTGAAAACAATCTTTGAGAAGGTAAATAAAGTTTTAAGCAAAATTTTCTTACTCATGTAGCTATCAAGAAACTCATGGATATCGTCTGAACTATCATTAAACTGATTTATCGAAGCAATTGCAGATTCTGGATTCGGATAATTTGATGATGGAACATAATGATGGATCCAATGGATAGAATAACCCTCTTCATCAAAAATTTTAGGGACGTATTCCCATTGAAAAGAATGAAATTTACTATCATTTTTTAAATGAGCAAAATATGAAAGAAATAATAAATTCTTATCATTGTTCTTTAAATTTTTTTCTCCATTGATGAAAATTTTTCTAGAAAAAAATCTAAAAAAGATAAATGTAAAACCTTTTAGAATTGCCAGTGTATTCTGTAAGAAGTGTAATTTAAAACTATACTGAATTTTTCCTTCAAAGGTAATTTTCTTCAAGGAGCTAATTTGAGATAAATCAATAATTACCTTTCTAATATTATTTTTATCAACTTGGTGAATTTCCAGTTCTTCTGGTTCAATTTCTTTAATTAAAAGTTGTAACGCAATTAATTTGAGAGAATCAGTTATTTCTTTCGACTTGTAAAAACTTTTCTCAACTACGGTTGACATCCACCAAAAACTAAACCCAGATGGGATCCTATACCTATCTTCGATACTTATACCATTAAGTGGTTTATCACTAATACTAGAAATATATTTTTTAAAGTCTGACTTTATTTTGGCGTCATTTTTCTCAAGAAAATCAGTGATATTGAAATTATTTTTTTCACCAATAAACTCTTCTGGAATTGCATTCCAAAAAACCTTAACTCTTTTCATTCGCAGTATTTTAAGGATTAAAAATTCGTGGTCTCAGTTTAGTTTCTACCATAAATATCCTTATACCTAATAATATCATCTTCACCTAAATATGTTCCACTTTGAACTTCAATTATTTCAGTAGTTTCATTACTATTATTTTCCAAAGAATGTTTAACATTTTTGTCAATAAAAATTGAATCTCCTTCATTAAGTTCATAAATTTCACCATCTTTATGGACTATCGAAACTCCCTTAATAACCACCCAATGCTCGGACCTATATTGATGCGATTGGAGTGACAATTTAGCGCCAGGTTTTACAACTAGTTTTTTTACTTGAAATTTTTCTCCCTGCTCAATTATTAGATAATATCCCCATGGGCGATAGATCTCAATTCCTTTTTGATTCGAATCAAGAATACTTTTGGGTAAAAGTTTAGATAAGTTTGCTAAATCACTGACTCTATCTTTTGTTGAAATTAAAGTAATGTTTGGATTATCAATAACATACAAGTTATCTATACCAAAAGTGCATATTATTCTACCGTTAGAGGAAATATAGGAGTTTGTTGTAGAATTCAAGTAAACGTTGCCACTTATAAGATTCTGATTTTTATCTTTATGAAATGCATCATAAATGGCTTTCCAAGAACCAAGATCTGTCCAATCAGAAGATAGAACGATTGAGAAAATTTTTTGAGATTTTTCAAGTAAAACTTTGTCTATTGATAAGTTAGAGTTATCAATATCTGTTTTAAGCTTATATTTTTCTAACCTTATAAAATCATAATCTCTTATAGAATTATCGTATGCAAATTCAGCTAAAAGTAATAAATCTTTCGAATATTCAATAAATTCTTTAACCAGGGTTGACAATCTAAAAACAAACATTCCAGAATTCCAAAAATATTTTTTAGAGGATATATATTTCTTTGCATTTTCTAGACTTGGCTTTTCATGAAAAGCTACTACTTTCATACAAGAATCATTTTGTTTATCAAGTTTGATGTAACCATAACCAGTATGGGGAGATTTTGGTAATATAGAAAAAGTAATTAATTTATCTTTGCTACTCTCTAAAATAGCCTGCTCTATGTTTAATCTAAATGCACTAATATCTTTAATTAAATGATCAGAGGGGAGAATCAACATAGTACAATCATCATATTGGGCCCTTAAATAGCATGCAACCGATGCGATGGCAAGTGTTGTGTTACACCCTAAAGGTTCAGTAATAATTGTAGAATTTGGAAACCCAGCTTTGTTACATTGATCCGCAACTATAAATCTATTTTCGGCATTGCAAATAATAACTGGACTTTCATAATTCTGCCCAGATAACCTTGATAAAGTAAGCTCGAGGAGTGAATTTTCGGAGAAAAAATTTAAAAATTGTTTAGGATATTCTTTTGTTGATTGAGGCCATAATCTTGAACCTACACCGCCAGCTAGAATTACAGGGACAACTTTCATGATTAAATACGTCCAATACTATGAAAATAATTAACTGTTTTGATTGCCCCTACTAAATTACCACAGTCAAATCTTCTACCCTGAAATTTCAGCGCAATAACTTTATCCTCATTGCATAATATTTTTAGAGCATTAGTAATTTGTATTTCATTATTTATATCTGGCTCGACTTTTTCTATTGCGTCAAAAATATCAGGTGTCAAAATATATCGTCCAACTATTGCTAAATTACTTGGAGCACTTTCAAAATTTGGTTTCTCAACCATATTTTTGACAGCATATACATTTTTCTGTCCTTCAATCTCATTCCAATCTATTACGCCATAATTCTCAATATTTTTTCCATTTATCTCTTCAACAGCAAGGATGCATTTATCTGGATAAGTTTTTGCAATTTCTGTCATTTGAGAAAGGACTGAATCTAACTCATGAAAACATATATCGTCTGGAAGAATGACTGCAAAAGAACTACCATTGACATGTTGCTTAGCTTTATAAATTGCATCTCCCAATCCAAGCATTTGATGCTGATAGATATAATTAATATTGCGCACTTCTTCTAATTCAAAAAAATCATTAGGTATTTCTTTTTTTTGAGAATCTTTGATAGGAGTTTTGAATGGGAAAATACCTTTATTGTCAAAATAGTCTTTTAATAACTCTTTGTTTTTATTAATAACTAGGGATACTCTAGAAATTTTAGCGTCAATTATTTCTTCCAATGCAATATGAATAATTGGTTTATTGCCAATGGGATAAAGCTCTTTAGGAACTACTTTTGTAAAAGGTAACATTCTTGTACCATAGCCTGCGCATGGCACTATGCAATAATTAACCTTGCCCATTGTTTAATTTTTGATGAAGTATTTTTTTGCCAAGCTCAACCCCTGGTTGGTCATATGTGTTTATTTGCATAAAAGAGCCTACAGCAGAGGTAAGAAGAAAAAATCTATACATTAATTTTGCAATATTTTCCTCATCAATTTTTGTGACGGTTATTTTGTCACATGGGATATCTTTCTCCTGCAAAATTGCCTCATAAGTTGAATCAGCTTGTAAATTTATTAGCTCATTAAAACTCTTTTTATTCAAGTAATTTAGATCAAAACATCTAAACATTTCTTCATCTGGAATGAGTGATTCATCTTTTAAATTGTCAATTTTAAAAAAAGTCACGGTCTTATCTCTTGGTCCATCTATTATTAATTGCAAAAAGCTATGTTGGTCATCAGGTCCAATTAACGAAACCGGGGTTAATCCTTGACGGGTACCATTAATATTTTTCTTGCCTAGAGATTCTGCCCAAAGTTGGACAAACCATTTATTGAAATCTTTGAAAACTGATGAATAAGAAAAAATAATATTTACAGCAAATCGGCTTTTATTCTCTACAAGAAATCTAGCCTTATTGATTATAAGATCGTAGTATTTCTCTTTATTAAAGAAGCTTTCATGAACAACTTTGCAGCCTTCTAAAATTTTTCGAATATCTACACCAATAATTGCCAGAGGTAAAAGTCCTACAGGACTAAAAACTGAAAATCTTCCCCCAACATTATTAGGAATTAGAAATTTTTTAAGGTTGTTTTTAGATGCAAACTCCCATAATGGAGTATTCTTTCCGGTTATTACAGAACAATTCTCTTTTGAAATTTTTATCTTGGCGTCAACATATTTCAGGATACTTAAAGGCTCAATAGTATCGCCAGATTTAGAGATGACAATAAAATGAGAATTATTTAAATCTCCAAGACTTAGCAGATAATTTACTCTTAATGGATCAATAGTATCAAGAAAAAATAATTTTTTGCTAAACTTATAGGTTGATCTTAAGAAGGTATAAACGGCTTTTGCACCAAGAGAAGAGCCTCCAATACCTAGTATGTATATGAAATCTTTCCTTATTTCACTAGCATAAGATTGAATAGGGCTGATATCTTGTTTGTAAAGAGAATAATATCCTACCTTTGGAATCTCTTCTTTAAGGCTATTGAGAATTTCTTCATTAGACTTAATTTGATAAAAATTTCTTTCGTATCTCACAGACTCTGTTCTTGATCCATAAACTTTTGAAGTATGATACATACTTCATATGTAAGTATAATTGCAATATGATATACACCGAAACAAGTTTTAATAAAAAAACAATCCTTATAACTGGTGGTGCAGGTTTCATTGGTAGTAGCTTGGCCTTCTTCTTTCAAAAGCACTATCCTGATTCTAGGATAGTAGTTTTTGATTGTTTCAGGAATGAAGAAACTTTCTCAAACGGAAATCTAAAAAGCTTTGGACATTACAAAAATTTAATAGGATTTAAAGGTGATATTGTTTGCGGTGATATTAATAATCCAGCTGATCTTAAACTGCTTGATGAAACTAAATTTGATTATATTTTTCATGAAGCAGCTATATCTGACACTAGAGTTTATGATCAAGAGATCGTTATTAAGACTAATGTAAATTCATTCTATTGGTTTCTAGAAAAAACAAAAAAAGACAACGCAACTCTTGTCTATGCAAGCTCTGCTGCCACATATGGAAGTATGTCCTCCCCTCAAAGAATTGGTCATGAAAATCCTGAAAATCCATATGGTTATAGCAAATATGCTATGGATCAGATTGCCGAAAAATTTTCTGAACTCAATCCTGGGATAAAAATTGTTGGACTTAGATTCTTTAATGTTTATGGCCCTAGAGAGTACTTTAAGGATAAAACCTCCTCAATGGTTATTCAGCTTGGACATCAAATTCTAAGTGGAAATCCCCCCAGACTTTTTGAAGAGTCTGACAAAATTTTTAGAGACTTTATTTTTATAAATGATGTGTTGCAAGCAAATATTAAAGCATGTGAATCCAAGAAAAATGGTGTATTTAATGTAGGAACTGGGAAAGCAAGGAGCTTCCAAGATATTGTAGATATTCTCCAAAGAGAGCTTAGAACTAATTATCCTACTGAGTACTTTCCAAATCCTTATTCAGGA